>UMGV01013519.1_pt1 | contig 11000 bp, 11 predicted proteins | sample 1965361 | NCBI WGS metagenome assembly UMGV01 (sample SAMEA4836081, study PRJEB28245) | human gut metagenome | biome: gut microbiome; material: fecal sample | place: Denmark | collected 2008
TTAACATGCAACTAATCGCTATCTTATCCCGAATTGGGGTAGATGTAGCAAATAGAGAACAAATGGCAAGAGACTTTTCCCTCAATCAGTTTCCGCGGGAACGTTCCACTATGCCTTTCGGACGCCCACAAGCAGCAGCCACTCAGAACCGAAGGTCACCGACGCTGTACGACGCGGAAAGATAATGTCGTTGCGTTTAGCCGAAGATGTCACCCGCAGTTGACCTGCTGTTTCATGTATAAAACACAACACTTACAGCGAATCCAAGAAAAATCGCGGATATTCTGATGATTCCCCAACGTATTGCGACCCACATAAACGCATAGAGCCGGACTCCCCTACTATGGAAATCCGGCTCTATGCACCATTCTATTGGACACATATACGGCAAGACCTATTCGTCGTCACCCGACTCATCCGCAAACAGCAGATGCACCCGCCGCTTATCGCTCAATTCTATCAGACGCTGCATGTGCTCATCATCCAGTTTGCCGGCCTTCATCTGTTTCTTATTATACTTCCACCAGTTCAGAAGACCACGCTTGTCCGACTTCTTCTTGTTAGGCAGTTGCCCATGCTCCTCTACATAAGCCAATAGCTCCTTGTAGCTTTCCTGCCAATTGGCCTCACGCTTTGTCATATTCTCCATAATCTCGGCTTTAACACAGCAAAAGTAACAAGTTCCATCGACACCGCCAAATATACCGGCCACCTAATTTATATATGTAGCACGAATTATCTGCAACCGCTCATCACCACAACGCAATTATTTCTTTAGCGCTTCGAGAGCAGCTGCCGCATCCTCTTTGGCAATCTGCATACAACGAGCCACATACTCAGCACTTATCAATTGCATGGCTCCAGAACGATGCTCCATTTCTACAAAATCGCTTACCCGTTTTACCAATTCTTCCATAATTTTCAATTCCCTATTATCGTCGCCGGTTTCATCAGATGACTTTTGATTTGGGCCAAAAAGGTGGAAATCACACTGTCTGTATATACTATACGATGTTTCCAGAGATTTCCCTTCCACAATTTATACCGCGCAATGATATACCCCACCCCGGCAGGCTCTTTTACCTTGTATCGCGACGAGAAGCAGTCTTCCAGCACGCGTTCTATCAGTTCAGTTTCTTCTGTTCCGAAGTTAGAGTATACCGCTGGGATATGAAAAACATCAAGCGCGAACCCCAGATAGCGATGAGCTATATGAGCCATGCACAATACGAATTTCGCCATGCCCATAGCCTCACATATCTTCCAAAACTCGTTCCAATCTATATCATCCTTCCGCTGATTTGCCAGCAGCACCCAGTCACACAACATCCTAAGCGTCATCCCCTCTGCCGCGAAATGACAAGCCGAATGACGAGCCACAAAAAGCATATTCAGCAGAGGTGAGGGCAATATGATTCTGGCACCGTTATCCAGCATATATGTCTCATGCCCGGATGCAGCCAATCGCTTGAACAGCCGTTCTATCCATCTGCTCGAACGATGCGAATGTACGTTTACAAAATCATAATGATTTTCAACCATTACTCCCCTATAGGTGAACACCGAATGATGATGGTGCCCATTGTCCACCTCGATACCCAATCGCTCATGCAGCAGCTGGTCAGCCTTCTTCCACACCTTATTGCCATCACCCATCAGATAGATGTCTATATCACCGACAGGTCTATGATTAGGTACAGGCCAATACTTAGACAACCCATACCCCTTGAGCAACATCATGTTTATGCCATTCTGCTGGTAGAACGCAGCCAACTCTCCTATCACCTTCTCATAAGCAGCATACTGCCGCTCCATGTTCATCACCATTCCTACCCACTGCATTTTACACAGCCTGTCACCGGCCGCAAACGGCGATGGAGACACATCCTTTACCCCGTCCAGCACAATAGCAGGAACGCCCTGCAGAACAGCCATGTCCTGCAAAGCGTTCCATTCTATTCTTTCCGCAAGGTCACAGACTCCACCATTGCCTAACCCCATTCGGACAAGGCGCAGCAAGAGTCTTTCTTCGGCAGTAATCATCGGTTCCTGTTCTTTATAAAGCTACGTCTTGGCTTCCTTCCATGCAGACGCCTATATATATAATAAGGTATATAGCTCTGCATTGATTCGTAAGGACGGCGGGGCCGATGCGCCCTATCCCCAAAACGTAGCTGAGCAGACTATTATCCCTTTACGATCTCCACGAAGTTACTGATTACATACTCCACATCCTCATCATTCATTTTGGTATTCAGTGGCAGCGTAATCTCGTTCTCAAACGCATGGAAAGCATTGGGGAAATCCTTGATGTCAAACCCCAACTTCTTATAGGCCGTCATCATAGGCAGAGGCTTATAGTGTACATTGGTTGCAATGCCCCGCTCCGCCATCTTTTCTATCACCAGGTTTGCTTCCTCACGCGTCTTGCCGAGCAGACGCACCAGATACAGATGGCCAGACGATGTATAGTCCTCGGTATAATGCTTCAGCACAGCCACATCAAGTCCGGCAAAAGCCTCATCATAACGAGCTATCATCTGGCGGCGACGCGCCAGCATACCCTCATAGCGATCCATCTGCACCAGTCCGATAGCAGCTACCACGTCAGTCATATTACACTTATACCATGTACCGATGATATCATACTCCCAAGCGCCGAGCTTGGTCTTCGCCAGCGCATCCTTGTTCTGACCATGCAGACTCAACAACTGTGCCTTTCGGTACAGATTCTCGTTCCAGGTCTCGCCCGCTATCTCTGGCACACCGCTGAAGGTATTGTCCTCATTCTTGTCCAAATCTTTCACCACCAGCTCATTGCCGAACGGCAGATTCCACGACAGCGCACCACCCTCAGCAGTAGTCAGGTTCTTTACGGCATGGAACGAGAACGATGAGAAGTCTGCTATCGAGCCCACCATCTTTCCCTTGCGCGAAGCACCAAAGGCATGAGCTGCATCGCAACAGATGGCAACACGACCTATCATCTTCTGCAAGTCAGTCTTAGGAGTGAAGAGGTCCTTCTTGCGCTCCACGATCTCGAACAGACGGTCGTAGTCACAGGGAATACCAGCCAAATCTACAGGGATAATGGCCTTGGTATTAGGAGTCACGGCCTTCTCCACAGCGTCATAATCCATCTCGAGGCAATCCTTCTGCACATCAACGAAGACGAGCGTAGCCCCAACATGTTCTACCACCGAAGCACTTGCCGTATAGGTATAAGCAGGCACTATCACCTCATCACCTTCGCCTACGCCCAACAGCCTCAGAGCCATTTCGGCACAAGCCGTCTGCGAGTTCAGGCATACAGCCTTGTTCACACCCACAAATTCGGCCACTTCCTTTTCCAACTTCTTTGTGCGCGGTCCGGTTGTTATCCAACCAGACAAAATGGCATCACGCACTTCTGCCGCCTCAGCCTCCGTCATATCCGGCGGAGAGAAAGGCACATTACGCAATTTCATTGTCATAATATGATTATAAATATCTATTTGTTAAAATTATTTGTTTGGATAATTTCGATTATCGTCGATTTATTTGTTTGGATAATTTCATTTTTCGGCGATTTATTTGTTTGGATAATTTCGATTTTTGATGATTTATTTGTTTGGATAATTTCATTTTGTTATCTTTGCAACTGAAATACAACTATTAACGAGTCACCATGTACTACAAGAGAATTATAGATAAACATCTATCAGAATGGGCTTCACGCGATACACGTAAACCCATTCTACTTCGAGGTGCACGACAGGTAGGCAAATCTTCCGCTGTGCGTCATTTAGGCAAACAATTCAAAAACTATTTAGAAATAAACTTTGAGATGGAGCCTCAATATAAAGCTATCTTCATGCCAGACCTAAATGTCAATCGCATCGTTATGCAGATTTCTGCAATATCAGGCTCAAGGATAGAAGAAGGCGATACTCTTCTCTTTATGGATGAGATTCAAGAGTGTCCAGAGGCCATCATGTCATTACGTTTCTTCAAAGAGAATATGCCAGGGCTTCATGTTATTGCTGCAGGTTCACTATTAGAGTTCGCCCTTGCAGAATTACCAACATTTGGCGTAGGTAGAATACATTCCATGTTTATGTATCCAATGACCTTTGATGAATTTCTTCTTGCCAACAAAGAAGACATATTACTCGAAGCCCGTAATGCAGCATCTTCACAATCACCTCTTCCTGAACCATTGCACGAAAAGTTAGTCAGTCTACTTCGCACATATATGCTTGTAGGAGGTATGCCTGAGTGTGTTGCCAAATGGGTTGAGACCCACGATTACCTGCTTTGTCAGGAAGTTCAAAATGATATACTTGTAAGCTATGAGGACGATTTTCCTAAATACAAGAAAAAGGCTGATGTCAATTTGCTTCGCAACATATTGCGTAGTGCCGCCGTACAAGCCACAAAAAAATTTGTCTATACCAAAGTAGGCGACTATAAAACAGCAGAAGTCAAGAGTGCGCTCAACCTGCTCATCCTTGCAGGATTACTGATTCCTGTAACTCACACCAGTGCCAATGGATTTCCTTTGGGTAGCGAAGCAGACAATTCATATCGCAAGATTCTATTCTTTGATTGTGGACTTATGCTGCGGCTTTTGGGCATCACTATAGGAGACACTACCATGCTTACCACCCAAATACTTACAGCCACAGCAGCCGACCTTGTCAACAAAGGTACTATGGCTGAGCTTGTAGCCGGTTTGGAAATGCTCCACTATATGACTCCCAACTTGCGTCACGAGTTGTATTACTGGGTTCGTTTGTCAAAGAATTCATTAGCAGAAATCGACTATCTCCTTCCATCGCATCTTAATATTCTTCCCATTGAAGTCAAAGCAGGAAACCAAGGTGGAATGAAAAGTCTGTGGGCTTTTATGCGTGAGAAGCATATCACCGAGGCCATCCGTTGCTCATTAGAGAATTTCGGAGAGTTTTGTTATACTGACAAAGAAGATAAAGATACCATTCGTCATATCAGCGTATTCCCTCTATATGCTGTTTCGCAGATAATTAAATCTACCACATCTAATACTATGTAAACTATTCCACATAGATTTATGCCTCTTACGTTTTCTCGTCATGAGCACAACAACCTTGCTTCGCTCATGACGAGAAATTGTTTTAGATTTTTACTTTGCTTTTATACCGCAAACCTCTTTGATTACATCCACGTACTTCTGTGTTCCCACCTCTCGCGTCAGGTTGTCCATAACAAACAGTCTGCCGTTAGAGCCGTACTTCTTGCAGAGGCTGCGGTTTTCATAGAGTCTGATGACTGACTGTTTAAAAGCCTCCTTGTCTCCAGCCTTAGTAAAGATACCACACTCATTACCAACCAATATATCCTTTAACTCATTCTCGTCGAAGTTGGCAAGCACCGGACGTGAAGCCGACATGATGCTCCAGGTCTTTGAAGGAACAGAGTTAGCGCCTACTCCGGGCTTAGAGATTACAAGCCCTGCATCGCCCAAAGAGAACACATGGCTAATATCCTCATATGGTTGGAATGGAATCATAGTCACATTAGTCAGTCCGTCACGTTTCACTATTTCTTCCACCTGTGCCTTGTATGCCCCTTCCCCCACAAGCACCAATCCTATATCTGGATGTGTGGTCTTCAACTCCTTCATCACCTCAAGCAGCATATCCATGTTCTGAGTAAGACCAATATTTCCGCTATACTCGATATAGAATTTCTCCCGATCAATACTATACTTGTCGAAGAGTTTGTTCTTTTCACGGGGAATATCCACCACAGCATTCTGGTCCACCCAGTTGTAGACTACTACAATCTTATCCTCAGGCACACCCTTAGCCATGATATTCTTCTTGAAATCTTCGGAAATTACTATAATCTTGTCAGCATGCTTATAGGTGAAATTTTCGATAATACGACCGATTTTCCAAATTATACCATCTTTCTTAGCCAAACCAGTACCAACAAGAGAGTCTGGGAATATGTCTTGAAGATTATAGACGAATTTCTTGCCAGAAAATTTCTTTACACAAGCGCCTATAACACCTTGAATAGGAGGAGTACTCGGAATGAACATTATATTACATTCCTTTGCATACTTACTAAATATACCTTTATATATAAGGGCCATTCCGCACAAGCCATATCGTATCGCTCTAAATATAGGGTTCTTGCCTTCTGAATACATTGAAAATCTATGTATAATCATAGCACCATTTAACCTTTTTTCATGACGATATTCTGGCTTGCAATATTGTTCTCTTATTTCATTTGATATTCCCCTACATGGCGTTGGAGTAAAAAGATTTATTTTAAAATTTTCTTCAGCAAATGCCTGATTCCTATTCATGCTCAAATAAGAACTGGCTGCATGTTCAGGATAGGCATACCCTGCTAATATCAGAATCTTTACATCCATATATTAATATATAAGGGAAGCATAATCAACACTATTATCTTCTGCTATGACAACCTCTTTACCAAGACCTCGCTTTATTGCCTCTTTATAAATATAATTAGCAAAGTTCAAATCGATATAAGAAAGTCCTACAGAATTAAAATAGATAAATTCATCATCATTATTTCTGCCTTTCTTTTTACCAGAGATTAAATCAGAAAGATTAGCATAAATATCATGATCTTTTATTATTCCTTCCTTATACATTCTACATATAGTCTGAGTTCTATGTTTGCTGGCTTCCCAATCATCACAAACAATTTTCTGTGCTTTTAATGCCACCTCAAACTCATCTTCCCATCCTCCTACATGAATATAAAGACCACCTTTGGTTATATCTTTAGCTTTCAATACAGGAGCTTGCCCACTTATAGCAGTTACTATAATGTCTGCATTAGAAGCACATTTATAAGAATCATTATCACATGCAATAAAATTCACGTCAGTAGTAAGATCTTTAAACTTAGCTATAAATGCTTCTTCACTGGATGAAGAACGAGAAGAAACACGACATTCCTTTATTGTTGGGAACAAATGCTTGAGTAATGCAAAATGCATACGCGCCTCTTCGCCACTACCAATAATACCTATTGTTTCTACTTTTGTTGGTGCAAGATATTTTGCTGCTACACAGCCAACGCTTGAAGTACGCATCTTTGTCACTAAAGTTCCATCTATAACAGCAACGGGAAAACCTGTTTTAATTTCTGACAACAACATTACACCCGTCACATTTTGAATACCCTTTGATGCATTAGTTGGAAAAACAGAAACCCATTTCATACCACAAACCATATCTTCACCTAACAAAGTTGCAGGCATACAGTTTATCCTATTTTGAGTTTCCTGATCAAATATCTGGGAAATCTTATCTGGGAATAGCACATTTCCATGAAGATATTTCATAAAAGCATTTTCAACTACACCAAAAAGAGCCTTTGTATTACCCTTGAATATCTCAGCAACATCCGTTTGAGATATAATTTTTATTGAAATATTATTCATTGTATAACCAATTAAATATCGTAAAGCATTCTTAACACCATATTATTACCTTGCTCATCAAGAACTCTAAGATTGTCATGTATTTTATCAAGAGACAACTTCAAGTCATTCTTATCCTCATAAACAAACTGTACTATAGCAACATTCTGATTGAACGACCCCAAATCTTGGACCTCGTATCCTATAGGTTTTGTTATTGTTTTAAATACAACATTATCACCCAAATTTTCCAAGCCTTCTATTTTAGTAATAGTACCGACTCCTGCATACACGGGATATACAGCATAATGAAAACCACGCTCTATATTTTCAGATATTAATGAAATATGTCCATAAACTTTGCTTTCACCAGTAAGAGCGTAATAAATATCAGATGCCACTTGATTGATTCCTGTCAAGTAATCTACAGGATAGATTGAAATAGAACCACCATAACGGAACCCTACTTCATTAAAATAAAAATTGTCCCCATCATGAAATATCTCTATCCAAGCAGATCCCTCCTTTATACCAATGGATTGAAACATTTTTTCGACACTAGTATCAAAACGTGAGCGATATTCTTTTGTATACTTGCTCTCAAAAGTGAATAATCCTCCAACATATGAACCATGATTTTCAAATTTTACTGGGTATTTATCTTCCAAACCAGAGAAAATAACTTTACCATTGCTAAAGGTATAAAAGACCACTACTCCAGTATTTTTCACAAACTTTTCACATATTACAGATTGTGTTGGAGAATCGGCTGCTGCCTTTTTATATCCTTCTACTAATTCGTTAGCATTTCTGCATATTGAGAAACCATTACTGCCACATCCATCAGTCGGTTTTGTTATCACTGGATATGCATCTGATGGCACGGAACCTTTAATATCATTTAAATTAATATTATATTGTGGTACTACAGGAAGACCACTACTTATACAAAGTTGCTTGAACTTTGCCTTATTTTGCAATAATTCCCACTGTTCCTTATTACAATAACATGGAAGTCCCAATTCATTAAGATAGTTAGAAGCTGCACTTATCACAGTTTCACTTCCACCCATGTATACACCATCAATATTCTTGCTCTTAATTAAAGTTTTCATTGCAGATGCATCAATAGAATTTACATTATAACCTTCATCTGCAATACTAAAAATGCCACCAGACTTATCATTACCAGTAGCTATCAAAGTAATTCCATGTTCATCAGCAATTCTTTTTATTGCCTCTTTCCATGTACCTCCGCCCAAAAGCAAGAGTCTCTTTCCTCTTAGTTTATCCATAATTTTATTCTGTTTTAAATACAACTCCATTTATTAATCTCTCTGCTAACTCTATAGCCTTCTGAGGAGTCTTCTCTGTAACTATCACATGCCCTGACCGACAAAGACTTGAAGTAACCTCTGGAATCTCATCCCCCACCTTATGATATATTTCCCAAAGATACACTCGAGGGTCAGCAAGTATCTCCGTATTTGATATATTTACAAGTTTTCCTGGTGTTGGGCAGAAATAACGTATGCAGACTCCCTTAGGTTCTTCTTTTGGATTCAAATCAGGTTCAACACCCAAGGCAACATTAATGGCTGCTGCAACCATATCAACACCAGTGCTTAGATGCGTCAACTCTGTAGAGATAAAGTCACCACCAAGGCGAGCACCAATCTCCATCAAGTATGCCTTACCATCCATCATTTTAGCCTCAGCATGACAAGCGCAATTGTTTACACCCAAAGCCTTAACTCCGGCAACAGCAGCAGTCTTTAATGTTTCTACATCAGCAGCAGAAAAACATGAAGGTTGATTGTGTCCTAACTCCACAAAGTGAGGAGCACCTGTAGTCTTTTTGTCTGTGACAGTAAGCACATTCACATTGCCGTTCCATACAATAATCTCAATCGAGAATTCAGGACCTTCAATAAACTGTTCAATCAATACCGACTGGTCACGGCTTTCATTAAGAGCTATATCATAAGCCTTAACAAAATCAGCCTTGTCCATATCACGAGAAACCTTAGCAATACCTCGCGAACCAGAGTTACGAGACGGCTTCAATATGCCATCAATAGAGAAATCATTCTGCAAATGCATCCAAGCATCCTCTACATTCTCAGTTAAAAAACTTTTGGGAGAAGGTGCATTCCCTTTCTCAAAAGCCTCACGCATCAAATGCTTATTTGTGGCACGTATTGCTTGTTCACGGGTAATACCTGAAAGTCCTAACTCTTCATTAAGTCTACCCATAACATTCATGCTCACCTCTGAACAAGGATGTATCACACCATCTATCTTTTCTTCATGAGCCACCTTCAACACATCTTCTTCAGAAGTAATATTTACCACAATGGCTTTATCGGCATATTTAAGTCCAACAGCATTAGGATCACCATCTACTGCTATGACATATATACCCATTTCTTTGGCCTTCTTTATTACAGGAACCTGAAGAATACCAGCAGCTAATACTAATAGTCTTTTCATTTTTTATATGATTGTTCCGTATTAATATTTTCTCTAAATAATACCGATTTTATTGTTTTGAACACAATCTTTAAATCCATCATAAACGAGATGTTATTTGCATAATAAGCATCCCAATGAAATTTCTCTTCGTTCGTAATAGAATTACGGAAATAAGCCTGAGCATATCCAGTTATACCTGGCTTTATCTTATAACTATCACGGTGATCTTGATTCATCATTTCAAGTCTCTTGGCTGGGTTGTATAGTTTTGGCCGTGGTCCCATAAAACTCATGTCACCAATCAGGACATTCAAAAACTGAGGGAACTCATCCAAACTCGTTTTACGCATAAAACGTCCGACGGGAGTTACACGAGGATCTCTGTCTGAGTTAAACGTGCTACCATCAGCATTCTTCAAGTCTGGCGAGTTCACATACATCGAACGAAGTTTGAACATCTTAAATGGCTTATAGCCTTTACCCGCACGATTAGCATTATAAAACACAGGCCCCTTATCCGTCAAATAAATAATTGGTGCAAAAATTACTATTACGAGTAATACAAATGGAAGAGCACACAGTCCAATCAAAATGTCGATTAAACGTTTAAAGAAATGTACGTACATAAATTTATGTCGATTTAGATAGTTGTAATATAATATGTTAAAAACAGAGTATAATTCACATTGTCATACAATTATTACGCATTTTCATTTTTCTCAAATCCAAAATCCATGGAATAAAAGTATTAATAAATAATGTAACTATATATGCAATTGACATAGAGACGAGCCAAACACAAATCGCCCCAAACCAAGTTGGTTTTCCGATGATATGATTCATTGCCAAACCTATCACTATCGGCAAAGCCCCACTCATAAAGTAAAAACAAATGGAATTCCGACCAATATAAGTCAACAATTCAATCTTTGGTAAATACTTGCACACCTCTATAAGGAGAACAGAAGCAAAACATCCGGACATATAACCAGTCAAATTAACATCAAGCATAGAAACCAACACCCGCAAATCCTTGGCAAAAGAGGCAAATAAAGTAATGTATACAATAATCATCAGGACTATTATTAATTTA
>UMGV01033301.1_pt1 | contig 10987 bp, 5 predicted proteins | sample 1965361 | NCBI WGS metagenome assembly UMGV01 (sample SAMEA4836081, study PRJEB28245) | human gut metagenome | biome: gut microbiome; material: fecal sample | place: Denmark | collected 2008
TGATGGTCTATAAGAAAAGACTTATAGACCATCACACTTGGCGCGCCCAGCAGGACTCGAACCCGCAACATCCTGATTCGAAATCAGACGCTCTATCCAATTGAACTATGGGCACACAAATATGATTATATCACACTATATCTTTGAAAACAATAAATATTTAAAACAAATATTGGCATAATCATTTTTATATTTGATATTTTGGTATGTTTATTGTATAATATATCTAGGTGATTTACATGATTATTTGTGTTGATTTAGATAGTACACTTTTACGAAGTGATAAAAGTATTAGTCAGTATACAATTTCAACTTTTGAAAATATGAAACAAAAGGGCAATACAATTATTATAAATACTGCGAGAAGCTATCAAAGATGTGTAAATTATGCTAAAGAAATAAATGCTGATTATATAATTTGTAATGGTGGAACTGATATCTATCAAAAAGAGACCAATAGTTATATTCGAATTTATAATATATTCATCCCAAAAGAAGTAGTTTCGAAAGTGTGTAAGGAGTATCTGATGTATTGTAAGCACCTTTCTATTCAGACTGAAAAATATTTTTACACGACACAGGATAATCCAACTGTAGATTTTGTTACGAAATTACCTGAAAAGAATTCATTTTCTTATAATGCATATAAAATAGTAATTTATAAGGGATTAAAAGAAGACATTGATAGAATATCTTTAGAAAATGGACTAGAATATGAAGTATATGTTAATGGGCCTTATGGTAAAGTAGGTATAAAAGGCGTTGATAAGTATTCAGGTTTAATGAATCTTTTAAAAATTAAAGATTTAGAGAAGGAAGACGTTATCTTCTTTGGTGATGACATAGGTGATTTAAAGTGCTTACTTAATTGCACTTATGGAGTTGCTATGAAAAATAGTATTACTGAAGTGTTAGATGCTATTCATACTGTGTGTGATAGTAATGATAATGATGGCGTTAGTAAATATTTAAATAGATTATACGAGGAGAAAAAAGTATGAAAAAAGTATTTAATGCATTTTTAGTTTTATTCTGTTTACTTGTTATTTTTGGATGTAAAAGAACAGAATATTCTTTAGAAATTGAAATTCCTGAAAAGGTTTATGAAGGAATGGATTCAAATTTGATTGTAAAACTTATGCCTACTGGAACAGTTGTTACTGAATATGAAGTTTCTTCATCAAATGATGAAATATTTACAGCAAATAAGTCTAAGGTTACAGGTGTAAAAGAAGGAGATGCTGTTCTAAAAGTTACTTTAGTGCTAACTGATGAACTTAAGAAAAGTGGTTCAAGCAAACAAAAAACACTTACTGCTGAGACTAATGTTCATGTTAACAAAAAAGAAGTAGAAAAAAATTATGCACTAGATGTTGATTACAAGGATGCTTTATCTATTGGTGGTACTTGTAAGTTGACTTTAAAAGAAAAGAATTCTGGAAATGAAATTACAGAATATGAAGTATTTAGTGTAAACCCAACAATAGCTATTTATGAAGATGGTGTAATTAAAGCTTTAAGCGAAGGAACTGCAGAATTTAAAGTTTCATGTTACTATGATGAAGTTTTATTAACAAAGACTATTAGTATTAAAATTTCAGGGCCAAGTGAATTTACATATAGTTTAAGATACTTTGATACTATGCAAGTTGGTGAAAAGTGCAAATTAGAAATATTTGACAAAAATGGAGAAATAGTTTCTAATTATAATGTAGAAACATTAAATGAAGAAATTGCAACGTTTGATAAAGGTATCATAAATTGCTTAAGCAAAGGAAAAGCCTCTTTCAAAATTAGCGTAGGTGAAGATGGTTCTTATCAAGAAAAGACAATAACAATTCAAGTAGTCCAATTTTTAAATGAATTAGAAATTAATATTCCAATGAATATTTATGAAGGACAAAAATTTATTTTTGAAGTTAAAACAAGTGAAGGAAAGGTTGTTAATAACTTTTCAGTAGAAACAAGTGATGAAGATATTCTTTTCTATGATGAAGACTCGAATACATTTGAAGCTTATGAAGTTGGTAAAGTTACCTTAACTGTCACTGCTGAAATTGATGGTTTAGAAGTAAGCTGTGAATTTGATATAAATGTTTATAAAGGATACCAATTAAACATTGAAATCAAAAACGAAATTGTTTTAGGTAGCAAAGAGAAAATTAAAGTCTATGTTACTCCAGGAATGATTTACTTAGATGAATTTGAAGTTTCTTTTTCAAAAAATGATATATTAAAATTTGAAAATCAAGAAGTAGTTGCTTTGGCAAGAGGAAAAACTCGTATTTATGTAAAAGCAAATTATAACGATATAGAGATACAAAAATTTGTTGACGTTGAAGTTGTAAGAAACATCAATTATGAATTAGAAGTTAATATATTCAACTATTTATTTGTTGGAAGTATGGTGGAAGCAAAAGCAAATATACGTCCTTTTGCCGAACAAGTTGAGAATTTCAAAATTATATCAAGCGATGAAAGTGTTGTGAAAGTCGATGGAACTACTGTATCTGCATTAAAACAAGGTAAGGTTGTTTTAACGTTCATAGGAACATATAATGGAAACGAATATAAATTAGAACGTGAATTAGAAGTTTATGATTTTACGGGAATAAAAATTGAAATCAAAAAAGATTTGTTATTAAATGAAGTTTGTTCTTATGATGTTTATGCATTACCAAATAATGTAAAATTATATGATTTTGATATTAATCTAAACAATGAAGGAATACTTCTTGTAAGCACTAAAAATGTCTTTGCCAATGGTGTTGGAAGTGTTACAATTGAAGTAAGTTACAAATATTTAGATAAAGTATATAAAGCAAGTGAAATTGTAACAGTTCAAAAAAATCAATTTAAATTAGAAAGAATATTTGTTGAGGGCTCAAAAGGTATTCTTGAAGGCACTGAAACAAATCTACAAGTTACTACATACCCAAAGAATGTTGATTGCAAAATCAAATTCAAGACTAGTGATGAAAAAATTGCTACAGTTGATGATAAGGGATTAGTTAAGGCTATTAGTCTTGGAAAATGCGTTATAACTTGTTATGATAGTGAGAATGAAAATGTATATACAATTCATAATATAACTATTATTGAAAAGAAAGATATGTCAGTAATTAATGGTAATACAGGAACTAGCACATATCAAGGACGTTACTACGAAGAGTCAATTAAGTACTATTATGAATTAATGAATGGAATCAAAGAAACTACATATTACGGATATACATCTTCACAAACTCCTAATATGGATGTTGATGGCTTAGGTGGTTTAAGTCAAACTTCAGAAATAGATAAATTCTATCCTCAAAATGTTCATGTTTTAGAAGTTCCATCATCAAAGAATGTTAAAATTGTACCTTGGGCAAATCTTGAAGGCCACGAATGGACTTTAACTACTGTTAAAGGATTTATTAAAACATATGAAGATAAGAATCCAGGTAAGAAAGTAATATGTGCTATAAATGGTGATTTCTTTGATATAAAGGCATTAGGAGATTTACCATATCAAACTACTGGTGAAAATGTTACTGATGGAGAATTTTATAGAACATCAAATGGACATGGCGCCGGAGGAACATTAGGCTTTACAAATAATGGTACAGCTGATTCACTTATTGCTGATGGTAAGGCTGAAAGAACTCCATATTTAGTTATGGCTATTTATGATGAAAATAATAATATTGTAAAAGAACTTCCAATTGAAAATATTAATACTGAACCAGAAGATGGTCAAAGTAGTGTTTATTATGGATTATATAAATCACACGAATATCAACCAAAAGAATTTACTACAGAGGGAACATGCTTTATGGTTGAAAATGCTGAACTTGCATTACCAAATAGTAATAGTGATTTCTATGGATTAGGTACAATTACTTCAACAGAAGTAAAGAAACTTGAAAAAGGAAGCTTTGCAATTACAACTAAAAATAAAGAGGTAATTGATGCTTTAAAGGTTGGCGTGAGAATACGTGTTCAATATGAATTTATTGGAAAATTTAAAGATGTTACTGGAGCAACTGGATATAACAATCTAATTTATAGTGATGTTAATAATATGCCAAGTTCATATATCGCTGATAGAGCTCCACGTACTGTAATTGGAAAGAAGGCCGATGGAACACTTGTTATGATGGTAGTTGATGGTCGTCAAGCAGCTAACAATATGTATGGTTGTGATGGTTCTGAATTATCAGCAATTATGAGCGCTTATGGCTGTGTAAATGCTTATAATCTTGATGGCGGTGGCTCTTCAACAATTGTTGTCCGTGATGAATCTGGATTAAATGTATTAAATTCTCCAAGTGATGGCCGTGAAAGATCTGATGGAAACTGTTTATTAGTTGTTGCCGATGATCCAAACTATGTATGTGAAGAAGTTGAAGTAACAAGCACAAAAGCTGTACTAAGTGTTAAAACATTTAATGAAAATTTAAAAAATAAAACTCCATATTTATTAGTAAATGGCAAATACTATGAAGCTGAAAATGGTCTTGTAACAATTGACAATCTTGTTCACAATACAACATATGACTATCGAGTATGCTATAAAGATGGAGATCAAATGATTGAATCGTTGACAGTTGGTTCATTTACTGCAAAAAAATCAGGATTTAAGTTCCTTGGAATAACTCTTCAAGAAGATGATAATTATTATTTCTTTAAAGCATATTATATTGATGAAGATCATGCAAGCAATTGTAGTAGTATTCTAATATCGCTTAATGGTGATGAAACATATTTTGCTAATGATGAAATAAAACTATCAAAAGAAATGTTTGGATATTATATTGAGACAGTGAAATTTAAGTACTGGTATGAAGATGATATAAATAAATATGATGTTACTGTAAATGATTATTTTTATATAAATAATTAGACTAAAAAAGCATATTTTAGGAGTTTCCTAGAGTATGCTCTTTTATATAGGCTTTATTATTTCATATATCATTAATGATTAAATATAATTTAGTTACTTATTTACACTATTTTTTAGTGCAAAAGTTTAGTATCAATAGTATTGATATAAATGAAATCTATTTAATTATAAAATATAAAAAATAGTAGAAATAATTCATAAATTGTGGTAAAATAGATTATAAGTATAATTAATTTTAAGAGGTCACTATGAGAGATGTTGCACTTAATAAACTATTACAATTAATCCATTATTCTCCAAGTAAAAACTTTGAGGAAGCAACTGTAAGAAATGTTGAATTTATCAGTAGTTCTAAAACTATTAATTTATATATAGTCATAAAAAAAGTTGTCCCAATAACGGAAATTCTTGAATTTAATGATAATTTAAAACAAGGAATGATAAAAATTGGTGCATGCTTAAATATTAATATAACATATGAATATGAAAATAAAGTAATTAACGCTGAACTACTTAAAGAATATTATGAATATACTTTAAACATATTAAAAAATCGAAAAGTTATATTTTTATCATTAGATAAATTTCAAGTTGAATTTAAAGATAATGAAGCAATTATATATGTTGGTGGGGATAGTGATGTTGAACTTATAGAGCCTTTGTTTAGATTTGTACAAAAATCAATTGAAGCGTTAGGAATCACATTTACCAACTTTACAGTAAAGATAAATGAATCAATAGTGTCTATCGATGAAACAATAAAAGAAAGTGCCATTGATGATTTAAATATGGCTATAACTAATTCTAGAAATAGTGGCTCTCATAAAGATTCTAAAGAACAAGTAAAAATTTATAAACCTGAAAAGAGAAAAAGCCATATTAATGGTAATCCTAACTCAATTTCAGAAATTCCTTCTACAGAAGAAAAATTAGTTGAGTACAAGCAGTTAAAAGGTTCAACATATTTCTTGATTGAAGGTATTGTTAAGACATCTAAACTTACAATTACTAAAACAGGTTATAAGATTTTTGATGCTACTGTTGTTGATAAAACAGGAGCAATTCAAATTAAAACATTTATAACTGAAGGAAAAGGTGAAAGCCAAGAGTTTTATGAACATAAAGTCTCAAAAGATAACAAAGTTAGAGTTTATGGACTAGCAAGTTATGATACGTTTGCTCGCGATGTAGTAATTAAAATCTTTGAAATTATAAGTTATGGTGAATATAAAGTCTCAGAAGAGCATACTGATAATAGCAGAATAAAAAGAGTTGAACTTCATGCTCATAGTAAGATGACATTTCTTGATTCAGTTTTGCCTATTGATAAGTATGCGAAAAGGGCGAAAGAATATGGCCATAGTGCAATTGCTTTAACTGATAAAAATACAGTCCAAGGTCTTGGGGAACTTTCAAAAATAACTAAAGATTTGGGAATAAAACCTATATATGGTATTGAAGCTAATTACATAAATGAAAAGTATTTATATCCTGCTTTAAGTGATCATGATATCCCATTAGCAGATGCAACTTTTGTTGTATATGATTTGGAAACTACAGGAATTAATACAACATATAATGAAATTATTGAAATTGGTGCTCGTAAAGTAAAGCATGGTGCTGTAATAGGTGAATTTACTAGTCTTGTTAATCCTAAGAGATTAATTCCAAGTGATGTTTGTAAATTGACTAATATTTCTAATGATGATGTGAGAAATGCTCCTTTTATAGAAGAAGTTCTTCCAAAGTTTTTAGCTTTCATTGATGGCTGTATTCTTGTTGGCCATAATGTAACTTTCGATAATGGTCAATTATATCATAATCTTAAAGAACAAGGTCTTTATAAAGGTCTAATTCCTACTATAGATACAATGCAATTAGCAAGAGCAAAATATAGTTCTATCCTTAAAAAATACGGACTTGAAGATTTAGTTAAGGCGTTTAATATTACTCTTGATGGACATCATCGTGCTGAAAATGATGCTGTTGCCACAACAGAAATATTTATAAAAATGTATAATGATTTAATTAATGATGGAATTGATAATTATAATAAAATTAATTCATTAGTTAATATTGATGAGATGTATAAACTTATTCATCCATATCACATTACAATGCTTGCTAAAAACAGAACTGGTTTAGTTAATTTAAATCGATTAGTTACTGATGCTCATTGCAATCACTTAGCAAAAACACCTCGTTTTATGAGAAATGTTATTGAAAAGCATCGTGAAGGTTTGCTAATTGGTAGCTCATGTATTCATGGCGAAGTTTTCGAAATGGCATTAAATAAAGATTATGAAGATTTACTTGATGTTATTGATTTCTATGATTACATAGAAGTTCAACCACTTACGTGTTATTCGTCGCTAATTGAACTAAAACGTGACGAAATGACGTATGAAAAATTACAAAATGTAGTTAATCGAATCATAAAAGCTGCTAAAGAGAAAAATAAATTAGTAGTAGCAACTGGTGATGTTCACGAATTAGATGTTGAGGATCGTATATATCGTAATATTATTTATGATAAACCACTTATTGGTGGTGGTATACACGAATTAAATGGTGTCGATAATTTGCCTGATACGCATTATCGTAACACTGAAGAAATGCTTAGTGAGTTTAGTTATTTAAATCATGATTTGGCATATGAAATAGTTGTTACTAATACTAATAAAATTAATGATATGATTGAATCATATAATTTATTCCCTGACAAATTATTTGCTCCAGGTGATGATTTTATGGCTGAATTTGGTATTCCTTCGGCACTAGAAGATTTAGAAAAAATCACTTATGAAGTAGCTAATAATAGATATGGAAGAAATGGTCTTCCTCAAATAATTGTTGATAGATTAAATAAAGAATTAGGAAGTATCAAAACATACTCATATGGTTCAATATACTATATTGCTTATTTGCTTGTTAAGCATTCTCGTGAAGCAGGATATGTAGTTGGATCAAGAGGTTCTGTTGGGTCAAGCTTAGTTGCAACATTTATGAGAATAACAGAGGTAAATAGTTTGCCTCCACATTATGTGTGTCCAAAATGCCATTTTACGGCTTTTAAGTATACTAAAGAACAAATAGATAAATATAAACCAACAAAAGAAGAACTTGATTTACAAGATGAACTTTGGAAATATGATAGTGGTTTAGATTTACCTCCTAAAGAGTGCCCATGCTGTCATGAAATAATGACCGGTGATGGATGTAATATTCCTTTTGAAACTTTCTTAGGATTTAAAGGCGACAAAGTTCCAGATATTGATTTGAATTTCTCTGGTGAATATCAAGCTAAAGCACATGCGTTCTGCCGTGAAATATTTGGTGTTGAAAATACATTTAGAGGTGGAACTATTGGAACGATTGCTAAAAGAACTGCAGAAAATTACATTAAAGATTATTATATAAAACGAGGTAAAGTGCTAAGAAATTGTGAAATTGAAGGCATGACTGAAAATATAATGGGTATTAAGAGACAAACTGGTCAACATCCTGGTGGAATTGTAGTTGTACCAAAAGGAATTGACATTAACGAAGTTACTCCTGTTCAATATCCTGCTGATGATATTACAAGTGATTGGAAAACAACCCATGTTGATTATCATAAATTTGAAGCTAACCTTCTTAAACTTGATATTTTAGGTCATGATGATCCAACAATGATGCGTTATCTTATGAATTTTGTAGATGAAAATCCAAATGAATTCCCATTTACAAGAGTTGAAGATATACCATTAAATGATGAGAATGTTTTAAAGATGTTTTCAGGTATAGATGTTTTAGGAGTAACTTATGATCAAGTACTTTCTAAAATCGCCTCTACTGGGCTTCCTGAGTTCGGAACTAGTTTAACTAAAAATATGCTTTGTGAGATAAGACCAACAACTATATCAGATTTGATTCGTATATCAGGATTAAGTCACGGTACAGACGTATGGAGTGGTAACGCTCGAGATTATTTTCTTGGGAAAAGACCAGGGTATGATCCAATTCCTATTTCTGAACTTATATGTTGTCGTGATGATATTATGGTTAAATTGATTGAAACTGGATTACCACCACAAAACGCTTTCAAAATAATGGAAGCAGTACGTAAAGGTCGAGGATTATCGCCAGAAAATGAAGCTTTGATGATAAAATTTGGCGTTCCAGAGTGGTATATTGATTGTTGCAAAAAGATCAAGTATTTGTTCCCAAAAGCTCATGCCACTGCTTATGTTATTATGGCATTACGTATAGCATGGTTTAAGTTTTACAAACCATTATACTTCTATTCAGGATTTTTCTCAAAACGTAGTGATTTCTTTGAAGTTGATACACTTCAAGGAGGATTTGATAGTATCAAAGCTCGTGTTGAAGAACTTGAAAAGAAATATGGTAATTATGATGATACTGGTGATGATGACGATTCTAATCAATCAGTAAAAGAAGATAGTGGTGGTGGCAGTGCTGTCAAAGAAAAAAGACTTCTAAATGTCTTAAGGGTTGCCTTAGAAATGGTTTCTCGTGGCTATAGTTTTATCGGTGTGGATATTAATAAATCAGATGCTGTAAATTTTAAAATTGAAGGTAATTCATTAATTATCCCATTTGTTGCAATTGACTCGTTTGGAGAGAACACAGCTAAACAATTAGTTCAAAGAAGAGGTAATGAACCATTTACTTCTCGCAGAGATGCTGAACGTAGAGGCCACATTTCTAATTCGTTGTTTGAAAAATTATATCAATTTGGAGCCTTTGATGGTCTACCATTAGATGATGAAATTGGAATTTTTAAATTCTTAAATGATGATGACAAAAACTAAAAATGTGTATTAATTATTATAAAATAATTGCATAAAATGTATTAAAATGATATAATATAATAAAGTGAGGTGTTTATTATGCGTTTTGGAAGTTCAAATTATGTATTCAAAAAAATACTTAATGACGATCAAATATCAGAAAATTATGAATCATGTACATACAAAGGAATATCATTAAAAGTAATTTACTTTTTACTTATGACTGTACTTGGTGCAGGACTAGGAATATTCTTAGCATTAACTTATCCAAGTATGTTTGTTATATTAGCAGTATCAAGTGGAATGGTAACATTAATCTCTTCAATAGTAGCTTTGCTTTCTATTCGCCTATCAAAAGTGTTTGGAACAATTTATTGTTTATTTGAAGGATTAACATTAGGTGTATTATCATACATTGTAACACAACTAGTAAGTGGTGCAGTTGGGGTTGCTTTGCTCTCAACAATAGCCGTCTTTGGAGTGTGTGCATTCTTATTTGTTAGCAATGTTGTAAAAGTAAATAGTAAATTTTTAAGATTCTTGACAATGTTTGTTATTTCATACATATTCTTTGCTCTCGTTTTAATGATAATGCAAATGTTTGGTTATGAAATGAATTTAGGATTGAATTTGCTCGTTAGTGCTATATCAATCTTTATTGCATCTTTATATTTATTCTTTGACTTAGAAAATATAAGACAAGTTGTTCAAGGTCAATATCCAAAGCAATATGAATGGTACGCTGCATTTGGTTTATCATTTACATTAATTTGGTTATATGTAGAAATATTACGAATTGCTATTGTTATTTTATCAAAAGCAAATGATAGATAATAAATGAGAATTCTTGTAATTAATGGTCCTAATTTAAATCTATTAGGCTATAGAGAAAAAGAAATTTATGGAAAAGAAACTTATAGTGATTTAAAGAAATATATCAAAAATGTTTCAAATAAACTAGACGTTACTTCAAAGGTAGTTCAAACTAATTATGAAGGTAAAATAGTTGATTATTTACATTATGCCTTTAAGAAACATTATGATGGAATTTGTTTGAATCCAGGCGCATATACTCATTATTCTTACGCGATATATGATGCTATCAAATCTATAAATATTCCTGTTGTTGAAGTGCATTTATCAGATATCAATACTAGAGAAGATTTTCGTAAAGTGTCTGTTATAAGAAGTGCTTGTGTGAAAACAATAATGGGTAAGCATTTTGAAGGATATCAAGAAGCAATTGAGTATATTAAAAATCTTAATAATTAGAATTTAAAGACTAGTATTCATACTAATTGTA
>UMGV01036840.1_pt1 | contig 10982 bp, 7 predicted proteins | sample 1965361 | NCBI WGS metagenome assembly UMGV01 (sample SAMEA4836081, study PRJEB28245) | human gut metagenome | biome: gut microbiome; material: fecal sample | place: Denmark | collected 2008
ATCTTTCGACATTATCATATTCCTCCATGGTATCTTGTATCATGGTATCCCATTTACTTACCTTCTCAAATTCCGATTTATCGGGCAGACTAACTACCCTATAAACTCATTATACTACGCATTTTCACTTTTTTCAACCACTTCTCCAATCAAATCCCCATCGGCATAGCGTCATCAATATCCGCCTCCCGCTTAGGTTTAGCAACCCAATAAAAACTTGAAGTAGGATTACAACAGTTTTTCTAATTCTATCAGTAACTTTTCTTTCATATCTTCTAATTCTGTCTTTGAAGGGCGGTTATTATCATTGTACATTTTTTCCATAGGATACCACCAAACAGGTCCTTTTCCGTTGTTGCCATAGTTTTCTATATCTCCGCTTTTCCTTGGGAATAGGTGCCAGTGCAGATGTGTATCGCCATTGCCTAACAATTCATAGTTCATTTTTTCTGCTCCAAAAGCGTTTGAAACTGCTTCGGCGACTATGGACATTTCCTCTAAAAACTTAATCTTTTTCGAATGGTTTAATTGAAACAGTTCTGTTTTATGTTCTTTGCAAAGAAATAATGTGTAGCCCTTAAAATGCTGATTATCACCAATAACTACATAACCCGTTTGCAATTCTTTAACGAAGTATGGATTCGTACCATTGTTGATCATTTTAATTCTGTCGCATATAAAGCACATACTCTAAACCTCTCATTTCCTGTTTATCCGGAATAATAACTGCTTGTTCAAGACTATTATAGCATAATCCTTTATGTCAGTCTGCTTTATAATTGAAAAAAATTATAAAATCTTTTCCATATACCCACAGGTAAAAGGGAAAAAATCATATTTTTTGGTTCCTGTATGTGTAAATCCGAATTGCTCATACCAATTTTTTAATTTTTTATTTTCCTCGACTATTCCGATATTGATTTTTACGCAATTTGTTTTTTTGGCAGTATTAAAGGCATGAAATAACAGCTCTTGACCGATTTTTCTGTGTCTGTATGTCGGAAGTACACATAAATTGCTTAACTCACACTCATTATTACTCTGCAATAGCGAGGTGACGCAGAATGTCAGAAAATTCAAATTTGAAGATAGAACTTGAGGGCGAAAAGGAGTTCAAAAAATCCATCAATGTCAAAGCTGTTCGCCAATCTCGGAGGCTTTATGGCAGAGGGGCTTTGCTTTTCATTGCGGCACTTTTGCTATTGTTTTCGTTGTAATGCGGATAAAAAGAGCAGAACAAATCTGATGAAACGAAAGTTTGCCGTAACGGGAATATCTGTTTTTCGGAAGCGGTTACATTTAGTTATTAAAATGTACTGTTTATGGTACAACCGCTGTGGTATGATATATTAATATATAACAAGTGGTATTCAACAAATTCGACAAAATTTTTAGTAATCAGAAAAGATATTTGGCAATTATTTTAAAAATATGTTGAAATCGGTCATCTGATGTGATATGATACTATATATAAATAAGCATACTGATTGATTATTTGGGTAAATAAAAAAACTCACCCGAAGGTGAGTTAATATTCACAACACTTGTGATGTACTAAAAAGTACGATTTGAAATAATTTTTATTTGAACTCGTAGTGTAAATTTATAGGGTAGTAAATCCTATGGCAATATAATAACACATTTATGGAGGAATGTCAATATGTCTTTTAAAGAAAATTCAAAAATTTATTACGGCCTTGATATCGGCACAGATTCGGTAGGCTGGTCGACTACAAACGAAAAGTATGAACTGCTCAGATACAAGAACAATTTAATGTGGGGAGTAAGCCTGTTTGAAGCCGCCTCTCTTGCAGAGGACCGCAGGGATCACAGAACGCAAAGACGAAGATATGACCGCAGACAGCAAAGAGTGGCACTGCTCGGTGAACTGTTTGCAAAAGAGATTCTGAAAACCGATCCGGATTTCTTTTTGAGGTTAAAGGAGAGCTCTCTTTATCCGGAAGACAGAACAAGCAAAAATGTCAATACATACTTTGATGATGCGGATTTTAAAGACAGTGACTATTTCAAAATGTATCCGACCGTTCATCATCTTATAAAAGAGCTTTCTGAAAGCAATAAGCCGCATGATGTAAGGCTCGTTTATCTTGCCTGTGCTTTTATAGTGGCACACAGAGGACATTTCCTTAACGGTGCTGACGAAAACAATGTACAGGCAGTTCTTGATTTTGATTCTTCTTATTGCGAATTTACGGATTGGTTTAAATCGAACGATATAGAGGATAATCCTTTTTCTGAAAGTGTAAAGAACGAGTTTTCTGTTATTATCCGCAAGAAGATAGGCATAACGGCAAAGGAGAGGGAAATCAAGAATCTGCTGTTCGGAACTACAAAGACACCGGATTGCTATAAAGACGAAGAATATCCGATAGATATTGACGTTCTTATAAAGTTTATATCGGGAGGAAAAACAAATCTCGCCAAGCTGTTCAGAAATCCGTCTTATGATGAACTTGATATACAGACTGTAGAGGTCGGAAAAGCAGATTTTGCAGACACTATTGATTTACTGGCTTCTTCTATGGAAGATACCGATGTTCCTCTGCTTTCTGCTGTAAAAGCAATGTATGACTGGTCGTTGCTTATCGATGTATTGAAAGGTCAAAAAACAATTTCCGATGCCAAGGTGTGCGAATACGAACAGCATAAATCGGATCTTAAGGCACTTAAGTACATAGTCCGTAAATATCTCGACAGGGCTCTGTACGATGAAATATTCCGCACAGCCGGTGAAAAGCCGAACTATGTCAGCTACTCATATAATGTAACAGATGTCAAGTTAAAGCAGCTTCCGTCAAACTTTAAAAAGAAAAATTCTGAAGAATTTTGCAAATATATCAAAAGCAAGCTTGAAAAGATAAAACCCGAATCAGACGACGAGGCGGTATATAATGAACTGATTGAAAAGTGCAACAGCAAAACACTTTGTCCAAAGCAGGTTACCGACGAAAACCGTGTTATTCCGTACCAGTTATATTATCATGAGCTGAGCATGATACTTGATAAAGCATCGGCTTATCTTGATTTTCTCAACAAGACGGAGGATGGTATTTCTGTAAAGCAAAAGATTCTTACGCTTATGAAATTCAGAATACCTTATTTTGTGGGACCTTTGGTAAAAAGAAATGAAACCGACAATGTGTGGATAGTACGCAAGGCTGAAGGAAGAATATATCCGTGGAATTTTGAAAACATGGTTGATTTCGATAAATCCGAAGATGGATTTATCAGAAGAATGACCTGTAAATGCACATATCTTGCCGGTGAAGATGTCCTTCCTAAATACTCGTTGCTGTATAGCAAATATACTGTTTTGAATGAGATAAATAATATCAAAGTCAACGGTGAAAAGATTTCACCGGAGTTGAAGCAGGATATATTCAATGAGCTGTTTATGAAAACGTCAAGAGTGACGGTCAAGAAAATCACGGAATTACTTAAGCGAAAAGGTGCATTCAGCGAAGAAAAAGGTGATTCGTTAAGCGGAGTTGATATTAACATAAAGTCTTCGCTTAAGTCATATCTTGATTTCAGAAGGCTGCTCGAGAATGGATTTCTTTCAGAAAACGATGTTGAGAGAATAATTGAGCGTATTACCGTTACTACAGATAAGCCGAGACTTGTTTCATGGCTAAAGGCCGAGTATTCCGATTTACCCGCAGAGGATATCAGATATATAAGTCGTCTTTCGTATAAGGACTATGGCAGATTATCAGCTAAACTGCTTACAGGCTGTTATGAGCTTGATACGAATACCAGTGAGATCGGTGGCAGAAGCATTATAGATTTTATGTGGGCTGAGAACATCAACCTAATGCAGATTCTGTCAGATTCATACGGCTACAAGAGCTTTATAGAAGAAGAAAACAAAAAGTACTATACGATCAATCCTACGGGCAGCATTGCACAGACTCTTCGTGAAATGTATGTATCTCCGTCGGTATCCAGAGCTATTATCAGAACAATGGAGATAGTTAAGGAGCTTCGAAAGATAACAAAGAAGGATCCGGATAAGATTTTCGTAGAGATGGCAAGAGGCGGCAAGCCAGAAGAAAAAGGAAAGCGTACTTCATCAAGAAGAGAACAGATAGAGAAGCTGTATGATTCTGCAAAAGCATTTGTCAGTGATGAAGATATATCGCATCTGAGATCGCAGCTTGGCAGCCTTTCCGATGAACAGCTCAGAAGTGAGAAGTACTATCTTTATTTTATCCAGTTTGGAAAATGTATGTATTCCGGTGAGGCTATAGATTTCAGTCGTCTTGGCGATAATCATTGCTACGATATTGATCATATCTTTCCTCAGAGCAAAATAAATGATGATTCGCTTCATAACAAGGTGCTTGTAAAATCACAGCTTAACGGTGAGAAGTCGGACGATTATCCGATAAAAGCTGAGATAAGAAATAAAATGCATCTGCTTTGGAAAAATCTGTTTTATCGTGATCCTAAAAATCCGACAGACAAGGTAAAATATGAGAGATTGACACGTTCAACGCCGTTTACAGAAGATGAGCTCGCAGGATTTATTGAACGTCAGCTTGTTGAAACAAGACAGTCAACAAAGGCTGTTGCAACGCTGCTTAAAGAAATGTTCCCCGACAGTAAGATTGTTTATGTAAAAGCAGGACAGGTTTCGGAGTTCAGACATGATTTTGATATGCTGAAATGCAGAGAGATAAACGACCTGCATCATGCTAAGGACGCTTATCTGAATATTGTTATCGGTAATGTCCATGATGTCAAGTTTACTTCCAACCCTATGAACTTTGTTAAAAATGCCGACAAGCATTATACGATCAAGGTCAAGGAAACGCTTAAGCATAAGGTTTCAAGAAACGGTGAAACGGCATGGAATCCTGAAACGGATTTTGATACGGTTAAGCGTATGATGAGCAAAAACAGTGTGAGATATGTACGTTATTGCTATAAGAGAAAGGGAGAATTATTTGATCAGCAGCCTAAAAAAGCAGGCAATCCGGATCTTGCGTACCGGAAGAAAAATCTTGACCCTGTGAAATACGGAGGGTATAACAGCAAGAGTATTTCATGCTTTTCTTTAATCAAATGTACAGGAGTCGGAGCGGTTATCATTCCGGTAGAATTATTATGTGAAAAACGTTATTTCTCTGATGACAGTTTCGCAAGCGAATACGCATATTCTGTACTTAAAAACGCATTGCCGGCTAAAAATATTGCAAAAATATCAATCGATGATATATCGTTTCCGCTGAAAAGAAGACCAATAAAAATTAGCACGCTGTTTGAGTTTGACGGTTATCGTGTGAATATACGTTCAAAAGATAGTTATCATTATTTTACTATTTCATCAGCAATGGCTGCAATATATTCAAAGGATACATCTGATTACATTAAAGCTGTATCATCGTATATCGATAAAAGTGATAAAGGCAGTAAATTCAAGCCCGGAGAAGCTTTTGACGTTTTATCAAATCTTAAAGTGTACGATGAGATAGCTAAAAAGTGTATTTCTGAGCCTTTCAGCAAAATAAGCAAGCTTGCGGAAGCCGGAAAAAAGATGGAAGAAGGAAGAGATAAGTTTGCAGAGCTGTCTATTATAGAACAGATGAAAACTTTGCTGTTACTCGTGGATATTTTAAAAACGGGACGAATTAACACGTGTAATCTGAAACCGGTTGGTGGTGTAGAAAGCTATCACACCGAAAGAATGTCTGCTATATTAAAGAATACTAAATATAGTGACATCAGAATCATTGACCAGTCACCGACAGGCTTGTATGAAAAGAAGTCTGACAACTTACTTGAGCTATGAGCTGGAGGACTGTAATTGTGACCGGAAGAGCCAAGCTCGATAAGAAGCTTGGCTTCATGGTCGTGAGAAGTGAAGAAAATATCAAGCGTGTATTATTGGATGAAGTATCGGTGCTTATAATTGAGAATTGTGCGGTATCGATAACCGCAAGTCTTATCAACGAGCTTGCAAATCGCAAGGTGAAATTGATATTTTGTGATGAGAAGCACAATCCATCGTGCGAAATGCTGCCTTTATACGGCTGCCATAACTGTACGGCAAGGGTGCGTGAACAGGTGAAGTGGGACGAAGATGTCAAAGCGTATATATGGACAAGCATAGTCAGCGAAAAAATACGCAATCAGGCTCGTGTTCTTCAGGAATTCGGTCATGAAAAAGAAGCAGGGATGCTTAAGGGATATATAGACGAGATTGAACTCGGCGATGAAACCAACAGGGAGGGTCATGCCGCAAAAGTATATTTCAATGCGCTTTTCGGAAAAGAGTTTTCAAGAAACGCTGATAATGTAATTAATTCCGCACTCAACTACGGATACAGCATAATACTTTCCGCATTCAATCGTGAGATTACATCTAACGGATATATTACACAGCTCGGATTGTTCCACGATAATATGTTCAATAATTTTAATCTTGCCTCTGATCTGATGGAGCCGTTCAGAACACTGATAGATCGTTTTGTCAGAGAAAAGAACTATCGCATTTTTACCTCAGAGCAGAAACGTGAGATCATAGGAATATTGAATGAAAGCGTAATAATCAATAATACTGAGCAGTATGTTACAAATGCCGTTAAAATTTATTGCAGAAGTGTATTTGACGCAATAGAGGAGAACGATGTTTCGCTGATAAGATTTTATCGTGTTCGGAATTTAAAAACGGAGATAAAATGAGTTACAGATATATGAGATTACTTGTACTTTTTGATTTGCCGGTTACGACCACAGAGGAACGCCGGGAATACACAAAATTCAGAAAATATCTGATCAAAAGCGGTTTTATGATGTTTCAGGAATCGGTTTACTGCCGTATGGCATTGAATCGCACAGCGGCAAGACTGATATCCGACGGAATCAAACGTAACAGTCCTCCGGCGGGTATTGTGTCTTTGCTGTGTATAACGGAAAAACAATTTGCGGATATGGAATATATTACAGGCGAATTTGTATCCGATGTTATAGACAGCGACGAAAGGCTGGTGATTTTATGACGTTTGCCTATTCGCAAATTGAATTATATGTTGACTCGGAGGATAAAGTCCTGACGTTGATAATTGAACATCCGGATTTCTTTTACACGGTTCTGAATGATATAAACGATCAGATAGAAGGAGAAACAGGATTTTCTGTTATATCGTGCAACGCAAAACTAATATCATTTGCTAAACAAGCAACGATGATAACGGAATTTGTGCCGTTTGAAATGAACCGTAAGGAGCTCATTTCCAAATTGTATGCGCATTTGAAAAAATGCTCTGTTAACGAAGACATGTTTATCAGAACAAACGAAATGCTGTCTGTGACAGAGAGGTACATTTCTGAGTTGGCACAGTATGCAGAAGGTGAATTTGTTACGGATGAGATATGCGATGTTACGCCTTTGTTAAAAATGTTCGGACTTAAATTTGTGGACAGCTATGATACTTTGGAGGAAAAGCTTTTGGAGTTTTTTCTTGCAATGACCGAGTATGCCGGTAAAACGGTGTTTATATGCGTGAATCTTCGCAGCTGTCTTTCTTTGCAAAAAGCAGAAAAGCTGTTTGAATCTGTTATTGAGCACGGAATACCACTCTTGTGTATCGAATCGTCCGACAAGGGAAAAACGAGATTCGAAAAAAGAGTAGTTATTGATGATGATTTGTGCGTTATATAATTGACTCATAATAGAAAATGTGATATTATAATGATAGTTTCTACCTTGTAGATACACGGCGAGTAGTGTCGCTTTTCCAAATTTGAGGTTTGAGAGTAGTGTAAATTTATAGGGTAGTAAAACGCAGATAGCGGATATTATACAAGTGTTATCGTTTGAGAGTAGTGTAAATTTATAGGGTAGTAAAACGTATCTTTACCGCTGTACGCTATCGTATCCGTTTGAGAGTAGTGTAAATTTATAGGGTAGTAAAACTAGCGACCATACCACCGTCAGCCTTATCGCCGTTTGAGAGTAGTGTAAATTTATAGGGTAGTAAAACGGTAGTGGCTCAAAGGGCAGTTATAATTATGTTTGAGAGTAGTGTAAATTTATAGGGTAGTAAAACTATATCCAAAAGATTACAACGGCACGACAGGTTTGAGAGTAGTGTAAATTTATAGGGTAGTAAAACCAGTTTTGTTATACTCTGCTATAAAAGTATGTTTGAGAGTAGTGTAAATTTATAGGGTAGTAAAACACGGTTAACAGATATGTGACAAACTATGAGGTTTGAGAGTAGTGTAAATTTATAGGGTAGTAAAACCGACAAGCACACAAGGCACGGCGTCGAGTGGTTTGAGAGTAGTGTAAATTTATAGGGTAGTAAAACTGTAAGACAAGTTTTGCGGACGTATCAAGGGTTTGAGAGTAGTGTAAATTTATAGGGTAGTAAAACGACAAGTTGTTTTATCTGTGGTATACTAAAGTTTGAGAGTAGTGTAAATTTATAGGGTAGTAAAACTTTGAGTTTGCACGAGCATTAAAAGAGGTCGTTTGAGAGTAGTGTAAATTTATAGGGTAGTAAAACTGGACGTATCTGCGGAGCATCTCGTTGTCGGTTTGAGAGTAGTGTAAATTTATAGGGTAGTAAAACATTAAAACTACCCTTAGCACCCGAGCCACAGTTTGAGAGTAGTGTAAATTTATAGGGTAGTAAAACTACACTTGCCACCCTTGAGAGTAGTAATATGTTTGAGAGTAGTGTAAATTTATAGGGTAGTAAAACAAAGCTTATTACATCGCCGTGTTCACCGCAGTTTGAGAGTAGTGTAAATTTATAGGGTAGTAAAACCTTGTTCCTCTTGTATAAATCAACATACAAAGTTTGAGAGTAGTGTAAATTTATAGGGTAGTAAAACGGTGTTATACTGTACGGAGTGATTGTCTTGGTTTGAGAGTAGTGTAAATTTATAGGGTAGTAAAACCTTGCAGTAAATGACAGCATAACTGATGATGTTTGAGAGTAGTGTAAATTTATAGGGTAGTAAAACGACAGAAGCAGTGGCAACACTTGTAAAGAAGTTTGAGAGTAGTGTAAATTTATAGGGTAGTAAAACGATTGCACTTGTATCCATGGTATCACCTCCGTTTGAGAGTAGTGTAAATTTATAGGGTAGTAAAACACCCTGTCGATTAAATCCGTTGCCGTTAAAGTTTGAGAGTAGTGTAAATTTATAGGGTAGTAAAACATCGAATAAAAAAACAGGGCTGATTTTTTCGTTTGAGAGTAGTGTAAATTTATAGGGTAGTAAAACTTTTACTCAGGGTGTGACTGCTGACGTAAAGTTTGAGAGTAGTGTAAATTTATAGGGTAGTAAAACGTTGAAGCCCCAGAACAGAAAGAGTAAAATGTTTGAGAGTAGTGTAAATTTATAGGGTAGTAAAACTTTCATAATCACGGCAGCCTTGTCCGGTCAGTTTGAGAGTAGTGTAAATTTATAGGGTAGTAAAACGCAACGTTCGCATTTATACATCGTCTTCGTGTTTGAGAGTAGTGTAAATTTATAGGGTAGTAAAACGAAGTATTACAAGCAGACTGTCCAGCCTTAGTTTGAGAGTAGTGTAAATTTATAGGGTAGTAAAACCTGTGGGCTGTCGTTGTGTTTAGGAACTTTGTTTGAGAGTAGTGTAAATTTATAGGGTAGTAAAACCAGATAGTGTTGCGTTTGCAGGAGACACTGGTTTGAGAGTAGTGTAAATTTATAGGGTAGTAAAACTTAAAACTACCCTTACTTCCCGAGCCACAGTTTGAGAGTAGTGTAAATTTATAGGGTAGTAAAACCTTATTCTTTGGGCATTCTGGATAGCAGACGTTTGAGAGTAGTGTAAATTTATAGGGTAGTAAAACCGAGCTTTGAAGGACTACCAACAACACGAAGTTTGAGAGTAGTGTAAATTTATAGGGTAGTAAAACTTCTTCATCTTATATAAAAGATACTTATTCGTTTGAGAGTAGTGTAAATTTATAGGGTAGTAAAACAACATTGTTCAATCTCAGGCAGAAAGACAAGTTTGAGAGTAGTGTAAATTTATAGGGTAGTAAAACGAATGGCGGTAATGTTACTGAAGGTGGTGTGTTTGAGAGTAGTGTAAATTTATAGGGTAGTAAAACCGGTTATCACACCGATAAACCTTGCAATCAGTTTGAGAGTAGTGTAAATTTATAGGGTAGTAAAACTTTGTTAAGCGGTTTTTGAGTATTGACATTGTTTGAGAGTAGTGTAAATTTATAGGGTAGTAAAACTTTCTATCTTTACGGTCCATAGGAACACCAGTTTGAGAGTAGTGTAAATTTATAGGGTAGTAAAACTATTTCCGTTTTCACTAAGGTATTCCCCTTGTTTGAGAGTAGTGTAAATTTATAGGGTAGTAAAACCGGCTTTATTCTCAAAGCGTGCGCAGCGTGTTTGAGAGTAGTGTAAATTTATAGGGTAGTAAAACAATTCCCGTGACTTCATGAACAAGAACGCAGTTTGAGAGTAGTGTAAATTTATAGGGTAGTAAAACAGACAAAAAAATTTTTTGGTGTAGCAAGTTGTTTGAGAGTAGTGTAAATTTATAGGGTAGTAAAACCCGTGATAGCTGTCGCCGATGCGGTCGTTAGTTTGAGAGTAGTGTAAATTTATAGGGTAGTAAAACTAACACAGCAAATTTTCTCAGACGCAGTAAGTTTGAGAGTAGTGTAAATTTATAGGGTAGTAAAACGAAAAGGTAAGGCTTGACCTTGTCGAGCCGGTTTGAGAGTAGTGTAAATTTATAGGGTAGTAAAACAAAAAAGTTGATGTATGATATGTAATCGTTGTTTGAGAGTAGTGTAAATTTATAGGGTAGTAAAACTAATATAATATGGTGGTGGCGCAACAACCAGTTTGAGAGTAGTGTAAATTTATAGGGTAGTAAAACCGTGTCGAGTATACTATAATTGTTGATAGCGGTTTGAGAGTAGTGTAAATTTATAGGGTAGTAAAACATT
>UMGV01001980.1_pt1 | contig 10922 bp, 9 predicted proteins | sample 1965361 | NCBI WGS metagenome assembly UMGV01 (sample SAMEA4836081, study PRJEB28245) | human gut metagenome | biome: gut microbiome; material: fecal sample | place: Denmark | collected 2008
CTTTTGGGATTTACAAACGATACTTTAGTATGGAGTACATGGAAGAATCCTAGAAACATTTATGAATTATATAATGATAATAATAAAAGTATGAGACTTAGTGGTTTATATGAATATACTTTTAGAAATTTTTATATAACTTTTATAAAAGTTGAAGAAAAAAATGATGATGATTTAAAATTTTTAGAGGAAGAATATAATAAAGATATAAAAAGTATAAAAAATAGTTATACAGGTAAATTTAAAGGCAAAAATGTAATATTTTTACAACTTGAAGGTATGGATAATTGGTTAATTACAAAACAAGATACACCAACTTTATATAATATGTTAAATAACAGTATTAATTTTACTAACCATTATTCTTTCTATACTGGTGGAGGTTCAACTTTTAATAGTGAGTTTGCTGTTAATACAGGTTTTATTGTACCTTATTCTTATAATAGAAATGCTTATTCATTTAATAATAACTCATTTCCATATTCTCTTCCTAATATGTTTAAATCATTAAATTATAGTGTTAATGCTTTTCATATGAATAAAAAGGAGTATTATTCAAGAGGAATAAATTATAAAAATTGGAATTATGATAATTATTATGGATTAATAGATATGTATAAATATACAGATGGAGAAAATACACTAGATAGAGAACTTATTTTAAATGAAGAATATTCTAATCTTATGTTTAATACTGAAAATTTATTTGTTGATTATATAATTACTTATTCACCACATTTGCCATTTGATAATACAAGAGGAGTATGTAAGATACTTTATGAAGAAGATAATAAAGATAATGAAGTACCATTTAGACAAATGAGTGAAGAAGAATGTGTAAGAAGACAAGCTAAAGAAACAGATTATTTTGTATCATTATTACTAGAAAAACTAAAAGAAAACAAGCTTTTAGATAATACTGTTTTAGTAGTATTTGCTGATCATTATTTATATACATTAGAAGATCAAACGATTCTTGACAAATATAAAAATACTTCAAATAATTTAATTAATAAAACACCATTTTTTATCTATGATAATGGTAATACTAAAAAAATTATTAATAAGGTAACATCACAATTAAATATTTTACCAACTGTGTTAAATTTATTTGGAATTGAGTATAATTCTAACTATTATTTAGGGAAAGATGCTTTAGCAAATAACTATGATCCAATTGTAGTATTTAGTGATTACTCTTGGTATGATGGAAATGTTTATGTTGAGGGTGGAGAAGTTACAAACAAAAAATATATTAGTAAAGAAGAATTGGAAAGAAAAAATATTTTAATTAATGAAATAGCTAAGAAAAACGATTTAACATTAAAATATAATTATTTTAAAAAAATTAGTGAATAGATTTATTCACTTTTTTCATAAAATAATTTTAATTTATAGACTTTAAATAAGTTATTTGATAAAATATATAATAGATTAATTATTAAATGAGGGTGAAATCATGAAACTAAAATTTAAAGCAAAACCACAAGATTGGTTAATATTTTTTCTATTTGCTATTATTTTATTGTATATAGTAGCAATAGCAGTACTTAATATAGCAACTTTAGCAGGAAATCCTCCAGCAGGAAGTAATAAACCTATGGGAACTTTTTGGGGACTTAACCCTTTTCCTGCATTTACATTTAAATATTTAGCAGCAACAATTATATTTTATATTGGAGTTGTCATTGTAATATTTACAGGTGTAAAATCATACTTTTTTGAAACAGAAAAAGGTTTTGGGTTATCTTCAGGAGAAAAAGATGATAAAGGATATTCAAGATGGTGTACAGATAAAGAAATGAAAGAAAAACTATCTAAAATAGTTATTAAAGATGAAGTTTATAATGCTTCAGGGATACCTTTAATAAATGATGGTAAAAATATATGGGTTGATAATGGAGATAGCCATAACATTGTAATAGGATCAACTGGTGCAGGTAAAACTCAAGACATAGTTCATCCAATGGTTAAAATATTAGCTAAAAATGGTGAATCAATGATTATAACAGATCCTAAAGCAGAAATTTATAAAGAACATGCAGGTCTATTAAAGGCTCTAGGATATAATATAATTGTTTTAAATTTCCGTGATCCACAAAGAGGTAATTGTTGGAATCCTCTTGCTCTTCCATATAGACTTTATAAAGAAGGAAATACTGATAAAGCAATGGAACTTCTAGATGACGTTGCAAGTAATATTCTTTATGAAGAAGGTGGAAATAAAGATGCCTTCTGGGAAAAAACATCTGCCGATTATTTTGCAGGGCTTGCTTTAGGTTTATTTGAAGATGCTAAGGAAGAAGAAGTAAATATTAATAGTATTTCTGTTATGACAACAATTGGTGAAGAAAAATTTGGAGCAAGAAGTTCTTATATAAAAGAGTATTTTAATAGTAAAGATCCTGCTAGTGCAGCATATACATGTGCATCTGGTACTGTAATGGCAGCAGAAGAAACAAAAGCAAGTATTTTATCAACATTTAAACAAAAAATAAGATTATTTGCTTCACGTGAAAATTTAAGTGAAATGTTAGCAACAAGTGACTTTGATATGACTAAAATAGGAAAAGAAAAAACAGCGGTATTTATGATTATTCAAGATGAAAAGAAAACATATCATGCTCTTGCTACAATATTTGTAAAACAATGTTATGAAACATTAATAGGTACAGCACAAGAATCTCCAACTGGAGCACTTCCAATTAGAACAAACTTTATTCTTGATGAGTTCCAAAACATGCCACCTTTAAAAGATATTACAACTATGGTTGCGGCAGCTCGTTCAAGACATATTAGACTTACAATGATTATTCAAAACTTCGCAGGACTTGAAGCTACATATGGTAAAGAAGTTGCACAAACAATAAGAAGTAACTGCAACAATTTAGTTTATTTATTAACAACAGAACTTGCCGCTCTTGAAGAAATAAGTAAATTATGTGGTGAGAAAAAATCTAAAAAAGATGATAAAACAGCATCAACACCACTTATTACAGTAAGTGAACTTCAACTTATGAAAGAAAACGAAGCTATTGTTATAAAAACAAGAACAAGACCATTTAAAACAAAACTTAAACCAAATTGGAAAATTGATTGGGGTACAGCTAAATATCCTGCTGATGAATTTGTAACAAGAACAAAAAAACCAATTCATACTTTTGATTTAAAAAGTTTTGTTCAAGAACAACAAAAGAATAAATTTATGGGAATGTTAGATGGTTCTTCATCAAATCCATTTGGAGGAATGATAAATAATCCATTTATGGAACAAAAGCCATCTGTTCCTAAAGAAAGTTTTAATGTTGATGAATTAGTTAAAAAAATTGATCAAAAGATTGCAGAACTTGAGGAAGAAGAAAAACTTGAAAAAGAACAAAAATCAAAGAATGCACTTTCTCCTGAAAAACAAATTATTGAAATTGAACCAATCAGTAATAAAGAAAAAGAATTTAATGAAGAAAAACAAACATCTAAACCTGAAGATAATAAAGATATAAAACTTAACGAAGAACCATTTGTAAATTATACAAAAGGTATAAGTGATGATCAGTTCTTCGATGATTTCTTTGATGAATAAAACAACAATTAAACTTTGTTGTTTTTTTAAAAAATTAAATTTAAAAAGAGGATAATATATGAAAAAACTTAATTCTAATCATTTAAAATTAATAGCAATAATAGCAATGACAATAGATCATATCGCAGATTTAATCTATCCAGGTATGCAAAATAATATAATTTCAATTATTTTGCATATAATTGGTAGATTAACGGCACCAATTATGTTTTTCTTTATATTGTAAATGGTAAAAACAATTTAAAAAATTGGCAAAAGTGGATATTAATTATTTTAATAAATGTTATTACTTTTTCTGCAGACTGGAGTTCCATAGCAGTAATGACAATTTTATCTATGTATGAAAATAGAGGCAATTTAAAAAAACAAATGTTAAGCATGAGTTTTTGGGTTTTAATTCATGCAATTGTTTCATTCTTATTTGTAAATAAGGCTTATGGATTAATTACATTAGCGGTAGTATTAGTATATCCTTTATTAAAAAATTACAATGGAGAAAAGGGAAAGTTAAACTGGATGAAGTTGTTTTTCTATTTATACTATCCATTACATTTAATAGTCGTTGGAATATTAAGAATAATAATATATGGCAATGTACCTTTATTATTTAATTAGTAAATAAAAAATATATATTTAAAATTTATTCATAAAAAAATCGAACTATATAGTTCGATCAAATATCAATTTGGAGCGGTTTAAATACATCTTACAAACTCGCTCTCTTTCTATATATGATTATATATAAATTGTGATAAAATTTCAATATTTTTAACTAAATTTATTTATTTTACTGATATTTCCTTTCTTTTAAATTCACTATTAATTTCATTAAAATTAATTTTTTTTATATAATTTTTTCTAGATGTTTTAATAAGTATCTTAGTTCCTTCTAAATCTTTGATATTTCCATTTACCCAGTAATCTAAATGTCCTTCTATTAACTGAAAAGCTTCTAAATTTATTGGCTCTTTAAAATTTAGTATTTTTTCATAAATTATTCTTTTATCATTTTTAAAATCATAAAATTCTATTTCTTTTATATTCCTATAAGATTCTCTGCTTTTAAAAAGTTTTTTCTTATTTTTTAATATTATTTCAATTGAATAAATGCTAATAGGCAATTGAGATTTATTAATAATTCTAATAAGTGGTAGCAATTCGATATAATCATTTCCATGTTCATCAGTTCCCCTTGAATAATCTATAAAATAATGTCCATTTAATGTATCAAACACTATCTTAGCTTTTTGTTTCCAAATTGCGTAAAACGAAATAAATAAAGTTATAATGTTAATCAAGATATTAATATTAAATAATTTTATAAATTCAATAATTTTGTTCATTATATATTTTTTCCTATTTAAATATTTTTTTCAATAAAATCCAATTATCATTTTCCATATCTTCTGTGTATTCAGTATTACAAAGATATAATGATTCATTTTTATCATAATCCCTTACAAATCCCCAATTAACATTATACTTGTTAGCATATTCCTTTAATGCTTCAAATTTATTTTCTACTTTAATGTCAATATTTTTAGATTCACCATCAGCGTTTTCTCCACCTTTAGTTTCAATAATCCATATTTTATTATCTTTATCACAAAGAATAAAGTCGGGGTAGAAGTGCCATTTATGATTTACTGCATCAACATATACTATTGAGAAATAATCACTAGATGATTCACCATTTTTATAGAACCATTTAATATTTTCATTATGTTCACAGAAAAATTCAAACATTCTTTCACTTTTAGATTTTATTGTACTATTAGGATAATTCATATAAATAGATTTTTCATATATTGTTGTATCTTTCATTTTAGGATCATATTTAATATAATCCATTTCTGGTGCTTTCCAATCTAAAATCTTTAATTCATCTAATTTCATTTTCATTTGTCTTGATTTTTGTGATACTGCCTCTTGAAAGTCATGCTTTAATATGTCTTCATTATTAATCACAAAAGCATAAAATTCTATTAACGACAGATCAACAAATTTCTTTGTAAATAATTTTCCTCTAAAAAACATTCTTTCAAGCATTAATCTTGTTCTATCATATCTCATACCAATTTTAGAAGATATTACATTGATTGAATGTCTTAATTCAAATCCATTTTTATTCGTGGATACAGTTGATGATACTTTAATTCTATTAGCATTTTGTAATTCATCAGAATTAATTCTTACTATTTTATCTTGAACTATATAATTATCAATAGTATCTTTAAATACATATCCATTTGCCTCTAGCATAGTTTTATTGTTTTTCTTGTTTGAAGTTAATTTATATTTTTCTATGTAATATTCATGTAATATATTAAAAGTTTGTCTTTCATCAAAACCATCAAAAGCATTATCGAAAGTTATTTTCTTTAGAGTAAAGTTCTTATATTCATTCTTTAAAAATATAACTTTTGTGTCATAAGCATTACTTCCTAATTCTTGTTTAACAGCAGTTTCATATTTTTCATCAAAAGTATATAAATAACAATTATCCAAAAGTACATTATCATAGTGATGAGCTTGTGGCATTCTTCTTATTCTTCCAATTGTTTGAGTTTCAAAATCTTCACTCATATTATCACGAAGCTTAACAAGTATTTTTGCTCTAGGGCAATCCCAACCAGTTGATATTGCTTGTTTCATAATAAGAACTGCTTGATTAGATTCATTATTTTCAATATCTTCAATATTTTCTTTTCTATCAGATAACCAGATTGCTAAATTTTTTCTGTCATATGTATAATTTTTTTCTTCTAGTATTTTTTCTATTTGCTTTATTAAATCATCTGACTTACTTGGTACTTGAATTATAATTAAAGGATTAACTTGTACACCTAATTTAATATATTCATCTTTTATTGTTTTTCTTTTATTGATTGCTAAATCGAGTAAATACTCATGTTCATTTGAAAGAGTAGTTTGATTAGAAACATTTTCATTAATATATAATGCTCTTGTAATTAGACCTGCATTTATTACTTCTAATTCATCAATTTTAATAAATTCAGCTTCTTTATTAGTCTTAGTAGTAGCACTTACTCTAACAATATATTCTGGATTCATGTATTGTAAAATGGCTTCGGCTTTCACTGTTTTATTTAAATGCTCTTCATCAACTATTATAATAAACTTATATCCATTATTGTGAGCTTCATGAACTCTTTCATAGAGATTTTTTCTTTCAGCTTCTTTTAAGGCATTATTATCTTTTTTAGTAATTGTTTCCCAGTTAATAAAAGCAGTATCTTTTGCATCAAAACCTTGAAGTAGTACATCTTTAATATTTTTAGTATTATGATGTGGTAAAAATTTAATCATTTTCTTTCTACTTTGTTCTTCTAAATCTCCTTTACCGGGAGTTAGCCATACAAATACCATTTTATTATTTTCTTTTAAATACTCTTCAATGTAAGAGAGTAGAATAATAGTTTTACCACTTCCAGTAGGTGCTTGTAATAATACCTCTTTTTTACTTCCAATAGAAGTTGCATCTAATAGTTTATTAACTGTATTTATTTGAAAATCTTTTAATTTAATTCCTTGCATTATTACATTACCTCCTTAATTTCATCTTCAAAATAATATTCTGGTATGATATACACTTCAATGTTGTTATTTTCAAAAATTTCTTCTTGGTCACTTGTTAAAAGAATATCAGAAGAAATATATACTTTTTCACATATCTCTAGTTCTTCTTTATTAGCACTAAATTTATCTAATTCTTCTTCATCTAAATAAACTCTAATTTTATTATCATCTATTTCAATTCCATTTTCTAATTGAATAAGATTTTTAATATTTATAAGTAAATTATTATGTAGATTCTCATTTTCTGTATTTATTCTTGGAATATAAGTGCAACGGTAATATTTTAGATTGTTTTTTATCCCGTCAGAATATTTGGAATTGTCTTTTCTCAGACCAGTTATAATTGTTTTTAATCTTTGATAAGTAATTTCTTCACAAATTTTATTTTCATTATTTGTACATAAAATAAATTGTCTTTTTCCATTATCTTCTTTGTTTAGCTCTAGTACTGCTTGTCCTGTAGTTCCTGAACCGGCAAAAAAATCTAATATTTTACAATTTTCATATCCTGTAGATTTGATAATGTTTTTTATTAAATTTACTGGCTTCGGGTAAGAAAAGACTTTTTCATTAAATATTTCTTTTAATTCAATGTCGCTATCTTGATTATCACCCCAATCTAACAACAAGTCGGTAATTGCCTTCTTTTTTGCAAGCTCTTCTTCAAGCTTATCTCGCCTAAAGCCGTAATTTTTTGTTATAAATAATACTCCTGAATCACAAAATTTATCTATTCTTTCTTGGGAATCTCTAAATCTTGCCTTCGCCACGAAATCATTTTGAGTTATACCATCTTTTATATATACGTCATTCAAATATTCCGTAGACATTGTTTTATTTTTATAAGTTCCTGCTTTTATAATGGTAATAGTATTTGGAAGCTTAACACGTATACCTTTTTTTATCGTTCTCTGTGATATTTGATTTGTTGCATTATCAATTCTGGTATTTGAGTCTGTAGTTGAATACAGTGAGAGTTTATCAAGACTATTTCTATTTTTTCCAAATATTAAGATATACTCCATGATTCCAGCAACCTGACCGTGCAAATATGAAGGTTGTTTTTTCTTTTTCCAATGTAAAGTTGAAATAAAATTTTCTTCCCCAAATATTGAATCACATAATAATTTTAAATTTGCATATTCATTGTCATCTATGGATATAAAAATAAAACCTCTATCACTTAATAAATCTTTAGCAAGTATCAATCTTCGCTCCATAAATGATAACCATTTTGAATGTTTATATTCATCTTCTTTTGAAAGGGTTTCATCGCCATATGTAAAATCATTATTTCCAGTATTATAAGGTGGATCAATATAAATTATATCTATCTTTTCTTTGTGAGTCTTTTCTAATAAATATAAACTGTGAAGATTATCTCCTTCTAATAAAAAGTTAAATTTTTCATCTGGATTACATATAATCTCTTTATTTTTAATTTCTTCAAAAGTAGGTATTTGAGTTTCTAGTTCTTTGTCAACTCTTTCTTCATGTTCTTCCCAAATAAGTCCATATTTCTTTTTAGTAAGTTCATTTTCAATAAGAGATAAACTATTTAATGTTTCTTCATCGGATATGTTCTTTTTAATTTCACTTAATGTTTTTAACAGTTTATCTCTTCTTATTTTTGATAAATTTGTTGTTTCCATTTCATCACTCCTCGTAATTGTAATTCTTGTTAAAAAGCCAAGTAATTCTTCAAGTAATATTATACTATAAAATACTATTTTTTTCTATAATATGGCTTCAATTCAAGTAAAAAAAGCAATACCTGCATATTAGTATTGCTCTTTATCAAGAACATCTTGTAAAGCTCTTATTTCAGTAAGTACTTTTTCTAATAGTTTTTCACCATTGTAAATTCTATTCATAATCATGAAATATCTTACTTTTACTAAATTATAATTAAGAGTTTTTATTTGTCCTAATTTAACTATATATTCAAAGTTTTTTAAGATGTCGGTTAAATCTTTATTAGGTTTTAGATTTTCAATTGCTTTAAATTCAAACATGAAAAAAGTCCTCCTTTCTGTGATAAGAGAACTTTTAAAGTTTTATATAAAATAAAAACTTACGAACTTTTAAGTCCGTAAGTTGATTTCAAATGGAGCAGATGATGGGAATCGAACCCACGTAGTCAGCTTGGAAGGCTGAGGTTCTACCATTAAACTACATCTGCAATTAACTACAAAAACTGTAGGCATATTTAATTCTATGATAAAAGAATGAAAATGTCAATATCTTTTTATAAAAAAAGTTAAAATTTTGATTTATCTTCATTATTATAACCACTTTTATAGAAAATATGGATATTAAAACTATTTAAAATAAATAAAATATATGCTATAATCTATTTATATGGAGGTAAAAATTATGAACAAAAGTGTAAAAATAATAATTGGAGTAGTACTTGGAGTTTTATTAATCGTAGGATTATTTTTTCTTTCATCTTTAGCAGGAAGTAAAAATTTTAAAGAAATTTCTTATAATGAATATCAAAATTTAATTAAAGAAAGTGGTAACTATGTAGTCTATATTGGAAATAAAGATAGTGATGCTTTAAAAACATTAAAAGAATTTACAAGTGAAAATAATGTTCAAGTTAAATATGTTATATCAAGTAATTTAACAACAGAAGAACGTCAAGAAGTATTTAGTGGTGATGAAACAGAAAAACTAATCTTTATAAATAAAGGAAAAGAAGATACTTATGCAAGTGATTTTTCTAAGTTTTCTTTAACAAATGAATTTATTAACCAAAATATTTTAGAAAATACTTTAGTAGAGGTTGATATTGATAATTATTTAAAATTAATAAAAAGCAAAGGAAATCATATAGTATTTATAGGAAGAGAAACTTGTAGTTGGTGTCAAAAATATAAACCAGTTATGAAAAATGTTGCTAAAGACAATAATATAACATTATATTATATTGATACAGATAAGTTTGAAGGTGAAGATTGGAATAACTTTACTGCTTCTGAAAGCTACTTAACTGAAAAACAGTGGGGAACACCATTAACATTCTTATATAAAGATGGAAAACTTGTTGATACAATAGGTGGGTATGTTGATGAAAGTGCTGTACATGAATTTTTAGTAAAAAATGGAGTGATTAAATAATGAATAATGGCGTTTATGAAAAGGTTTTAGCCTTTAAGAAAAGATATCCTGGTACAATTGCATGGAGATTAAAAGCTCATTCAAAAGTAGTAGAAAAACATTTAAATCAAGGGGAAAAAGTTTTATATGCTTTTGCAGGACAAAAAAATAATCATTTTTATGATATTATTTCAACTCATGTTTTTGTAATTACTAATAAAAGATTAATTATTGCAACAAAAAGAGTATTATTTGGATATTTCTTATATTCCATAACACCAGATATGTTTAATGATTTAACTGTATATTCAGGATTGATTTGGGGAAATGTAACCATAGATACAGTAAAAGAACTTGTTTATGTTTCTAATTTAAGTAAAAGATCACTTGATGAGATTGAAACTAATGTTACTGAATATATGATGAGAGAAAAGAAAAAATATGCTAAAAAAGAAAAAGAAGATAACAGTTTTGAAAAATAATCTTCTTTTTCTTTATTTTATAATAAATATTTGATAAAATTTAATTAGATAGTTAGGAAGTTGAAGTATATGAAAGATTTAATAAAAAAAATTATTCTTTTAATTATAATTATTCTTTTTTTACAATTAATATTATTTATTTTTAAAACTAAACA
>UMGV01072108.1_pt1 | contig 10922 bp, 21 predicted proteins | sample 1965361 | NCBI WGS metagenome assembly UMGV01 (sample SAMEA4836081, study PRJEB28245) | human gut metagenome | biome: gut microbiome; material: fecal sample | place: Denmark | collected 2008
GTCAGGCTGTTCTTGAAGGTCTGCTCAAAGCCCAGGAACTTGATGATGCCCTCATACACGTTCTTCTGGAAGCGCAGGCCGCCCTTGTAGGGGCCGATAGCGCCGTTGAACTGGCAGCGCCAGCCGCGGTTGGTGTGCCACTGACCGTTATCGTCGCACCACACAACGCGGAAGGTGAACATACGCTCAGGCTCGACCATGCGGCCCAGCAGATCCACCTTCTCGTACTCGGGATGCTTCTCGATGACGGGCTCCAGAGAGGACAGAACTTCCTCAACGGTCTGCACGAACTCGGGCTCGTTGCCATGCTTGGTCTTTACGCTCTCCAGAACGCTGGCCAGATAAGCATTCATATTGAATTCCTCCTAATAAATTGTTCCGCAGTCGTATGAGATGTGCTTCATCGCAGACGACCCATACGCTACCAATATTGATGATAACACCATTCCGTAGAATTCTCAAGTGAAATTCAGCCAATTCTTCCTCGCAAAACCACAAAACTTCTTGCTCCGTTTTTGTGCAATTTGGCGAAATACGCCGCAGAAGAAAAAGCTCCGGCAAAAGGCATATTTATACGAAAACGCCCGTGCTTTTGCACTTTAAACTACACCGCGCTTTCCCCCATAAAATTCCCCTCCCCGCTGTGTCCATCCCTTCCGGAAATCTTCCCGGCAGGGGTAGATTTTTTCTTTTTGCCGGTATATAATGTGATTTTGTGGTCTGTCCGCCGATACGGGCAGAAATCTGTGCCATCGTAAGGAGAGAACCGCCATGTCCGCCTCACAGAAGATCATGGGCCATGTGTACGCCATTTTCACCATTCTCGTCTGGGGCAGCTGCTTCGTCCTGACCAAGGAGCTGCTCACCGCCTATACCGCCGTGCAGATCATCCCCCTGCGGATGGGCCTTGCCTATCTGACGCTGTGGGTGCTGCGTCCCAAAACGCTGAAGCTCCCCTGGAAGGACGAGCTGATGTTCATCCTCATCGGCATCACCGGCGGCAGCTTCTACTTCTTCCTGCAAAACACCGCCCTGACCTACACCTACGCCGCCAATGTCAGCATCATCGTGGCCCTCTCCCCTATCCTGACGGTGATCCTGGCCCAGCTCTTCTCCCGCAGCGGTGAGCGGCTGGGCAAATTCGTCTACATCGGCGCGGTCATCGCCATCGCCGGCGTGGTGCTGGTGGTGCTCAACGGCCAGCTGTCGTTCCACCTGAACCCCCTGGGCGACCTGATCGCCCTGGCGGCGGCTCTGATGTGGGCGGTGTACTCCATTCTCATCAAGAAATACACCGAGCAGTACGACAACTTTCTTGTCACCCGCCGCGTCATGCTGTGGGCCTTCGTCACCGCCGTGCCGCTGATGCTGCTGACGGACGGTATGCCCGACCTGACACCCCTGTTCACCACCCCCCGTATCCTGCTGAGCTGGCTGTTCCTGGGCGTGTTCGGCAACGCGGTGTGCTTCGCCATCTGGAACATCGCCTTCAAGCGGCTGGGCGTGGTCATCACCAACAACTACCTGTACGCCTCCCCCTTCGTCACGCTGGCGGTGGGCTATTTAGTGCTGGACGAGCAGATCACCGTCATGAGCGTCATCGGCGCGGTGCTGATCACCGTCGGTGTCATCGTAGCGCTGAAAAAGCCAAAGGGAACCGCCTGACCGTCCGTATCTCCGCCTATCGCACCCGCACGTTGCCCTTGTCCTGTCATTGCGAGCCAGTGCTCACACTGGCGCGGCAATCCGTTCTCTTTTGTCTCCGACGGCCTCTTTTCTTTCAGCAGCGCAAAGGACATTCCGCGCCCCGGCGCGGGTCACTTTTGGCCAAAGGCCGCCACCTACCTTTGCCGCTTCGCGGCAAAGGCGCGACTTGATAATCGCACAAGCCACCGGGTAGGGTTTCCAAAGGGGAGGGGTCGCAACCCCTCCCTTTTGGTCGTTTCAAGGGGATTGGATTTTTAAGGAAAGGGGGAAATCGAAATCCCCCTTTCCTTAAATGGCGTTCTTTGGTTACTTTCTTTCGTCAAGGAAAGAAAGTAACCCGTGGAGACCTGATCAGAGAACAAAAAAAGAACCGCCCGCAGGCGGTTCTTTTTTACTTGATCTCCTGCTCCAGCCCGTCAAACACCTCCGCGCTGAAGAACTCTCCCAGCGTTATATCCAACCCGTCACACAGCATTTTGATGGTCAGCAGCTTGGGATTTTGGCTCTTGCCGTACAGGATATTCTTCACGCTGGACGGCGGCAGCGCACTGACTGTCGCCAGCTTGTTGATGGTCATGCTCCGCTGCTCGCACAGCTGTAAAATGCGGTCGCGCACCGCTTCTGCCGTGGTCATAAGCGCCCCTCCCGGATACTTTTTCTTAAAGAATACCCGAAAGCGCTTGCATTTATAGGCTATGCGTGCTACTATTAGGCTATGTGTAGACCATTTGTCCCCCTTTTGCTCCGCCGCCTCCTCCGCGTCCTCCCCCGGCGCGCTCGGCGGCGGAGCGATTTAAGCAAAAAAGAACCGCCCTCGGGCGGTTCTTTTTCTGTTCTCAGTCAACAATATCCACCGAGACCTTAGCGCCGGTGCGCTGGGCGTAGGACCGAACGACAGTGCGGATCTCCTTGGCGATGCGTCCCTGTCTGCCGATGACCTTACCCATGTCCTCCGGGGCGACGCGGAGCTGCAGCGTCAGCTCATCGCCGTTCTCCACCTCGGTCACAGTCACCTGCTCCGGGTGCTCCACCAGGTTCTGGGCGATATACAGCAGCAAATCCTTCATTGGCTTTGCCTCGACTTACAGTACGTCGACCTTCTTCAGCAGAGCGCGAACGGTGTCAGTGGGCTGAGCGCCGGTCTTGATCCACTCACGGGCGCGGTCGGCATCGATGCTGATCTTGGCGGGGGAGACGCAGGGATCATACGTGCCGATCTCCTCGATAAAGCGGCCATCGCGGGGATAGCGGGAGTCCGCCACGACCACGCGGTAGTAAGGAGCCTTCTTCGCACCCATTCTTCTCAGACGAATTTTGACCATTGTAGTGTTCCTCCATGTAAAATAAGTAATTTTTTATATCTGTTAAATGCTTCTGCACTTACACACTGTCGTTTATTTCAGCCGCTTTTTTCGGCCGAAGCCGTGCATCGCGCCCCGGGCCACCTTGCCGCCCATGCCGTTCATCAATCCGCCGAAGCCCCGCATACCACCGCCCTTGGTCATGGCCTTGGTCATCTGCTGGAGCATCTCAAAGGATTTCAGCAGCCGGTTCACATCCACCACCTCCAGGCCGCAGCCGGCGGCAATGCGCTTTTTGCGGCTGGCATTCAGGATCTGGGGGTTCTCCCGCTCCTGGGGCGTCATGGACCGGATGATGGCCTTGTTGTGGGCCATCTGCTTTTCGTCGATCTGATCCGGGTCGAAATTCTTCGCCATGCCGCCGGGCAGCATCCCCGCAATCTGACTCAGGTCGCCCATATTCTGCAGCTGCTCCAGCTGGTCGAGGTAGTCGCTCAGCGTCAGCCGGTTCTTCCGCAGCTTCTCCTCTAATTTCTTGGCCTGCTTCTCGTCGTACTGCTGCTCGGCCTTCTCGATGAACGTGAGCATATCGCCCATGCCCAGGATACGGCTCGCCATGCGGTCCGGGTGGAACGGCTCGATCATGTCCAGCTTCTCGCCCGTGCCCACGAACTTGATGGGCTTGCCGGTAACGGCCCGGATGGACAGGGCCGCGCCGCCGCGGGCGTCGCCGTCCAGCTTGGTCAGCAGCACGCCGTCGATGCCCAGCGCGTCGTCAAACGCCTTGGCCGCGTTCACCGCGTCCTGGCCGGTCATGGCGTCCACCACCAGCAATATCTCGTTGGGCCGGACTGCGGCCTTCACCGCCTTCAGCTCGTCCATCAGCGCCTCGTCGATGTGCAGCCGGCCCGCCGTGTCCAGGAACACCATGTCGTGTCCGTGGTCGGCGGCATACTTCACCGCCTCAGTAGCGATGGTCACCGGGTCGATCTGGCCCATCTCAAACACAGGTATGTCCAGCTGCTTGCCCACCACCTGTAATTGGTTGATGGCCGCAGGCCGGTACACGTCGCAGGCCACCAGCAGGGGGCGTCGTCCGAACTGCCGCCGCATCATGCCCGCCAGCTTCGCGCCGTTGGTGGTCTTACCCGCACCCTGCAGGCCCACCATCATCACGACGGTCGGCCCTTTGGAGGCGGTGGTCAGCTTGGCGTTGGAGCCGCCCATCAGGGTCGTCAGCTCCTGGTTGACGATCTTCACGATCTGCTGGGCCGGGGTCAGACTGTCCAGCACGTCCGTGCCGATACACTTCTCCGTCACATCCGCCACAAAGTCCTTCACGACCTTGTAGCTTACGTCGGCCTCCAGCAGTGCCAGACGCACCTCCCGCATTCCCTCGCGGACATCCGCCTCGGTGAGCCGGCCCTTGCCGCGCAGGCGCTTGAACACGCCGTTTAGTTTATCACTCAGTCCCTCAAATGCCATGGGTCTACTCCTTCAGGGCGGCGGCGCTGGTCAGAATAGTGTCCGCCAGCTCCTCCAACCGGGGGTTCTCGTACTGCCGGTAGTTCACGGTCTTGATCTCGTTGGCAGCGGCGATGACCGCGTCCACGTGCTGCTGTATCTGCAAAAAGCGCTTCACCAGGCCGGTCTTGTCCTCCAGCTCGGTCATGGCGGCCTCTGCCCGCACGATCACGTCCCGCACGCCCTGCCGGGAGATGCCGCAGTTTTCCGCGATCTCCGACAGCGACAGATCCTCATTGTAATACAGATCAAACAGCTCCCGCTGCCGCTGGGTAAGGATGTCGCCGTAAAAATCGAAGAGCATGGTCATGCGATAGGTCTGGTTTTTCACGGTGCTTCCTCCTTCTGTAAAGTTATATGCCTTTACAACACGAACTATGATACATGATTTCTCCGCAAAAGTCAAGGCGAAAACTGCCGGCGGCGGGAAAATTTTTGAAAAAACGGGAGAGGCGAAAGCCTCTCCCCTTCTGCGTTTATTTTTTCAGAAGGTCTTGCCCATAGCGCTTAGGATCTCCATGATGGCCGCCACGATGCAGAACAGGCCAAACGCCACGATCAGCGTGCCCGCCAGCTTCTTTTTCTGCTTGAGCTGGAACATCATGATGCCCACGATGATCATGGACACCGCCAGCAGGATCATGGACAGCCCCGGCACATACAGCACGTTCAGCTTGCGCATCACCCACAGCAGCATGGACAGCACCAGCAGCACCATGGCCACATTCTTCTTGGTATTCATCGTCATAGTCCGTTTTCTCCCTCCCGGCGGCAGCGCCGCCCAACATATACAGTGTAGCGGAAAACCGCCGGAAATACAAGGCTTTTTTACCGCCCCAGCAGGATTTTCGCCTTCAGGATGGCCGCCACCGTCTTGGCGTCGGTCAGCGTGCCGTCCATGCACTGCGCCACCGCCCGGTCAAAGGGCAGATACGTCACGTCCAGAAATTCGTCCTCGTCCGGATGTGTCTCGCCGAAGCGCAGCCCCCGGGCCATAAAGAGATACAGCGTCTCGCCGTAGCAGCCCGGCGACGCGATCAGCGCTCCCATGTCTGTCCACTGGTCCGCCTCCGCGCCGATCTCCTCCTTCAGCTCCCGCCGGGCGGTGACAAAGGGCTCTTCCCCCTTCTCCCGCTTCCCCGCCGGGATCTCCGTCAGCACCCGGGAGAACGCATACCGATACTGCCGCACCAGCGCCACCCGGTCCTCATCGTCCAGCGCCAGAATGCCCACGCCGCCGGGGTGCTCCACCACCTCCCGTGTGCCGGTCTTTCCGCTGGGCAGCAGCACCTTGTCCTCCCGCACCCGCAGGATGCGCCCCCGGTATACCTCCCGGCTCTCCACCATCTTCTCGGTCATGTCCATGTCATGCGCTCCCTTCGCCGTTTTCCAGCAGTATACCACGGTCCGCGCAAAAATACCAGCGTTTTCCGCCTGTTCCTACCCCTTGCACAGCGCCGGAAAATGTGCTATACTGTTTTCCAAACCGCCGGAGAGGAGGGATCGTCCATGGAGAAGTCCGGCGTCAAGATCGCGGCCCAGAACCGTAAGGCGTACCACGACTATTTCGTGGAGGATCGCTACGAGGCCGGCATCGAGCTGTTCGGTACGGAGGTCAAGTCCATCCGCGCCGGTACGCTGAACCTGAAGGACTCCTACTGCGTGGCCAAGGACGGCGAGATCTACGCCCACAGCCTGCACATCTCTCCCTACGACCACGGCAATATCTTCAACCGCGACCCGGATCGGCCCAAGCGCCTGCTGCTCCACAAGCGGGAGATACGCAAGCTCCACGACCTGCAGAAGCAGGACGGCTACGCCCTCATCCCCCTGTCCGTCTACTTCAAGAACTCCCGCGTCAAGGTGGAGCTGGGCCTGTGCAAGGGCAAGAAGAATTACGACAAGCGGGACGCCGTGGCCAAGCGGGACGCCAAGCGGGAGATGGACCGGGCCATGCGGGAGAAGAACCTGCGCTGAGACTGTACCACCATAGAATATAAAGAAACGAGGATGCAAATATGGCAAATCCCATCGTGACCATCGAAATGCAGGATGGCGGCAGGATCACCTGCGAGCTGTACCCCGACATCGCGCCCCAGAGCGTGTATAACTTCATCTCTCTGGCCAATGCCGGCTTCTACAACGGCCTGATCTTCCACCGGGTCATTCCCGGCTTTATGATCCAGGGCGGCTGCCCCGACGGCAACGGCATGGGCGGCCCGGGCTACTGCATCAAGGGCGAGTTCGAGGCCAACGGCTTCCACAACGACCTGCGCCACACCCGGGGCGTGCTGTCCATGGCCCGCGCCCAGGCGCCGGACAGCGCCGGCAGCCAGTTCTTCATCATGCACAAGGACGCCCCCCATCTGGACGGCCAGTATGCCGCCTTCGGCTGCGTCATGGACGGCATGGAGGTGGTGGACGCCATCGCCAACCAGCCCCGGAACATGATGACCAACAAGCCCAAGAAGGATCAGGTCATCGCCTCCGTCACCGTGGACACCCACGGCGAGACGTACCCCGAGCCGGAGAAGCTGGCCGATCCGTTTCACAGATAACAGGTAAATGTCCCTTTTGGGAGGGCATTGCCCTCCCAAAAGGTCTCATACATGGGGCTGCACCGGTTTCGACGGGGGTGCAGAGGCAGGATAAGCGAGCGGCGGCGCCTGACCGCCATAAAACGGGCAACTTAAAAATTAACTGACAACAATCGTATTGCTGTCGCTGCCTAACTAAAGGCAGCCGTCTGAACCGGAGAGGCCACAGGCCGGGGAAGGCGTCGTTAATGTGGCGTCCGTGCGGCGGGTAAGAGTTGCCCCGCCCACGCATCATGACTCTACTGAACCGCGCAGTCTGTCCGGTGTCTGCGCAGGGAGGGAATGCTGAAACCTGACTGCGCTCGGAGAAGGTCCTGTTGAAGTGCTTTCGGACAGGGGTTCGACTCCCCTCAGCTCCACCACAAGAGGGTTGTACGAACCAGCGAGGGTTTGGAAGTATCTATCTTCCTCCTTCAAGATGGCTTTGTGCTGCTCAGCCCGCTGGATGTATGCGGGCAGAAATAAGCATAGCGAGTAGAGACGGTTTTGTCTCTGCTCGCTATTTTTTTGCATCTGGTGTCCCTCCATAACGCAACTCGTGATAATATAACATTTTGCACACAAATCTTAAAATATGCGGTAGATTATCACCGTAAAGGAGCGGCGCGCGTATGATTAAGATTTTACTGTCCCGGAAGCTGGGCGAGCTTCGATGGACACAGGCCGACCTTGCAAGAAAGACCGGCATCCGACCGACTACCATCAATGAGCTGTACCATGAAATGGCTGAACGAGTAAACCTTGAACACCTCGATCTGATCTGCGAGGCATTGGACTGCGAGCTGGACGAAATTATCGTCCGCATCCCCAACAGTAGCCCCAGGATTGAGAACACCAGAGCCGGAAACAGGGTACATAAGTGATGGCAAACACTCAAAGCAAGAGCGCATAGGTATATCCCCTGCGCTCTTATTTTACCTGTGTCCGGGTGTTAAGTCTCTTCGATGTCAATGGCAATCCGTTCCCCGCTCGGAAGGATGAACGCCAGCTTGCACCCGCAGTAATCCGCTATCTTCACAAGGTCCTCAGCGGACCATCTTTCATTCGTGAATTTGTTGCTGAGGCTCTGCTTACTGCTCATATCCAGAACTTCCATCAAGTCGGACTGTTTCTTATCCATCTCCAGCAACAGAGCTTTCACTTTCTTTGAAATTGCCATTGCTATCACCTCGCACCTAATATACACCATTTTCGTTTATGTGTCAATCAAACTTTTTTAGAAATTCACGATTTATTTTTACTTTTCCTATTGATAAGTACACGAAAAAGGTGTATTATAAGCATGCAAGGCAGAGGTGAGAACCTCTTACGAAAGGAAGTGAGGACATGGACGAGATGACTACCGCAGAGCTCAATCAGTTCTTAGAGAACATCGCAAAGCTGATTGAAGCAAATGCGAAAGACGCCGAAACCGCCGCTCAGATCGTGAGAGAGAGCAAGGTCAAGGCATAAAAAGAGTAGCGACCCCCGCTAAAGCGCCGCTACTCCCACCCCGAAAGGCGAGCCGGGAGCCTTACCCCGGCCGCCTTGATTATAACCGAGTAAGGCAAAAAAATCAAGGAGGAACGCAAAATGATGGTTTCTGAATTTATCGAGCGCACCGGCTTTGAGCCGACTGCCAGCGAGTACGCCAAGATCGAAGATGCATACTACGACTTCGACGGTGACAAAGATGCTTTCTGCAAGGCCTTTGTTGAGCACAACGGTGAGAAGCAAATCTACAAGGCCAGAGCAAAAGAAATCGAGCGGCTGAACAGCCAGATGCTGGAGCTGGAAAAGACCTTCAAGAAAGACATCGCAGACCGTGACCGCCGCATTGATCAACTGACCGCCGAACTGGACATGGAGCTTGAGTGGAAGCCCAGCGACAGCACCGGCACGAACATGACACAGGATCGATATGAGCATCTTGCCAACTGCGGCAAGACGATGACCGATGAAGAAGCCAAGGCGTTTATCGCTGACGAGTGCGGATTTGACCCCGAGAAAATCCACATCCAGCACGAAGTAAACACCTACGAGGTCAACAAGCACCGTCGCCTCCGCAAGTCTGCCACCTTCAACCGTGCGCCCGTATACGAGTCCACCGACTGGAACTATGTCCGCTTTGACTGCGCCTGCTTCATGTATGAGCTGGTCAACGGAGAGCTTCGCTTCTATAGCTGCTGAGGAGGTGCTGATATGCGTATGAAATACGAGCCGAACCGCTACCAAGTGAACTACGGCGATCAGTACCAGCAGTACAGAGACAAGGAGTGGTCCATTCACTCGGCGGAATGCATTGCATCGTTTTTCAACACTATCGCCAGAGTGGTCGATACCTATACCGGCAACATGGTCGCCGCTGCCATCCCGAATGAGAACGGGATTGGCGTTCGTACAGTCCGCTACTAAATAGATGCCCGCCCCGGAGGTCACGAGGGCAGGAAGGATACTCGTATGAAATTGACAGACCTACTCTACAAGGTGTATGAGAACACCACCATTTGGGTTGCCGAAGACCCCTCCATCTCTGAGGGTATCTACTTCGGTCCAGCTAAGGAAATCACGCTCCGTACCGCTGCTGCCTATGATGTTGTGGAAATCTACCCGGAACACTATCCCGCCATCGGAAATTTCGTAGGCATTACCGTTATCGTCAAGAAAAGGGAGGTTTGACTATGAACAAAATCCGCAGAAAGAACCTGCAGAGCATCATTGACCAGCTGGAGGAACTGAAAGGCAGCCTCGAAGATCTCCAGGCCGAGGAGGAAGAGTACCGCGACAATATCCCAGAGAATATGCAGGAGAGCGAGCGCTACGAAAAGGCGGACGAGGCCTGTGACAACCTCTCCGAAGCCGTGGATAACCTGGAGGAAGTTATCAGCAGCATCGAAGCTGCCATTGAGTGAGAGGGCGAGCATGAGGAAAATTACTGTCTTCGACTTTTGCAGTCAGATCGGCGCAGCCAGCGACGAGATCCCCGTCGTTGTGAAAGCCGGTATGCAGGAGATCGGCCACTTCCGCAGCTTATACAAAATCCCAGCGCAAGCAATGCCTGGGGTGCTGGATGCTAAAATCGCCTATGTTACTTTGGGTCGCGAAGAAATCATCATCCAAGTCACATTGAAAGACTACAGCACCAAGCTGTAACTACACGACCGGCTGACCTATCGGCACGACGGGGAGAAAGGACGAGACATGAACGAGAGCGAGGCCAAGACGCTGATCGAGCGTTTTGCCGAAAAGCAACAGGGCGGGCATTTTGCCTGCCCCCGCTGTGGAAAGATGGCGATGGACGCGGAGAGCGTCACGCGCAACGCACTGAGCCGTCGTGCTACGGTCTATATCTGCGATGCCTGCGGCATGAAAGAAGCGATGGAGGACATGATGGACAGCCGCACCCCGCTGACAGCATGGGCCATCATCGCCGCACCGAAGAACTGGCGTATGGAGGAAAATTACAATGAGCGTAAAGCGTGAGGACGAGCTGATGTTCTACACAGAATGCTGGCGTGAGCTGCGGAGCTTTCTGTCAGAGGTCGTTCGGGACAACACGGGCGAGTACCCATTTGCACAGGATATGCTGAACCTGATGCGTAGCATTGAGCGGAAATATGAGAGGTGCTGACATGAGTAAAGATTTGACACCTGAAGGTATGCCGAATCTGACCTGTCCGGTTTGCGGGAAAGCGTTCCAGAGAGAGGATATGATTTTCACCCGGGATTGCCACGGCATCACCTTCCGGCTGGTGTGTTTCGACTGCTACGATATCCCGCTGTCCCTTGCCAATGCCGGCATCCGGGCGGCGCT
>UMGV01052111.1_pt1 | contig 10917 bp, 7 predicted proteins | sample 1965361 | NCBI WGS metagenome assembly UMGV01 (sample SAMEA4836081, study PRJEB28245) | human gut metagenome | biome: gut microbiome; material: fecal sample | place: Denmark | collected 2008
GCGATGTTTGTGCGTCAACGTGTCGCACCAAAAATGTTCTCAACTTCTCTGGAAGCCAGCAAATCTTTGACATTTTGGGTGATGCCGGTGGGGATTCCACCCCATTTTCGGAACCGCTTCCAGATTTCCACGGAGTAGGCGGCGGTCTGCTCCTCCTTCAGCAGCAGGTGAAACTCGTCGATGTAGTACCGGGTGGCTTTGCTGGCTTCCCGGTTGATGGTGACACGGTTCCAGACCTGATCCTGGACAATCAGCATGCCGATTTTCTTGAGCTGCTTGCCCAGCTCCTTGATGTCGTAGCACACCACCCGGTTGCTCACATCCACATCGGTCCGGTGATTGAACACATTCAGAGAACCGGTGACATAGATTTCCAGAGCCGTGGCAACAAACTGCGCTTCCTTTTCCTCCTGCTTGCGCAGACAGTCATACAGATCACCAAGGATGGGCATATTCTCCGGCTTGGGGTCGTTGAGGTAGTCCTGATACACCATCCGCACACAGCGGTCAATAATGGTTTTCTCTACGGGCTTCAAGCCGTCCTTACCGCCCACAATCAGCTCACACAGGGACAGAATAAAGTTCGATTTCAAAGAAAGCGGATTTTCCTCGTCGCTGTAATTGAGGTTGATATCCATGGGGTTGATGTGGTGCCTGGAGGTGGGCGAAATCTTGATGACCTGTCCCTCCAGCCTCTGCACCAGAGGAAAGTATTCACCCTCCGGGTCGCAGATCATAATGTCATCGTCGGTGGCGAGGAACACATTGGAGATTTCCCGCTTGGCGGAGAAGGACTTGCCGGAACCGGGGGTGCCGAGAATCAGACCGTTGGGATTTTTCAGCAGCTTCCGATCCACCATGATGATGTTGTTACTTAGGGCGTTGATGCCGTAGTACAGCGCCTCCGGGCTGTCCTGGAACAGTTCCTGGGTGGTGAAGGGAACGAAAATTGCCACGCCGGAGGAAGTCAGTCCCCGCTGAATCTCAATCTGATTCAGCCCCAGGGGCAGGCTGCTGACCATGCCTTCCTTCTGCTGATAATCCAACTGGGTGAGCTGACAGTTGTATTTCTGGGCAATGGAATTTGTCTGAAACACATTGTTGTCCAGCTGCCGCTTGGTGTCGGCGGTGTTGAGAATCAGAAATGTCACAAGGAACATACGCTGATTCCGGCTTTGCAGATCAGACAGCAGTTTTTTTGCTTCCGCACCGTAGGTGGCAAGATCGGAGGGGATGATGTCCATGTCATATCCGGCACGGACAGCTTTTTTCTGCTCCTCAATCTTGCTCTTGTCCAGATCGGTGATGGTGCGCTTGATGGTCTTGATGGCGCTGACTTGATCCACGGACTGCACATGGATGTTGACCACAATGTTGCTTTCAATATCCAGAAAGTCCTTGAGAATCCGGTCACTCAGCTCCGGTGCCAGAATCTGCAGGAAACTGACGGAAGCAAACTTCTTACCCATGCGGAAGTCCTTCGCCCGGTTGAACAGGAAGGAGCTGGGGGCAATGTAATCCTTGGTGGACAGCCCGGAGCGGGGCAGATCTTCCCATCGGAAAGTAAAAGGCTCCGGCGTGTCCATGCGCAGAATGTCATGGAGAACCCGGAGCCGTTCCTGTCCGTTCAGCACCTCAGCGCTGACACCCAGCCGTTTGAAGTTGTTGAGGATATCCGTCTCAATGCGCTCTAAGCGGGGCTTGGCAGCGCGGATGTTGTCGGCATCAATGCCAAAGGTGAGATACTTGGTTTTCACGATGCCGTTGTTTCCCTTTGCCTGCTGCACCTCAATAATTTTAGACAGCTCCCGCTGGATGCTTTCAAACTGGTCAGAGCGCAGCGGGATTGCCCGGGCAAAGGATTCCCGCAGGGCGGTCAGATTCACAAAGGAAAACTGGAACTTGATGGAGCTGTCAAAGTAGTTGAGGAAATCACACCAGCCGTCGAAGATGGCCTGCTTGTCCTCGTTGTCCGAGAGCTGATAGTTGATGTCCCGGAACTGAATGGTTTTGGTGAAATGGGTGGGCGTGACCTGACAGATCCCGTCTACACGAATTTGCAGGTAGGGGATGCTGTCCTGTGCGGACAGTTCCTTCTTATCTGTCCGCTTTGCCCTTGAGATTGCGGTCTTTATCTCTTTTTGCTGAGTGCGGGACAGCTTTCTTTGGGTGGACAATCCGATATACCTCCTTGTCTAACTGGTCTTGCCGCGCGATGACGGCATAGAAATTGTTGGTTTTGTAGGGACGCTTTTGGGGACGAAGCACCAGCACCCGAACCATGTTGCGGATGATGTCCTCCAGATGCTGCCCATTCTTTTCATACAGAGCGAACAGGAAGGAGGGCAGCATGGTGAGGATCATGAGCATGGCGGCAGAGGAATTGCCCAGCGGCTCCTTGGCTGCAAAATACAGGGGGACGCCAATGAGCAGGCCGAGGCTGAAACAGATCAGCTGCCGCTTGGTCAGATTAAAAAGAATCTTGCTTTTGACTTTGGTGAGGTCTTTGGGGACGGTTACATAGGGCATTTTTTACCTCCTTAGTGGGCATTGAATACGGAGCGGGCAAGGCTGCTGGTCTTGAATAGGCAGAAGCATAGCAGCACCGTGTAACCCATGCAGGTCCAGATGGCGGTGCTTATATCGGTGGATACGGAGATGTTCTGCACCAGCACCGAGTAGATCGCCACACAGACCATAATGAGAAAGGCCTGAAAGCCCAGGGCAAACAGAGTGCGCAGATAGTTCTGTCCCATCTGACCCCATTCCCGGTTTGCCATGGTCGCCATGGGAATGGGAGCCACGGAAGTGACCAGATAGACCTCAATCATGCGTCCATAAATGACAATGAAAATGCAGATGGTGATGGCCCAGGTGCAGATACCCACGAACAGGGACTGAAACCACAGCCCCAGCAGCGGACCCACATCCATTTCCATGAGCCTGCTTTCCAAATCCGTGACCACCGAGGAAATGTCGATGCTGGTGTTTCCGATCATCACTCCGGCAGCGCCGTTGACAACACTCTGGGCAGCGTCGAAGATGCCCATGACGATGGTCCAGGTGTTGGACACAATGAGAACTGCAGCAGCACTCTTGAACACCCATTTGAAGAACATCCAGGTGTCCACATCATTGAGGTTATTGCGGTCTGTAATGAGCTGAATCAGCTCCAGGGTCATGACGACTGCCAGAATCGCTCCGGCCAGGGGGAGAATCACATTATTGGAAAGGTTCTGAATCATGTTGAAGATACCGCTGTTCCACGCCTGGGGCGTCAGACCAACCTGACCGGCGATCTGGCCGATCTGCTCATTGGTGGAATCGAACATTCCGGACAGGTTGCTGACGATCCCGCTGACAAGCACTTCCTTCAGCCAGTCCGTTATGCTGTTCCAGATAAAATCCATTGTGTTACCTCCAAACTATCAGGGAATTGAGACTGGGGAGGATTCCACACGCTCACAGTAAACCACATACCGCTGCTTTCCCCCGGAAGCGTAGGGGTGGCAGGTCAGCAGCGTCAGCAGCTCCCGCCGGGGCTGAATCAGAATTTCCGTTACATCGTGGGGGTCGATGATTTTGATTTCACAGACCCGATAGGTCAGCGTTTCCCATAGATTGGTTACGGAAACCAGGTCACCGACGTTCAGCTTGTCGATGTAGCGAAAGTAGCTGGCACCGTTGTAGCCCCGATGTCCAGCAATGACGCAGTTGGTGTTTTCCCCGCCGATGGGCAGGCTGGTCTGGCTTAAATGGGCGGCACCGGCTGCCATGTGCTGTTCTGTTGCCCCCAGAAAGATGGGCATTTCCAACTCCATGGCAGGAATGGAGATTACCCCGAACACTTCATCTGCAAGACCATACTGCGTCAAAGTAAAGCTGGGCTTCTGGTAATCATACTCGCAGGAAAGCCCTGCCTGTCCTTGAGTGTAGATGGTTTCGTTGTAGCGAACCATGTCTGCCCACAGCTCCGGGTAATCTCTGGTTTCCTCCTGCTCCGTTAGGGAATCAATGGTGACAATCACTTCGGGGATGGTCGGTTCGGTTGCATCCCGATTCAGAAAGCCCTGTGCGTTCAGGGAGATTTTCTGGTCTACCGCGGCACCCCAAAGACTGGGGTACAGGAGAAAGGCAAGACCGGCAGCGAACACCAGCAGCATCAGGGCAATCAGAAAGGCCCGGAGGTTACTGTTTCGCATGGCCATTCCCTCCGCTGCTGCCAGCAATGCTCTGGTAAATCTGTGCGCCAATGGCAATGACCAGGATCAGAACCAGAGCTGCGGCAATGCCCAGAATAACGCCCTGCAAATACTTTTCCTCCCATGTCGATGCCGCTGCTTCCTCACTGGCAGTTTCTTCCATAAGCTGCTCCGCTTCCTCGTAGGGAATCCGGGAACCACGTACCAGCAGCCGGTGGGTGTTCACCCCATAGGGGGTACAGGTGACGAGAGTACACAAATCCTCACCGGGGGCGATCCCCAGCAGGCTGGTGTCGTAGGGCAGCACGGTGTTGATCTCCACCACCTGATACGCCAGGGTTTCATCCAGAACATGAAGATAGAACACATCACCGGCGGTGAGCTGCTCCAAATCGGTGAACATCTTCTGGCTTGCCATGCCGCTGTGCCCAGAGAGAATGCTGTGGGTGCTTTCGCCGCCCACCGGGAGGGAGCTGCCCAGCAGATGCCCGATTCCCCGTTCCAGAGAATCGTTTTCCGTTCCGTGGTATATGGGCAGATTTACGCGGATTTTGGGAATCTCCACATAGCCCATGATGCCATTCCCAGCGAGATTGAGCTGGCTGTCATAGTCGGCAGATGCTGCCAGTAAGCCCTCCTGGCTGTAAGCTTCCGCTGCGCCGGGAATTAGGGAACGATTGTAAATATCCGCCTGTTCTTTCGCTTCCCGCAGTGCGGAATCGTCAATCTGCTCCATAACCTCCTGATAGGTGGTTTGAATCTGGGATGCGTACTTTTGGTTTACATAATTACTGATTACAGGATACAAGGTCAGCCCCAGCGCCAGCAGGAACGCCATGACCGTCAGGGCGATTGTGATACGCTTTTGCTTCGTATGGAACCCTCCTTTGAAAATGCCCCGGAGGAATGAACCTCCGGGGCAGATGAAATTAGACAGAGCGCTTCTTCCGGCTGACCAGCGCAATGACGGATACAGCGCCAGCCATCAGCAGAATGCCAACCACGGTGAAAACAAAAGTGCCGTTGTCACCGGTCTTGGGCAGATCGAAACCACGGGTGTTCACAACGGTCAGAGGGGCTTCGGCGTTGGCGCTGCCGTTATCCTCCAGCATGGTGACCTTCTTGCCGTCCACGGCAGCGGAGGCAGTCAGCAGCTTATGCTCCAGATGCTTCTGCGGCATATTGTGCAGGTCGCCGCTGTCGTTGATAATGCTGGCATACCGGGGGTCGTTCTGGATCAGACCCAGCACATCGGAGCTGTAGATGGTGCAGGAAGCGTCGGTATTCTTCTGGGAAATGACCACATCAATGCCCTGCTTCAGCATGACATAGCCGTTGTCGGTACGAACCTCGGTCATGGTGTAGGTGCCATCCTCCAGACCCTTGACGATGATTCTGCCCTGGGCATCGGCGGTCTTGACGGGAACGAAGTGAGTGGCGTCTGCCTTGTCGGTCACATGGTCAACCACATAGTAAACGCCCTCGTCCTCGTTCAGCTCGGCTTTCACAAAGTAGTTGTCAGTCTTGTTCTGGATCAGGAACTCCACCTTGGAGAAATCACCCTGACCATCGGAGAACAGCTTGGTCAGGTCAATGCCGTAGGTGAACACATGGCAGTCATCCACCAGAGTGTCGTAGTAATTCTGGGAGCTGCGCTTCCAGGTCAGCACAACCTTGTTGTCGTTGCCGCTGTCACCAATCACCAAATCCTTGCTGCTGTCCATCTTGGCGGCATAGGTGACTCTCACGGTGCAGTCGGAGTAGCCGGAGTTGACCATGGAAGCGCCGGAGTACACTGCCTTGGAGGTGCTGATTTCATTCAGACCGGCAGCGGTCATTTCGATGGTCATAACGGATTCCCCGGAATCGGTGGTGTTGTAGGCAACGGTGAACTTACCGTCAGCCTCCGTCCACTTGGCAACGGAATCCGTGCAGGCGGCATCGGTGAAGAACTCCAGAACCACATCGCCCTTGTTGTAGGTCAGACCCTTGGACAGGGTATCCACAAAGGTGTAGCAGGACAGGTAGGTGCTTTCGGAGGTGATGGAGGGCAGGGTGGAAATGATCTGGTAGTCGATGGTGTCACCAGCGGAAGCGGTGCCGGTATGGGCATAGCCGTCGGTGATGCTGGAAGCGGAACCCTGATGCTTGCCGGTGTCGTTCTTATTTTCCCGCAGGGTCTTTTCCAGAGAGGGAATGCCGGTCAGGTTCTTGGGGTACAGGGTAATGTCGTAAATCCAGCGGGTGCCGCCGTCATTGGCGTTGGTGCCGGCAACGGAGGTCATGGGGACGGATACCAGGAAGGGAACGGTGGTGGACACGACCATTTCGGGAACCTTGGTTTCCACAACCAGATACAGGCCCAGATTCAGGTTTTCTGCCTTGGTCTTGCCGTAGGCATCGGTCAGGGGCATGGCAGCGCCGCCGCCCACAGCAATGTAGGCTTCCAGAGCGTTCTTGACCACAGTGGAATTGGATTCCAGAGCCGCAGCCAGAGCGTCGATCAGCACATCGGACTGGTAGAAATACTTGGTGGAATCCAGAGTGTCGGCGTTGATGTATCTGTCCTTGCCGTCAGTCAGATTCAGGGCTTTCAGGAAGTCCGCACCTTTGGTCTTATCAATGGCATACAGCACTTCCACATGGCTGTCGGTGCGGCTGTCATTTTCGGACTCGGAGAACTGGACAGTATCCGCAACCTTGAGGTAACTGAACTCCACGCCCTTGATGGCGTAGCCGTAGCCGGTTTCACCGTTGCCCAGCGTGGAGCTGCCGCCACCCAGAACATCGTTCACGCCGGTCTGATCGAACACGCCGGTGGACACATAGGAGGAATCCCAAACGCCGTCCTTTTCGGCATTGGTCAGATCGTACTTGTAGATGGTCAACGAGCCGGTTCTGGATTCATCAATGGGAGCGTCCTCCAATTCGGCAGCGGAGACAGCGACGGGGAAGCAAAGCAGCATGGTCAGAGGCAGCAGCAGGGAGAGAACTTTGGTAAAGTTTTTCATTTTGCATTTTCCTTTCATAGTTAGATTGATAAGAAGATTTACATAATTTCGCTTACGGAAGGTGTGGAAACAAAAAGCCAGGGCTGATCCCTGGCATGGAAAGCGGTATTCATGGATTACACCAGCCTTTTCTTGCTGTAAATCAACATTGCAAGACATATGGTGCCAGAGAGCATACTCAGGATACGGAAAATCATACCGGTATTAACTCCTGTGTCTGGCATTGTGAAGGTGCGGGCGTTGGTAACGCGAACTATGATGGCAAGATCGTCAGAAGGCAGTTCCCTCTCATAGGCGGCTTTTTCCAGCAGCTTATACCCATCCGGGGCTTTGGTTTCCGTCAGGCGGTACTGCAAGCCGGGATAGAGGCTGTCCCACTCCAGAATACCGTCTGCCCCGGTGGTCAGGCACCCATCCACAACATCGGGATTGGAGCAGCCACCCCGGACGATGCTTTCGGAGTAGGTCACGGGATACCACAGGGAACCCTCCGCGCTCCATTCCAGACGGAAGGTTGCCCCTGCCAGAGGACTGCCGGTAATGTCGATCTTCTCCGCAGTAACCTTGCCGGTGCGCAGCGCATTGACAAAGGCTACCTCGGCAACTTCACCTTGAGTGATGGTGACAGTCTGGGGGTTATCGCCCTTGCACGCATACAGGCTGTCCTCCGGCAGCAGTTCTTCCACCGTATACTGACCCGGCAGCAGATTCCCGGTCAGAATGATGCCGTCCTCGTCGGTGGCAAAGGGAGCGCCGTCCAGCACCGTACCTTCGGCGTCCGTGATCTTGAACTGCCAGCCCTCCACAGAGCCGCCGCCCTCCACAGTCTTGGTGATTTTAAGCTTGCCGTACTGGACATTGGTGAAGGTGATGGAAACATCCTCATGGGGCTTGATTTCAAACTTCTGGACGGTTTCATCCACCATCCAGTATTCGTCCTCAAAGCGCCCGTGTTCGTCGCCGGTTTCCTTCGCCCAGTAGGTGCCGGGGTCAAGGTAGTAACCAGCCTTGCCGTCTGCATTGGTGATAAGGGTGCCGACCTTCTGGGCGCAGGCTTCATCCGAATATACCGTGATGTGCCAGCCCTCCACGGACTGTCCGGTGTTGGTCTTTTTGTAGAACCAGGCCAAGCCCTGCTCCTTGTTAAGCCAGGTATCCACGGTGGTTTCACCGGCTTTCACGGTCACATCGTGGAAGCCCAGCTCTGTGAGCCAATAATTATCCTCCGTGGGCAGTTCCACTACGGTGTACCGCCCTAATGGGAGATTATCTGTGCAGGCATAGCCATTGTCATCGGTGGTGAAGTCTCCGTAGGAATTGCCCTCGGAATCTCTCACCCGAAATGTCCAGCCGCCAAGCTGATTGCCGGTGTTGGTGGTCTTGTGGATCTCGATGCGTCCGTAATGGGTGTTGGTGAAGGTGACTTCTGCGGTCTGACCGACTGCAACCGATACAGACTTCACAGCGGTGTCAAATTCCCAATAGGGATCGTCCGTGGGAATCTCTTTCGCATAATAGGTTCCCTTTTGTAAGCCCGCAGCCGTTACCGTACCGTCTGCCCCGGTGGTAAAGGGAGAGCCAGACACAGCGTTGGTGCAGTCGGCATCCGTATACAGACCAATTTGCCAGCCGCTCAGGTTTGCACCCGTGTTCGTAGTCTTAATCAGTTTCACACTGCCCGTATTCAGCTTATTCGTAAAACTGACAGACGCCGTGGCACCAGCAGTCACAGTCACCGACTGTGGGTTGGTGCTGGCGCAGTAGTACAGCGCATTGATTGCGCTGTCTGTGTGCCCCAGTTCCTTGACATAGTAGGTGCCGGGGGTAAGACCGGTGACGGAAATCTTGCCGCTGGTGTTTGTACTGTGCGGTCCGGAAACCAGGGTGGTGCAGGCAGAATTGGAGTAAATCCCGAACTGCCAGCCAGAGAGATTCTGACCGTCCTCCGTGGTTTTGGTCAGGCTGATGGAGCCGGTGTTCAGCTTGTTATAGAAGCTGACCGAAGTGGTGCCGCCGCTGGTGACACTGACCTTTTGAGGGTTCGTGCTAGAACAATAGTACATTGCGTTGATGGAACTGTCGGTGTGCCCCAGCTCCTTCACATAGTAAGTGCCAGCGGTCAGCCCGGTAATGGAAATCTTGCCGTTGCTGTTGGTGGTGTAAGGTCCCGCCGCAAGGCTGGTGCAGGCAGAATTGGTATACACGCCAAACCGCCAGTCGGAGAGATTCTGCCCGTCCTCTGTGGTTTTCGTCAGGCTGATGGTTCCCGGATCAGGGGCTTTCAGCTTGAAATAGGCGTTGAGATTGCCGCTGGAAGCGCTGGCCAGGGATACCGTTGTCTGATAACTGGAACCTGACATATACCACAGGTTATAGGTGGAACTGGCAGCGGAGGGCAGATACCGGGTAGCCCTATACACAGTGGAGGAAGAAATCGTTCCCGTCTGCGTGATGTACAGAGTGCTGCCACTCTTGTAGAACTTCGCTCCATTTCCGTCTGTGAAAGAGAAGTTGGACAGAACGCCGTTGCTGTCGTAGACGCTGGTTTCATCTCCCGTCAGGCTGATGGTAGGAGCGCTGCCGCTGGAGGAACTTGTGAAGCTGGGAATCTTCTTTGCTGCCTGGATGTAGGAAACCAGCGTATTGTAGTTGGAAGTAAAATTGGTAACTGATGCTGCACCAGCATTGTAGAAGATATTGCCAGCCGTTCCGCATTCATTAGTGGAATTCAGGGCGAATGTGCTGGGGTCACGCAGACCGCAGACTATCTCGTAAATGAGGAACTGGGTGGCGATTCGCAGGGGCACATTGGGATTGTTGGCTTTGGATGTGGTGGTTACGCTGATAGAGTGATTCCACATCTGATCGCTGTAAAGCAGGATCAGGCCAATGGCCTCTCTCCGGGCAGCGGGCAGGGCATACCACACATTGCTGCCGGAAGTGCTGCCGCTGCCGTCCAGGGTCACATCCCGGTCAACGGAGTTGCCGGAGGTGCTGGCTGCGTAGCTGCGCCATGGCTCAATGCAGTACAGCGGATCATCTGCGTAGGCGACACCGCCATACCGGGCAAAGTGCCAGCCCAGGTTTTTGATGTACGCAGTCCGGGTGGTGCCGGAGCCATTGGGTTTATAGGCACAGGCAACCTGAGAGTTTAATCTGGTTGTGTAGTCGCCATTATCCGCATAGTCAAACAACATAATGCTTTTCTGGGTGCTGCCGATTGACCATGTGGAAATACCATTGGAAGCAGCATCCATAAGCCCCGGTTCGTCCATCGGCACATCGGCGGGGGCATCGGATGCTTCCGGCTCCGATTCTGTTTCCGGGTGCGGTTCTTCCGTGGGGTGGGTATCCTCGGTGCTGGTGGGAACTGTTTCCTCGGCTCCTGTTGCCTCAGTCTGGGTATCCGTTCCCGGCGTGTCCGCTTCCGCAGCAGACACACCGGGGATCAGGCCAAAACACAGCACCAGCACCAACAGGAGGGAAATGATTCTCCGAAGGTGATTCATGGGTTAGCTCCTTTCGATTAGAATGGGAAAGCACCTGCCGACTGTGGCAGGCGCCTGTGGGGATTCCAAATTACACCGTGATGAGGGTGGAGAGCTGGGGGATCAGTACAAGACCGATGATGGCAATGCCAGCGCCAGCCATGAGCTGCTTCACGCCCTGGCTCTTTACTGATGTGTGATAAAGAAGTAATAGAA
>UMGV01084914.1_pt1 | contig 10913 bp, 11 predicted proteins | sample 1965361 | NCBI WGS metagenome assembly UMGV01 (sample SAMEA4836081, study PRJEB28245) | human gut metagenome | biome: gut microbiome; material: fecal sample | place: Denmark | collected 2008
TAAAAAATAAAGTCTTTTTATTTTTATATTAACATGTTTACTTTTTTGTATACTTATAAAAATTAATTATTCTTGTTTTAATCTTAAATATATGATAAAATATATATAGGTAAAGGAAAAAAAATATGCGTGTTACAGTTAATAATCTTACATTTGCATACACTCAAAAGTTAGTTTTAAATAACCTTTCTTTCTCTTTAAAGAGTGGTGAATTTTTAACTATTCATGGTAAAAACGGCGCTGGTAAAAGTACACTTATCAAGTGTTTTTTAAAAATGCTAAAAGTTAATCACAATGCCATTTTCTTAGATGATATTGACATTAATAACATTAAGCAATTTAATAACGTTGGTTATGTACCTCAAAAAACAGAATTTAACTATGAATTCCCAATAACAGTTTTTGAAGTTTTATCATGTGCCTATGTAAAAAAACGTGATGCATACTATACTGAAATTGTTAATGCCTTTGACCTAAACAAAATATATCATGAAAATATTAATAATTTAAGTGGCGGACAACTTCAAAGGGTATTTATTGCTCGTGCCTTACTTAATAAACCTAAACTTTTGATTTTAGATGAACCAACAGTTGGAGTAGACATCGACAATATTAAGACCTTACATGATACTCTTGCTAATCTTAAAAAAAATGGAATAACAATCATTCTTGTAAGTCATGATATGGATTTTTGTTCCGATTTAACTGATTATTACCTTATCTTAAATGATTTGTGTGAATATACTTTTAAGAAAGCAGGTGATGGTAATGTTCCTTGCTAGTTTCTTTGAAGCCCTTTTCAAATATGATTTTATTCAATATGCACTAATCGCTGGAATATTAGTAGGAATTTTAGCACCACTAATTGGTACTGTTGTTGTTATAAGAAGGCTTTCTTTTATCGCTGACACGTTAAGCCATTTCTCACTTGCTGGTGTATGTATAGGTGTTTTTCTTTCAAAATTAGTTGATTGGAAGATATTCGATCCTCTATTTATGGGAATCGTATTTAGCATTATGGGAACTTTCATTATTGAAAAACTTCGTGGTTTTTATAAAAACTATAAAGAGCTTTCTATGCCAATAGTTATGAGCTGTGGAGTTGCATTAAGCGGTTTGTTTATAAGTTTAAGTAATAACATTGATTCAAAGTTTACATCTAGTTTACTTTATGGATCTATATATAGTGTTTCTACTACTGATTTAATAACAATAATTGTAATAACAATAATTGTCTTTATATTTGTAATATTAACATATAAAAAGATTGTTACTTTGTGTTTTGATGAAACATATGCTAAAGTTTCTGGTATTAATGTTAATTTGTTGCAACTAGCACTTACAATTATTCTTGCCTTAGTTATCTCACTTTTCATTGATATAGTTGGAGTATTACTAATCGCATCTTTGATGATTATTCCAGTAGCTTCTGCTATTTTAGTTGGAGACTCTTTTCTAAATACTGTTGTTAGCGCTATTTTGTTTAGTGAGTTCTCTTTAGTAACTGGATTTATTATTAGTTATCATGCCAATGTTACTACTGGTCCTGTTATTATATTAATTAATGTTACAATTTTAATAATAATAATGATAATTAAGAAATTACATTCTTCTATAAAGAAAGCAAAATAAAGAGGTTCAAAATGAACCTCTTTTTATATTTAACAACTTAAAAATAATTGATGCAAATTTTGACTAATCTTTTAAAATCTAAAGTCTATCAAGTATTTCAGTAAAAAATTTATTAAAATTTGTACATCTACTTAATGAATTAGTATCAACTTTTGCATACTGCCATGTTTCAATATAATTTCCAGGTGCACAAAAGTCTTCTTCAAGCCTTCGTCTATATTCTTCAGCATCATCAAGATATCTATCTGAAATCAAATTAGAATACGCTATTTTATCTTCATCTGTTAAATTTTGTTTATCAAAAAAATAGTCATCAATATTTGTAGAAAAATAATATATTCTATAAGGAATTGATGCATTTGTTTCAAAACTTATTTTATTCATATTATATAGAACATTTAAGCATTCAGTTTTTTTCTTGTTCCTTCTTATAATATTATTTCTATCAACATTTGTTATTTTATCTCTAAAATACATAGTTTGTCCTCTAGGTAAAGTACTATCAGTTATTATTTTTTCTGCATTAATAAAACTTCCATCTAAATCTACTACATGAACAATTTGTTTAATATCACTGTATTGTAAACCATATAATTTTAGATATTCTTGAACCGTTTCTTTAACTTTGGTTTCGATATTACTGTAATTTGTTTCACTCTGCACTAATATATCACCTTTTGTAATTTTAAATTCTACTTTATTATTAGAGCATGATTTCACCATTTTTTTAATGGGATATAAATAAGCTCTATCACTCCGCCCTTCTACCACAAACAATATTAACTTTTTTGAGTTTGGCATTTTCTTAGAGCCCTCTCTATTTCATATTCATCGGTTTCATTATATAACTCTTCTTTTTGTCCACCTAAAAGTATTGTCCTATAATAAAAATCTCTTAAATTATGATTTGGTTTAACATTTGCCATTTTAATAAAACTTTTTTGTGGATTAATAGTGGAAAATATTATACATTGTTTTGGCAATACTTCTAGAAGTCTCAAATTATGAGATGTGAAAATCAGTTGTCCTTTTGCGCCGTCATGAAGAATTTTTACTAATTCACCTAATAAGTATTCAAAAATTCCAGAATCTAATTCATCTACTACTAAACAGACAGCTTCATTATTGTACATTTCAATTAATACACTACACAATGCAATTAGTTTTTTAACTCCTTCAGATTCATATTTCAAAGGTATTTGTGATTCTCCAATAATTGAAACTAATTGAATTGTAGCTATAGTATTACCATTTTTGTCTAATCCTTCGTTAATTTTCTTATAACCAATTTTTATACCTGGTACCAATTGTCTCATAACAATATTAATTTTTTCAAGTTCTGGTGTAATTGTTTCTAATATAGCACTAGGTATCATAGATGGCGCAAACATGTTCAATGGAATTGTCCCAAACGCAATAGAATTATTTCCTTTTGATGCACGAATAGAAAGTGGTAAATTGTCAATAGCAGAAATTAGACTTGTCTCTTTCATTCCTATCACAAACAGATTAGCAGTAGCATAAAAATTCATGCCATTTAAAATATTCTTCAATAATAGACTCTTTTTTATATTTTCTCTAAACATATCCTGAAAAATTACAGTCTTTGATAATTGGCTAGAAATATGTGCTGCTGCCATTGCAATATCATTAGATATAATTTCATCACTATCCTCAACGTTGCAATCAGCGTAAATTACACTTGTTTTTCTTTTGTCCTTTTTGAAATCTATATGTGCTAACAATTTTTCATTCATATCATATATTTCTATCTTTTCCCTTGATAATATTACACCTTTTTCTTCTATATTTTTTTCACTATTAAATTTTGAGTCTCTTTCAAATTTAACTAAATATTTAACACTATACTCTTCTTTTTCTCTATTAACTATAAATTTATAATCTAGTAATAACTCATTACTACATATATTTATATAATAATATAAATCTTTTTGAAAAGGTATATCCATCAATAATGATTTCAAAATATTTATTGACTCTACAACAGCTGTTTTGCCACTTCCATTTTGACCATATATGCCAATAGTATTTAATATTTTTCCTTTATCAGAAAATGCGATTTCACTTTTAATTACATTTTTAAAATTATTCATTTTAATACTATCTAATTTTACTATTAAATTTTTCATTTTTTTATTCCTCTTCATTCGTTTTACACTCCTATTATACCAAATTGTATTTTTCAAGTCAAGGAATTATAACAAAAATGGTAACATTTTGTTACGTTTTTAACACTTTTATGTATTGTTTGTAATAGTATGATGCACTTTTGCAAAAAAATTATACGTTTTTTTTAATTATTTAATTTTCTAATCTCTGTTTTTTAATAAATATAAACCATATAACAAAAAAGAGAATGAACAATTTCATTCTCGCAAAATACATTTTTTCTTAATAATACACTTTATATAAGTAAAGACCACTTGCAGGGGCAGTTTTTGGCGCAAATACCCTGTTTTTTTCTTCTAGAATCGTTTTCAAGTCTGAAAGTGAGTATTTGCCTCTTGCACATTCTAGCCACATTGCAACTAAAATTCTAACCATGTTATGCATAAAGCCATTACCAACTATTTTTATGCAAAGCAAATCATTTTCCCAAACAAAGTCGATTGAATAAATTATTCTTGTTGTATCAGTTAAATCCTTGTTTTTAGTGAAACTTTTAAAATCATGCTCCCCAACAAATATTTGACTCGCTTGATATAAAAGATTTCTATCAATTTTTTTATATGGGAAATAATAACGATAATTTCTTTTTAATGGATCAAACTCACCAAAATCAATATAATAGTGATACTCCTTTTTTAGTACTGAAAACCTTGCATGAAAGTCTTCACTTACAATTTCAACTTTTTTGATATATATATCTTTAGGAAGTCTTGAATTAATAGCATTTCTCATATTTTCTTCTTTCATAACTATATCAGTATCAAAATGAAAAACTTGTCCTATAGCATGAACTCCACTATCTGTTCTTCCACTTGGATAAATAATAGTTTTTTTCTTATTTATGATAAGAAGAACATGTTCTATTTCTTCTTGAACAGTACGAAGATTATTTTGAGTTTGAAAACCATGAAAGCAAGTTCCATCATAAGTTACAACACATTTATAGCGCATATTTCACCCTCAAAAATATCGTAATAGCTAATATTAAAAATACTATAACATAAGAAAAGTAATCTAAAAATTTATACTTTAATTCATATATAGAAGTTCTTTTTCCTTCAGGGATATATCCTCTTGCTTCCATTGCATCAGCTAAATCATATGCTCTTTTATATGCTATTACAAACATTGGCACAATTAAAGATACTATTTGCATAACTCTTGCACTTAATTTTCCCTCTTTAAAATCAGCACCACGTGATGCTTGGGCTTTCAAAACCTTTTCAGTCTCTAATATTAGAGTTGGAATGAACCTTAAAGCTATTGAAACCATCATTGTAAAAATAGATGTCTTTACCTTTAATTTTTGTAATGGTTTTAATAAATAATCAAGTCCGTTATTTAACTCAATTGGTTTTGTACTAAAAGTTAATAAAGATGATAAAAACAAAAGAGTAATTATTCTTAAGACTATATATGATGCCATTATTAATCCATTGCTATATATATTAATATTATATTTAACAATAAGAGGACTATAGCTAACATAATATTGCAATATAAATAAAGCTAAAACAATCACCAAGAAAACAAAAGTTTTAAAGTACTTAATATATTTATTTATTAAAAACCAAACAAATAATGAAAATATAATAATTACTAAATTCATATAGGTTAGGTTAAACTCAAAGCTTTTTAAAAGTTCGCCATCACGTCTAAATATAACTTGCAAAACAAATGTAACTAAAAGTACAAAAGTCATCATTTTTATACTATTTAAAAATTTAACAAATGGTATTTTTGTTGAAGCAATGACTAAAAGTACTAAAAACATAAAGCCTAATAATAAATATATATTCTTAATAATAAATAAAGATATCATCAGTGAAAATACACTAATGATTTTAACACGCGGATCTAATTTATGTAACCAAGAATCACTTTGATAGTACTGACCAAATACAATTTTATCATTCATTGTTTCCACCCAGAACTCTCTTTAGTTCATCGTATGCATCATAAGTATTATATTTATATATATCTAGGTTATCAAGTGAAAGTTTTTCTTTTATAACCTTTAGCATTTTAACATTATTAGGTAAATCCAAGCTATGTTCTTTTACCAACTTTTCGTTTTTAAATAATTCAGTTTTATCTCCATCATAGACAACATCGCCATTATCTAAAACGATAACTCTTTTACTATATTCACCAACAATTTCCATATCATGAGTAACTAATATAATTGTTTTATGCTCCTCTTTGTTTAATTTACGCAAAAGTTCAAGTAGTTCTTTTTTGCCAAGAGGATCTAGGCCCACAGTCGGTTCATCAAAAATTAGTATATTGGGTTCACTAGCTAATATACCAGCTATTGCAACTCTTCTCATTTGTCCACCACTTAAAGAAAATGGACTCTCATTATAAATATCTTCTTTTATTCCAACAAGCTCTAACGCTTTTTTAGCTTTTGAAGTGACATCTGTAATACCAAAATTTTTAGGACCAAAGCAAACATCTTGAAGTACTGTTTCTTCAAATAATTGATACTCAGGAAATTGGAAAACTAATCCTATTTTTTTTCTAACTTCTTTTAATTTTATTTTATTTTCATTCTTCTTGCTAATTATTTTCCCAGAAATATCAATGCATCCGTCAGTCGGAATCAAAAGAGCATTAAGCATTTGAACTAGTGTACTCTTTCCACTTCCCGTATGACCAACAATAGTAATAAATTCATCTTTATCACCGATAGATAAATTAATATCTTTTACTGCATATTTTATATTTTTCTTTTTTCTTGGAACATAATAAGCAAAACTTACTTTTGATAAGTTAATTGCCATAAAATCTCCTCTATTTCTTTTCCTTTGCTTAAGCCTTTCTCTTCTATCAATTCTATTAGTTTCATACTATCTAAAATATCTAATGAAGCAGATTTTAAAATATCTTTTTCTTTAAAAGCATCCAAGACTTTTTCATCTAATACTTTTACCCCTTTACTTAAAACAATTACTCTATCACAAAACAGTGCTTCATCTAAATTGTGTGTTATATATATAACAGTTTTTTGACCTTTAAGTTTTTTTATAGCATTAGTAACTTCTTTTACACCTTTAGGATCTAACATTGAAGTAGCTTCATCAAAAACAATTATTTCTCCCTCACATGCTAAAACAGAGGCAATAGCCACTCTTTGTTTTTGTCCACCACTTAAATTTTCTGGATTTTTATCTAAAAAATCTTCCATATCTACTAGTGATGAATAATACTCTATTCTTCTAAGCATTTCGCTTCTTTCGATATTTCTATTTTCCAAACCAAAAGCAATATCATCTTTTACCGTTACACCAACAAATTGATTATCAGGATTTTGAAATACTATTCCTAACTTTTGTCTAACACTATCAATAGTATCTTCGTTTAATGTAACCCCATCAATTATAACTTCTCCACTTTTAGCCTTAAGTAACCCCACGATAATCTTTGCCAGGGTACTCTTACCACTACCATTGTGTCCAAGCACACAAACAAATTCACCTTTTTCAATATTAAAACTAACATCAGTTAAGGCATTTTCTCTATTTGTATATTTATAACTAACATTTTTAACTTCTACTAAACTCATAATGCACCTTTATATATTTGATATATTATTTTAACATTTTAATCTCTATTTTGCAAATCTAAAATGTTTGCAAAATAAAAAGGCAAATAATTTGCCCTTTATTAATTTTAATTCAATAATTTTATAAAAGCAATTGTCCGCTCATACTCTTCTTTAACTTTTCCATAGTATAAATCAATATTATCCATATTACCAGTTCTAAGCCTTTCAGTTATCTCATTAACTGATATATAAAGATTATTAAAGCCTAAGTTAAGACAAACACCTTTTAAAGTATGCGCAGCTATAAAAGCTTCTCTGCTATTTTTTTCTTCTATAGCCATAGTCAACTTTGAAAAATTTACATCATTTTTAAACTTAATTACAAAGTATTTAATTATATCCCCACTTTTCATTCTATCTTCTACATCAAAATAGTTTCCTCCAATTAAATCATAAAAATCACGTATTGAAATATTATTCATTTTAGTCCCCTTTTTTCTTTAAAAATTTTTGAATTGTTGCAAAAAGCTGATTAGTATTAATTGGCTTTTGTAACATATCATTCATTCCAGCTGATAAAGCTCTTTCAACATCCTCCGAAAAAGTATTAGCACTCATCGCAATTATTGGAATAGATTTGCTATTTTCTTTTTTCATATTTCTAATTGCTTTAGTCGCTTCTATCCCATCAACAACAGGCATAAAAATATCCATTAATATAACGTCAATCTCACCATCTTTAGAATTTTCAAATATATCAATGGCTTCTTTTCCGTTTCTTGCTTCTAATATATTGGCTTTAGTTTGACTTAATACAAACTTAGCAATCTCGAGATTAAGTTCATTATCCTCTACTAATAATATATTAATATTTTCAAAAGAGACTTCTTCCTTTAAATCTCTATCTAAAACTTTTTCATTTTTATCAAGTTTTATATTAACCGTAATAGTATATTTAGTCCCAACATCTTTTTTACTTTCAACTAAAATATTACCATTCATCTTTTCAACAAATCTTCTAACAATTGTTAATCCTAAACCAGTTCCTAGTTGGCCACTACAATTAGTATTTTCTTCTTGAGAAAATGGTTCAAACATGACCTTTTGAAATTCTTCGCTCATTCCAATACCAGTATCCGCACAAACAAACCTAAATACTGCTTCATTATTATTACTATCTATTTCTGTAAGCGATATATCAACACTACCATTTTTCTTGTTATATTTAATGGCATTATTAATAATATTTATACTAATCCTTTTTAAAGCTGAAGTATTGCCTATGAGCTTCTTATGATAAATTTTTTTTGATACAGAAAATGTTATATTACTTTCAGCCACTTGATAACAAAGAAGTGAATTGATATTATCAAAAAGCTCATCTAAATCGAAAGGTTCTTCTCTCCAAACAACATCGTTTTTCTCAAATTTAGCCATATCTAAGACATTATTTGATAACTCTAATAAGTATTGTGACGCATTTTTGATTTTTCTTAAGCATTCTTTTTGTTTATTACAATCACTTGAATAGTATTCGCTCATATCAATCATTCCCATTATTCCATTTATTGGAGTTCTAAGATCATGACTCATTCTTCTTAAAAATGCTGTTTTAGCATTATTAGCATCAATGGCTGTTTTTGCAGATTCTTCTAGTTGTCTATTATATTCACAAGTAATCTTTTTTAATTCTTTTTCCCTATAAATGCTAATAATTTTATATAGTAAAAGCGATATTAGTACTAAAACCATACAGATAACTAAAGTGTATGATAATATCAGAGTTCTGTTAGTATATAGTTTTGAAGTCGGATAGAGCGCATATATATAGTAATCTTTGCACTTTCCTATCATTCCCAAGTATCTTTCGCTTGCAATGTTAACTTTAGTAAGTTTCCCTTTTTTCTCCTCTTCCATTGCATCAACTACTGTATTGGCAATAGAATTTGCTCTTTCACCTTCAATATTATAGCCAAGTAGTATACCTTTGTATTGAATTGCATAAATGCCTTCAGAGTTTTTATATCCCTTAAGTAAGGCTTCAATAGAAAAATGAGATTCTGTTACATAATGTTCTTTTTGCAGAACATAGCATATAATCAAACCATTTTTGTCTTTTCTTGATACAATAGCAAAGTCATAATAAACTTGTAAAAATCTTTCTCTTTGAGAATAGTTTTTAGAGGTATTACCTGATATATCTTTATGGGCTTCAATTTGCATTTTCCAAAAGTCCAAATTTATTTCATCAAAGCAAACATAGTACAATTCATCTGTTTCATCATCACTTACAATAATTCCAGTCAAGCGATCATTTAATAAATATTCACTTATTTGTTCTTTATCAAATATATCAACATTCGCAAAATCTCTAATTATTTTTGTTTTATCAACAATTCTAATTAAACTTTTTGCACTTTCTTCATTAGAATTTTCATCATATATTGCACATTCTTTTTTTAAATATTCTATATCTTGATTTAATGCTATTGAAGCTTTTTTATTACAAAAATTAGTACTAACAATATAAGACAAAAATAACGCCACAGCAATAACTGTAAACAAAGTTATTCCATAACTTTTAACATTAAAATTATTATATATCTTTTTAATTATTTTTTTCATATTGCATATACCAGAAAGCTATTGCGCCTTTCGATTCATACTTAATAACTGTTTCTTGAATAAAGCCATCTTCATTCATCTTCTCTAAAATAGATGTTAATTCTTGAACAAAATTTTTATCATAACTTTTACTAAAGGCAACTCCAAGATTACTAATAAATAGTGTTTCATCTAAAATCTTGTAGTCTGGTATAGAATTATTAATGTTGTATTTTATTACTTCTTCATACCCACTAACCGCATCTACATACCCTTTTCTTAAAGCTGCAAAAGCTAGGTTCATATCTTCAAAGCAATATAATTCTTTTATATTAGGCAATTTTTCATCTTCTTTTAATGAAAATATATCTTCTGCTTTTGTTGAAGATTGAACTCCTATTCTTTTTTCTTTCAAATCATTTAAAGTATTAATCTCACTATTTTCAAGCACAACTACCACTTGGCGACTCTTTAGATATGAGCCTGTCCATTGATATTCGTCTTCTTCACCATTTATTGAAAAAGCTCCCCACAGACAATCAACACTTCCACTATTAAGTTGACTAACTTTATCACTCCAATCAATAAGCCTAAATACTGCTTCATAACCCATTCTGCGGTATGCTTCACTTGCTAGCGAATAATCTATGCCATCAAGTTCTCCATTTTCATTGATAAAAAAATATGGGGAATGCTCATCGCATCCTATAACAATTTCTTCTAATTCTTCAATCACTTCGACTGGTTCACTCTTACACCCCAAGCAAAATGAAAAAGAACCAAAGAGTAACAAAAACAAATCTAATGTTTTTAAATATCGTATCATTTTCCACCTCACATAATGCCCTTCGTTTTTACATATGTAATTATACAACTTATAATAACTCGTGTCAAATATGAAAAAAAATTTTTCAATATTAAAAGGCCAATACTATGG
>UMGV01060402.1_pt1 | contig 10882 bp, 6 predicted proteins | sample 1965361 | NCBI WGS metagenome assembly UMGV01 (sample SAMEA4836081, study PRJEB28245) | human gut metagenome | biome: gut microbiome; material: fecal sample | place: Denmark | collected 2008
GATAATTGTCCACTAATCACTAATCGCATCTACTTTATTCGCGAAACGAAAGGAGGAGACATCCTATGCAAGTGCCCCGACGGTTATTATCTATTCAAGACTAACGAAAAGAAGTTTGTTGCACTAAAAAACAAAAAGACAGACAAAGGTGATCGCTTTCGCCCCACCCCACAACAGACAGCAATCATCAGTTCTCTACCCGAATACAAGGATATAGAAACACGCATATTGTATAAAGACAGACAAGGAGGCTACTGGATATACACCCACCGAGGACTCGATCGACTCACTTTCGAAAAGGAAAAAGTAGGTCCTACCAAGTTTAGCCATCATGGAGAGGAGGTGATACGATCCTTGTTCTGCGACAAAGAAAACCGCATATTCATAGCCGACAAGAATGGTTTCGTCAGGATATGTACCACAAAGGGCTTACCAATAGGCTACCTTACCAAGAATGGGAATATATCGAAGACAAGAATGTCATTCGGTGCAAGTGTGTATTCCATGTTGCAAGACTCACATGGTTTTCTATGGATTGGCACAAAGCCTAACGGACTTCTCAGACTAAGAGAATCAAAAGACGGAAGTTTCTCTGTAAAGTCATTTACTCAGAAAGCCAACTCTAACAGCATCAGTTGCAACAATGTGTATGCCATAAAAGAAGACCCATCAGGCAGAATCCTCGTGGGAACATTCAATGGTGGGCTCAACATTATCGAGAATCCGTGGAGCGACAGTCCCAAATTCATCAATAGAAATCATGGTTTACAATTCCCCAAGGAGGCAAATTCCATATACGACATGCTTCTGACTCCAGACAGAACATTACTACTTGCCACCAATCATGGTATCTTTACTGCTCATATAGAAAAAAATGTACAAAAGATTCGATTTTTACAAAACAAGCGAATACCTGCCGACCCTCTGTCTATCAGCAACAATCAAGCTATGGCGCTACTACGTTCTAACGATGGAACGATATATGTAGCAACTTATGGTGGGGGCTTAAATATCATAGAAAAGGAAAGCCTTCACACTCATCATCTCAAATTTTCGGCACTAACGACCGAAAATGGTATGATGTCTGACGTGGTACTCAACATGTGTGAGGACGCACAAGGCATGATATGGTTGGTATCAGAATACTGCCTGATGAAGTATAACCCCAAGAAACGTTCGTTCACCAACTATTCAGAAAGTCTCTTCACGGGCCATTTCTCCTTCTCTGAAGCAAAACCTCTCTACGTCTCAGAAAGCCATACGATATTCTTCGGTACGACACAAGGCGCATTGACTATCAATGAAAAGACTATAAGAAAAAGTAACTTCGTGCCCAAAATACTTTTTGACGTTCCTTCTCATATAGAACTATCGCCCCAAGAGAAAAGTCTGAGAATTTCGTTTGCTGCCATCGACCTTAACAAGAATGAGCATATACAATATGCATATATGCTTGAAGGTGTAGATACCCACTGGATGTATACAACCGAGAACCATATTAATCTCTCTAACATCCCTGCAGGTACATTCCGTCTAAAGATCAAGTCGACTAACGGAGACGGAATCTGGGGTGACAATGAGACATTTGTCACTATTCACCGCACTCCTTATTTCAACGAACGTCCTATAGCCTGGATGCTTTATGGAGGACTCATACTTATTGCATGTGTACTTTCATTCAGACTGTATAGATACATACGGCGATTGCAGAATGAGATAAAAACTCTGAAACTCTCTGCTGGCGAAAAGATGGAATACATCAAGGTGAGAGTGGCAGACATGATAGACCACAATGCTAAAGAACCCGCTAACACAGATTCCATCGAGTCATCTACCTTCAGATCTAAAGTGGAAAAAATTGTCCTCGAACACTTATCCGACGCCGACCTGAATGTAGATTTCATTGCCAAGGAAATGTGTACGAGTCGCTCCTCTTTATATATAATTATGAAGAAAGAGTTGGACTGCACCCCCAACAACTTCATTCTTGACATCCGATTGAACGCAGCTCACCAAATGCTCCTTGAAGAAAAGAGCCTCAACGTATCAGAAGTAGCCTATCGTTGCGGTTTTTCTGATCCTAAATATTTTAGCCGTTGCTTTAAAAAAGCCATGGGAGTAACTCCATCCGAAATAAGAATGGACTGAACTATCCGCAGCTATACCAACATTGAGCATCAAAAGAGAAGGGAGGATGTTTCAAAGCCATTATTCTTTGAAGCATCCTCCCTATATGATAGATAAGTAGCTTACTTAGCCATCAAATATGTGACGTATTGCACGAGACCCTTATCTTTGCTTTACTGCACATATTTAATCTCATCTTTTATCACAATACCATGATAACTTTTGTCTACTTGTTGACCGCTGAGGTTATAGCGGGCATGACGTTTACCAGGAAAAGGCTTATCGACTGATACATCTGCAATACCTGTAGTGCTACTCACAAGCATGATTTCCTCTCCAGCCTGAGTTGGGATATCATAAAGATAGGTATCTTCAAGCAGGGTTGCAGGAATCTTACTCTTATCTTTCACGATAGGCTCTGGCACTCCATAAGGCTGCATCAACTCATTGGTATTATTACCTTCTGCTGTCTTAAGAGCAACACCACCGGTCTTGTAAAGAGGTGATGCCGAACGCAGGCGAAGATTTCCGCCAATGGTAGACTTAATCGTCAACTTCACAATTTTACCATCAGCCCATTGAAGGTCGGTCACCACAAATCCACCACGTGAACGAAGACCCTTAACCTCACCACCAGCTTTCCATTCAGAAGGCAAGGCTGGAAGGATGTGCAAGAATCCCGCATGCGACTGTACAAGCATCTCAGCAATGGCAGCAGTAGCACCGAAGTTGCCATCAATCTGGAATGGAGGGTGAGCATCAAACATATTGGCGTAAGAACCTCCGTCCGAAGAAGCTATAGTGACATTAGGATCGAGCAAAACAAGCTGATTCTTCAGAATCTTCATGGCATGGTCGCCATCAAGCATACGAGCCCACATGGCCTCTTTCCATCCCATGGACCAGCCACGAGCTGCATCTCCACGTCCTATAAGACTCTTAAGAACAGCCTGATAGAGCGTAGGATTCTCGTAAGGAGATACCTGATTGCCAGGATAGGCACCCCAGAGATGTGAGAGATGACGATGGGATGACGTTTCCTTATCCCAGTCTTCCTGCCATTCCTGCACCTGTCCGTACTTACCTATTCTCCATGGGGTAATCTTCGATTTCAAATCATCGAGGGCATCAGCAAAAGAGATATCTTTATCCAAAGCACGAGCTGCAAGAGCCGTATTCTTCAAGAGGTCGTACACCATTTCATTATCCATTGCCACACCACCAAAAAGAGCTATACTTGCCGTATTTCCATCACTCTTGGTGAATTTGCCAATGCCTGGATGGTTTTCTGGAGAGTTGCTTGGACAGACTACCATATAACCTGTTTCGGGATCTTTTACAAGAAAATCTTGGAAGAACTCGGCAGCGCCTTTCATCAATGGATACACCTCAGCAAGATACTTTTTGTCACCAGAGAAAAGGTAACGTTCCCACAAATGTGAACAGAACCAAGCATTACAGGTTGGCCATACTCCTACCGTACCATTATCTACAGCACCCGTGGTACGCCAAATATCGGTGTTATGATGCAGTGTCCATCCACGTGCGCCATACATCTTTTGTGCGGTTTCGACTCCTGTCACACTTACATCTTTCACCATCTCTACAAATGGCTCATGGCATTCTGCAAGGTTAGTAACCTCTGCAGGCCAGTAATTCATCTCCACATTGATGTTAGAGGTATATTTGGAATCCCAAGCTGGGTATTGGCGTGCATCAGGATTCCATATTCCTTGCAAGTTGGCAGGTTGCGTACCTGGCTGCGAAGAGGAAATAAGAAGATAACGCCCAAACTGGAAGTAGTTAGCAGCAAGCTGCGGATCGGACGTTTTGTGAAATTCCTTGATGCGAAGTTCTGTATCCTTAGCCTCTTGTACTGCATTGCCTTGGAGAGTAAGGTCTACTCGGTCAAACTGATTCTTATATATAGCTTTGTGGTCGGCTAGTGTCGTAGCATAATCTTTCCCACTTGCCTCGTAATCCTGCAAATAGGTGAGAGCTGCAGCGTTTGCATCACCACTCACATCATTGTACTTTTTGAAGTTTGTTGCCTGCGATATAATGATGGTAGCATGGGTGGCTCCTGTGATATTCAATCGGGGTGCATTGGTTGCAGCACCTGCCGTACCTTGTCCATAGATTGTAGTCAGGTCGTCATCGATACTACCATCACAATCTATCACACGAATATATGTACAGAGTTGCAACTTGTTATCCACATTTTCGCATTGGTTGCGAGCTGGACCCATCACTGCCTTGATGGTACGACTGTCATACAGTTCGTTGGAAATAAGTTTCTCGATATTCGTCTTGTTACAACCTGTATAAGATACGTTGAAATCGAGTTTTCCTGCCTGGTCGGCCTCAAGACGTACTACCGTCACATTATCTTTAAACGATGTGAACACCGTGCGCTTATATCCCACATTCTTTATATGATATTCCACATGGCTCGTGGCTGTATTCATGTCCAGATAGCGTACATAGCCCTGTGCATCAACAGAATTCTCGGTTTGGGCTCCTTCCATATCATCGAAGCGCTGACCAGGGAATCCGATAAGCATCACACCACCCGCACGATAGCTTGCTCCATGAGACCCTTGTGACATCCAATTGGTGATAGCAAGATTCTGCACCGAAGCATAATCTTTATTGAAAATACCTTGTTGTACTTGCTTCAACACTCCCAGTGCATGGGAATTGTAATTGGTGTTAGGTCCCTGATCCCAGAAGGTGTCTTCATTGAGTTGCAGTGTGTCACAGGCTACACTACCCGAATGCATAACACCCAGACGACCATTTCCCAATGGGAGTGCTTCCTCCCAATAACCAGCAGGTTTGTTATACCATAAGTGGTTTTTACTCTCAATAACAGGAGCTGCAATAGGATCGGTATCTGCTGTGGTAAAGCCGAACTTTACGGCTTCTCCGCTTACATTACCAGAAAGGTCAATAATTGTATTCGCAGGCAACTCAAAACGATACGTACTACTCTTAGCAAGCGAAGAATAGGCAAAACGCAAGCTATTACCATTAACAATGGGTTCTATCACTGTCGTCTTATTGGTTGCAACGTTAGTGAGTTTTGCCATCGCACACTCTGCCAGTTGCACACTCTCATTGAAGTCGATTACTATAAAACCTTTCGTAGCTACATGAGTCTGCATATCAGCAGGACGACTTGTTAGAAACTTTGGAGCCTCATGGTCATCGGCAAGAATATTCACGTATTTCAGATTGTAGTTACTGTTTTTCGTTGCTTTGGTAATGAAAAGACGAACTATCACGCTCTCCTTATCATCAGCATCGAGATCATATTTCGCATCTACATAGGTATTCCAATGGCTTCCACTCACATAGTCGTCGAGAATTTTCCATGTGACTCCTCCATCCACTGAATAAGCTACGCCAAATGGTGTAGAACTACTCGACCCATCCCCTATCGAGAAGTTCAACTTCACATTACGAAGACTTACTGTCGGAAAGCTCACTTCAAAGTATTGATCGTGCTTAGAAGCATCATGATAGTCGGCCTTGGAGGTAAACTTATTGATAGATGCTGTGTTAAGGCGCAACAAGTAACTATCTTTGCTTTGCTTCACCTCCCACTTTCCATCACTGGTCTTCAGCGTAAGTTTGTACTGATCCAAAACACCATTACAAGTATTTGGCAAAAATACGGGTTGCTTGGTTTTCCATGCGGTATTTGTAAGTGCAGTCCACCCACTACCATCTGGTGTATAAGTTACTACACTCCCATTACTCGATGCTTCCCATCCTTGTGAGAAGCCCCATGATGCCACTACGGTTTGAGCTGCCGCACATATTGACGGGCAAGCAACAATCAAGCCCAACAATACAAGCATCATGCGGCATAAACGTTTTGTCATTCTGTACATGATTTAGTTTTTTGATGAATGTTTTAATTATTAGTTATCTCTTGGTTGTATATTGAAAATCTGCCGCAAAAGTAGTGATAAATGGTTTTTCATATGTGGATTATCGTCTTTTCATGGTGGATTATCGTCGAAAAACAATATAAAACACGAAACTGTAAAGATTTCGATCTATTTCATACCTCTAAAGAGAAAAATATGCTGTAAAAAAAAGAAATACAAAACTTGATTCAATGGCTAACAATCAAAGACCATGTTGCTAACAAAGACCGAAGACTCTGCACAAAAAATGAAGAAAAGCTGCACAACAACTGTCGGAAGGCTACACAATAATTAATATGAAACCGCACAACAGATGATGTGCGGTAATAGGAGTAATATGAATTAAAAAAAACTCATATAACCTGTTTAGAAGGTATCGTTAATTTACGCTACATTCTAAGCTAACTGTATTTTGATAACTATGCTTTGGATAACATCATCACCATTTCAGGCGACCATACTTCTCTTTATACCATAGTTGCCAGCCATTGACCAGGTTTTGCCATACCACATAAGCGCCAGGAGCAACAGCAGCAAGCGGATTGAGGAAAGTAAGTGTGAGCCATATACCCACGATCGTGTTCTTCTGCCCCAAAGCCTGTCCGGCACTGATGCTGGCATCCCAATGGCGCCCAACAGCCTTGCCGATGGCAAACTGAATGATGCAAACCAACAAGGGTACAAAGAGCAAAAGGGCAAGTATCCAACCCGAAACGGTGGCATGAAGAATGTTGCGAACCGTTTCGCCCATCAATACCGTCAGGTTGAAACACCACATATAGAAACCTAAGTCCTTTACACGCTTCACCTTATCGACAAAGCGAGGCAACAACTTACGACTCAGCAGGGCAAGTAGTAAGGGAACGACAAGTACCGTGGTGACATTGCGGAACACCATCATACTCATATAGAGAAACGACACATCAGCACCCTTCTCTACCATAGGGAAGAGAGAAGGAATGATGATCATCGTAAAAACATTGGCTATCACGGTGTAGGTGGTGAGTGAACCTATGCTGCCACCCAACTTCTCCGTCACCACAGCCACGGCAGCTGCCGTAGGACAGATGAAACAGATGAAGGCTCCCTCAAGGATGACCTTTGCCTCGTAATTCTTACCAAAAAGACAGATGGTTATCACCATCAACAGCGCGAGAGATGTACGAATGAGTTGCAGCACAAAATGCCAAGCCTTAGGCTTCATCTCCTTAATCTCTATCTTGCAGAAGGTAACATACAGAAGAGCAAAGAGAACCACAGGCATGAGATGCACAAGCCGTGGTCCCACCGCCTCACCCAATGGCTGCAAGAAAGGAACATTGGCAAAAATCAAATATCCCAAGGCTCCCAAAACAAGGGAACAGGGCAAAGCAAACTTTCTGAAAAATGAAAAGAGCTTCATCATATGACCTATTTTTTTTTGGAAGAAAAGAAAAAATCCTCCTTGGCCAACACACGGCTGACTTCGAGAGGATTTTTTAACTCCATTTATATTAAAGCTGAGGCTTTGCTTAATCCTTATTACTGCGCTTACGCTCCAAGTGGTCGAGGATGACCTTGCGCATACGCATACTCTTAGGAGTAACCTCCACATATTCGTCACCACGGATGTACTCTAAGCACTCCTCCAAACTCATCACGGTCTTAGGAATGACACGAGCCTTATCATCGGAACCTGATGCACGCACGTTGGTGAGCTGCTTAGCCTTAGTGACATTGATAACGAGGTCGTTGTCATGAACATGCTCGCCCACTACCTGACCTGCATACACTTCCTCACCTGGGTCGATGAAGAACTTACCACGATCTTGCAACTTGTCGATGGCATAAGCATAGGCTGTACCTGTCTCCAATGCGATCATACTACCATTAGAACGGCGGTTAATCTCGCCCTTGTAAGGCTGATACTCCTTGAAACGATGTGCCATGATGGCCTCGCCCTGAGATGCCGTAAGCACATTGGTACGAAGACCGATGATACCACGAGAAGGAATATCAAACTCGATATCCACACGGTCGCCCATGTTCAACATAGAAGTCATATCACCCTTACGACGGGTTACCATATCAATCATCTTAGAAGCGAACTCCTCTGGTACGTTGATGGTCAACTCCTCTACAGGCTCGCACTTCACACCGTCAATCTCCTTATAGATAACCTGAGGCTGACCTACCTGAAGTTCATAACCCTCACGGCGCATGGTTTCCACGAGCACAGAGAGATGAAGTACACCTCGACCGCTGACAATCCACTTATCAGTAGAATCCTCAAATGGCTGAACACGAAGAGCCAAGTTCTTCTCCAACTCCTTGTTCAAACGCTCCTGGATATGGCGGGAAGTACAGAACTTACCCTCCTTACCGAAGAATGGAGAATCGTTGATGGTGAAGAGCATACTCATGGTTGGCTCATCAACAGCGATTGGAGGAAGTGGCTCTGGATTCTCATAATCACAGATGGTATCACCAATTTCAAACTTCTCCAAACCGATAACTGCACAGATATCACCAGAATCTACATGATCTGTCTTCTTGTGACCCATCCCCTCGAATGTATGAAGTTCCTTGATCTTGGTCTTCTCCTGTGTACCATCACGATGGCAGATAGTTACATTCATGGCATCCTTCAAAGTACCACGATGAACACGACCTACAGCGATACGACCTGTATAGGAACTATAGTCGAGAGAAGTAATAAGGAGCTGAGGAGTACCCTCCAACTGCTTAGGAGCAGGGATAACCTCTACAATCTTGTCGAGCAAATAGTCGATATTATCAGTAGGAGTCTTCCAGTCTTCTGCCATCCAACCGTTCTTAGCAGAACCATAAACTACAGGGAAGTCGAGCTGCTCCTCTGTAGCATTGAGGTCACACATCAAGTCGAACACCATCTCATAAACCTCCTCTGGGCGGCAGTTAGGCTTATCCACCTTGTTAACTACCACGATGGGCTTTAAGCCAAGTTCCAAAGCCTTCTGCAGCACAAAGCGAGTCTGTGGCATAGGACCCTCAAAGGCATCGACGAGCAAAAGACAGCCGTCTGCCATATTGAGCACACGCTCCACCTCACCACCGAAGTCGGAGTGACCTGGAGTATCGAGAATATTGATTTTAGTACCTTTCCAGTTGATAGACACATTCTTTGAAAGAATGGTTATACCGCGTTCACGCTCCAAGTCGTTGGAATCGAGAACTTCGCCGCTGTTATCCTGGCCGTCACGGAAGAGCTTGCCAGCGAGCATCATCTTGTCGACCAAAGTCGTCTTACCATGGTCAACGTGTGCAATAACTGCAATGTTTCTAATGTCTTGCATTTCTTTTACCTTAAGTGCTTTATGAATTTGGGTGCAAAATTACAAAAAATATCGGAAAAGTTTGCAAGAATAACAAAAAAGTTGTAACTTTGCACCGCATTTTTGAAATGCACATTAATTATTCAATCAATTATTAAGTTTTACACAGCTATGTATTTAGACAAAGCAAAAAAAGAAGAGATCTTTAGCAAGTACGGAAAGTCTAACTCTGATACTGGTTCAGCTGAGAGCCAGATAGCATTGTTCTCATACCGTATTGCTCATTTGACGGAACATGTTAAGCAGAACCGTAAAGATTATACTACAACACGTGCATTGACACAGCTTGTAGGAAAGCGTCGCGCTTTGCTCAACTACTTGTACGACCGCGATGTAAATCGCTACCGTGCCATCATCAAGGCTCTCGGTCTCCGCAAGTAATCTTTGAGCAATTTGCTTAAAAGACATTCAATCCCATCACTCTCGCTGAGAATGATGGGATTTTTTATGTTATTAACAGCCATTCAAGCTACCATCCCATCACCAGTTGATCATCAAGATAATAATTAGGTTTATCTACTGGCAGAATTATCAAAAGCACTTACATACTAATTACTTCCATTGTCACAACCGTAACATTATCTTTGCCACCAGCTTGCAAAGCGGCTTGTACATACTGTCGTGCTCCACTGTCGTGCTCCAACAATTCATAAATAACTTCATTAGAAACCAAGTCTGACAAGCCATCTGAACAGATTACATATTTCACAACCTCTCAGTTTACTGTTTTGGGGGATACGTTTACCATTCGGACTTCAACTTGTTTCGCAATCTTATCCTTTCCCATTTAGCTTTATACCAAGTTCCTGTTCGTAGGCTCGATAGTCTCGCTATTGGCTTCCTTCATCCTTGACATTACTGTCAACGACTTGCCATTCGCTTCGCTTGGCGGTAAATACCTGCGACTGGATTTGAACCAGTTAGGTTAGTGTCATGCCCGACACACGAACAAAACCTCCCAATGTTCATTGCGAACATTGGGAAGTTTCTTTATTTATATAATACCCTTTTCTCATATTGCTATAAAGTTTTTCTTATTGTTATAGCACCTTCCTGATTAATATAAAGCTTCATCTCCTGCGTTCATCTGTCCTTTACCACAGATCAACCACAGACATCCAATCAGGGATGCTCGAAAGGTTGATTTAAGATTGAAGCAGACTTCAAAACAGACTTCAAATAATATGCGAAATACATCCATCAGAGTACCTGCTCTATACCATCTGAGTATTACTGCGATAAAAGCCAAGTGATACTCCAGTACCACCCGGCTGAAACTCCAGTACCAGTTAAGCAACACCAAAAGCGGTACTGGGTGCAAAGAAACAACAAAACTTATTGGGGACCACTGTCAAGCGCCATATACGTCGACCGAAAGAATTTGGAGACTTAGATGCACACGAAGAAACCAAATCATTTCCCCGATAAATGATAATTTACGAGCAAGCCGAGCGCAGAGCCAAA
>UMGV01015611.1_pt1 | contig 10852 bp, 8 predicted proteins | sample 1965361 | NCBI WGS metagenome assembly UMGV01 (sample SAMEA4836081, study PRJEB28245) | human gut metagenome | biome: gut microbiome; material: fecal sample | place: Denmark | collected 2008
CGTAAGCGTGTATTCATCAGTTTCTCGCAGACTCAGTATTTAACTGGCTCAAACTATGCGAAAGATAGATTCTATCTTAAGATTGCTTGGATAGATACTATCTGAAGATTGCTCAGATTGCTTGGATAGAATCAATCTGAAGATTGCTAAGATAGTATAGATAGAATCAATCTATAGATTGCTCTGATTGCTTGGATAGAATCAATCTGAAGATTGCTTAGATAGATAAGATAGAATCAATCCAAAGATTGCTCAGATAGATCAGATTGTTGAGATAGATTCTATCTTTTCTATGCGTTCGTGAGTTTGAACTCATCAGTGAAAATTCTGATGTCTAATCAATGCATGTTATCGGATTGCTGTATGATATTTTGTAAAGAGATCTACATTAAGAAAAACACCGTTCTGACTATAACCATGCGTGAAAATGTTCTTGCACTTCACGTTGTTGTCAGCAAAGGACAGTAGTTCTTGGGGTGACAGTCGAGAAACATAATTATCGTCCGCCTGCCATCCGTTTGCCACTCCTCCCTCAAAACGAAGGTAGAGCACATACTCGCCCGACGAGATCTTTATGTCCCTGCAGAGTATCGGATTTCGCTTGGTCGCAATCTTCATTTGCCGCCCTATAACCTTATCGAAGCACTGTTGCAGAAACTCATTTCGGTGCGCTGTCGTGTCGAACGGCATGTTGGTCATGTTGGTACCACCGGGATGCTCCTTGTGCAGCGGTGACAGAATCAGCGTTATACCTTCCATCGTAGTTTGCAGCTCCCTCTCCAACTGCTTGCAGAAGAGTGCTACAAGCAAGCAGTGGAAAGGCGTCTCTACCGACTTGTCCACGATGGTCAGCTTACAGTCCTTCCGTCCGGCGAAGACACTACGGAAGACAGCCCAGTGGCAGGGATCCTTGGATACGATACTCGGGAGGAACGACTGAGTAGTCGTGTCCTCTCTGAAGAACACATTGAATGTCAGAATAGCCTTCTGACTGTTTGGAGCGGTTTTTGTACTCATAATAATAGTGTTTTTGTCGCTCGGACAGATAGAAATTTGTTGCATATTTATTGAAAATAACGGCTCAAAAAGTTGCGTATATCGAAAATTATTCGTATATTTGCATAGTATAAAAGAGTTTAACAACATAATTATTCACCCTCAAAAAGATGTCATCATGTTCGCACTCTTCTTCCTTTACGTACTCATCATCGCCGTCGCTGTCTTTGTCTTGAAGCTTATCTTATGGATTCTGTTGATTCCCATTCTGTGGACTTACTTCACCATTTCTGACGCTATCAACAGAAAGAAGAAGGTCGCCAGGCAGCGCAAGTAACCGCACTGCCTGTGCCCTTTGTCCCGGCTCAAGACATCTTGAGTTGGTAGGATTGATCAGCCAGTTGCTCTATGATTGCTTTTTCCCTCATGTAACGGATATAATCCTTCGCTGTTCTTGGCTGCACCTCCATAGCGCTTACAATGGCATTCACCATCTCACCATAGGCCAGCTTGTCAGCTTTCTCGTAGATACTGACTGCAAGATTCCTGAGGTCAGCCGTCTTCTGCTTTTCCTTATCCTCCTTGGACTTAGTACCCATATAGACAAACATATCCTCCTTCTTGTCCCACCCGAAAGACATCATCGGGATGTCCAGCGGACTGCCGTCACGCACTTTGATGCACTTGACCACTGAGTACGCAGGATTGGTGTCCTTCTCAATGGAGAGAATGCCCGCGGCTTTACGCTGCAGCTCCGAGCCTATATGACCTCTGAGCTTTACCCCGTTCGGCACGAAGTGCAGCACACAGATGATACAAGTGCGGTAGAATCCGGCAAGGCGGTACAGTTCGTCCACCACTTCAATACTTTCCAGCTCATCGTTGGCCGAGCGGACCAAATCAGCCACGCCATCAATGACCACGAGTTGTATGCCCTCATGCTCGTTGAAGTTCAATTCAAGACAAGAACGTATAGCCTCCAGCCTCTCCTTTCGTGACATTGCCGTCATATGATAGGCATGGAAAAAATCCGGCTTCGTCTCAATGTAAGCCCTACGAATAGTCTTCTTTACATTCTTATACAGCTGCTGTTCCGACTGTTCTGTATCAAAAAGCAGCACAGCCTTCTTCTTCGGATTTCCAGTAATGGTCATTCCGAGTGTCCGTTCACTGTCGAGCGGCTTACTTACCAAAGATCCAGATATTATAGCAGATATGAAATTACTCTTACCAACCCCTTCTCCACCGGTCAGACAAAAGAGGTTGTCACATGAGCCTATGGGGACTTCATTCACCTTCACGACAGCATGTGATTCTGAAGGCGGATTGGTAAAGTCAAGCTCGCACGATTTATAGAGGGCTGCGTCTTTCTTGCATGACTGCTTCAGAAGATTGAATAGCAGTTTATTGAGTTCTTCCGTTTTGTGGCCATTGGCATAAAAGTCTGATATATCCTTATCGGTCTTACTGCCTGACAGTGGAAGCTCAAGCCTTTTGACCTTGTATGCGGCAAGTTCTTCCATTCGTTTCTTCGAACTCTCTATACCCGTTGCATCCATGTCATAGAGCAGAATGATATGCTTGAACCGACGTGAAAGATTCTTCATTATATTGTCAGGGATATCCGCTGTCTCGCTGTTGAAGCACAGTGCATGGAAGCCGTGCGCAGCAAGTGTCATCACGTCCTTCTCACCTCCGGTAATGAAGATGACATGCGCTCTTGACGGAAGCTGTCCCAAACCAAACACATAGCAAGAGTCAGCAGACCGTGCATAGAGAAAGCGCAGCTTGCTGGACGGGCGATAAACCTTGACCGCATCGTCAACGGTCTTATATACAAACATTGGTTCTGTAGGCGTTGAACAGATTGTATATGCCTTGCCTTCCGCATTTGTACCACTGTAGCTTTTGCCGCTTCTTACATGAAAACGCTCCAATACAGATTGCGTTATTCCATATCTCTGCCAGTATTCAAGTTCCTGTGTGCTGAAATCCTTATAAGCTATTTTTGCCTTGAAGGTGGAGCTGGGCTTGTCTGCTTTCACAGTCTTTTCATTCTTTATCGTAGCTGCATTGGCATGAAGTGATGTTAACTGTGGTTGTGCTATAGATTGCTTGTTCTGTAGCCATCTTGTATCGTTCCCCTGATCGCCAAATGGTATGTAGAGGTTCATGTCCTCATTGATTTTCCGAAGGACCTTCATGAAGTCCCGTCTGGTGTCCCAGCCATTCAACAAGGCAACGAACCAAAAACAGTCTCCGGAGTACTCTGTAGAACCGAAGTCCTTGAGCAGGTAGCAGCCCCTCTGTGAGTTGAAATATACATAGCATGACGCCTTGGTGTCCGTATACAAGGGGTTCTTAAAGCGGCGTTTAGGCGCAAAGGGAGTGTTGATGTAGTGATGGAATACATCCAGTCCCTGACGAGTCTTTTCAAGAATCATATCCCGTATGTTCATCATGGCTTATTAAGATAAGATGGTAACGAGATATTCTTGAAATTGCTTACTTTGAGCAAGTAGTCTTCCATTCTTTCCAAAGCATCGATGTTGCTGAAACCTTTGCAAGTAGCTTTGCCGGATCTGATGGCCTCGTATAAATCCGAATATGGATAGACCACATGATTAGAAGAGAGATAGCGAAATTTGACCTTTTTGTCAGACCGCCAACGGGTTAGTGTAGAGGAAGAAATGCCAAGTATGGTCATCACGTCCTTGGAACCCATTTCAATGTTGGCGCTTTTAAGAAAGCTGTTGAAATCCAGAACACCAGGAGGTGCATGAGGTGGCTCTACCCCATCTATCTCCATACTCTCATCAAGGTTGTTGATCTCTTTAGTCAACTCTCTAATGTACGCATCGTTCTGATACAGGTGCTGCACAATCGCAGCCAGCAAAAGTTTCATAACACGTTCTTTTTTTGATTTGAATTGATAAAATTAATTTTAGATATTTATTTTTAGATCTCTCAAATTTTTTCAGTCTTTCTCTTACAATGAATATCCAGTGTTATTTGGTTGCCCATAGAGCTATTTCCTTCCTGAATCTTTTCATTTTGTCAAGTAATTCTTTGTTGTCCTCTCCTTTTTTTGCAGCAGCAGCGTCCAATACAGATATTAACTGGAATGCCTCTTCGGAATATGGCTGTGGTTTTTCTTCTATTCCCAGGAACTTCAATAAGAAGTCTGATAAGTTATTATTATTTTTATTAGAAGGGAGTTTCCAAAATTTATTTTTCTTGTAGCCGTATTTAGAAAGGAACAAGTTAAGTTCCGTAGTATCTGGAACCTCAATAATTATGATCCGCTTACCTAAAGCTTCTACACATTTTTCAAAAGTGTCCAAATTTGAGTTAGTACTACCTGCCAATATCTTCCGGACATTGGAAACATGAATGTCTGATATTTCTCCGACCTTACTAACAATAGTAGGTTCGCCGGAAAATGCGGACTTCTCGTATACCAAAAAGATGGCACCTTTAGTGGTCTTTCTGTCTTTCGGTGTATTATTATCTATTGATTTCATGTTGCAAATTTGGGAAAAAATGTTTGTAGAGCAATGCAACATAATACTTTGTGAAAGTTATAAAATACTTTGCATTTTTATTCACGCTATGTATTATTCATTGAATCAGCAAGTTAAATAACCTGTTAAAACAAATTAAATATATTATTGAAGTTTTTAATGTAAAGAATTATCGTAGTTAACAATGCTAATTTGAAGGATTTAAATACTAACAAACGAGGTAAATAATACTACAAATTAAAATAAATATAGTGTTGTTTATTTGAGAATATTACAATAATTCTTTTTTCACAAACACATTCTATAACTATGGAAAAAGATGGTCGTAATAGATTAAATGGATATATATACAATATTTTTACGCTTCGATACAATTCAACCTTGAGCGTATAAAAAACGATGATTTTCTATTATATGACGAAGTAGAATACTAGTTTACGTCAGCAGATTACGATGATAGAGAGTTGAAGGAGATAGCAGAAGATAGGATGAGAATGTATCATGAAGTTAGTCACTTCTATTCCTCTCATGAAGGAAAAGAAATTGTGAGGTGGAAAGGTGAATACTACCATGCCAGCGACATTATATGGAGATCGAGGGACTATACTTGTCTTGTTAGTAGCGCATATGGCGGAGTCAATTAGCAAGTGCAAAAGAGTAGGCTAAAGAGGGGTGTGGATGGCGGGAAACGAGTCTGTGGGAGGAAAATCAGAGACAGGAAATCGGCATCCCTATAGGAACGGGGGGGGGCATTCCTATAGGAATGGAGATAGCATGAGAGAAATGGATAAGCCTCCAAAGAGGACAATGTACATAACTATCTAATAAACAACAATTTGCCAACCAGAACCAAGAATCGCTTCTTTTCGAGCGAGGAGGAACCCGTTCGAAAAGAAGCGATTCTCAGCAGGGGTTGCGGAAAAATATCTTGATGTTAGCCATGCCCAGGCAGTGAGCGGAATGGCAGGCGAGAGGATCGGTTCGAGCAACTGTCAGGATAGCTCAGCGCTTTCTCCTCTTGATATACAGGACAAATCCCGTGACGGGTAGCGAGGCACCGATGAGCGAGGCTATGAACATGAAAATTTTTCCGGCTATGCCAAAGATCCGCCCGTCATGGAGGTCGAGGGTCATTCTCAATAGTTTGTCGGCCGCACTCGCCTTCCGGTAGCGACCCGCCCACGGACCTTGACCGGTGAGCTCGGTGAGCGAGGCAGGATCGTAATAGAGATTGTCCGTGCGGTAATAAGACTGCCGCTCGTGAACCACACTCACCCGATAGACATCGCTGTCAGTGGCCGGCAGACTGTAATAAAACTGCACGGCCCGGGGCGATTCACGGTGGGTGACGGCATAGAGCGTGTCCAACTTCGTCAGCTTCAACTCCGAGCTCTTCGCCAAGGCCTGCGGCATGGCATACGGTTTTGGCTGATTCCCGCCCGAGGCAACGGCATAGACCGCCCCGCTCCACCAGTCAAGAGCGAAGACCATTCCCGTGAGACTTGCCCAGAGAAGGAAAACCAGCGCATAATTGCCAAGCACGAGATGCAGCGCATAGAACCATTGCCGACTGTTGGTCGCAGGGTTGGGAAAGGTCAGCAGCTGGCGCAACTGCCGGCGGTTCCAATGCTTAGGCCAGCGGAACGCCACGCCTGTGACAAGCACGATGACAAAGACCAGTATGCCATAACCGACGATATAACGGCCCACGGCTGGGGGAAGCCAAAGATACTTGTGGCCGTTGAGAACGAAACCGAAGAAGTCGAACTCATCAGCCGTTAACCGTTCCACATGTAGGACAGCGCCCGAATGAGGATTCAGGAAGACGGTGGTTCGGCCACCGTCTTCCCGAAAATAGTCTACCCAACAAGCATCTCCTGCCTCTCCTGTTGTCACCGCTGAGGGAGCCGTGCGTCCCGCTACCTTGTTGGCGATTGTGACCAGACGTGACAGCGGCAGCATGTCCTTGTCCGGGACCACACGCCGCCAGGGTTCAGACAGATCAGTTATCTCTTCGTGGAAGGCATAGAGCGCACCGGTGAAGCACACGATGAAAACAATGAGGCCGGACAGCAGACCCAACCAGCGATGAAGAATGAGCAGCACACGCTTCATATCAATTGAGCTTGAACAGACCACCGACAAAAGTGGCGGAGACCTTGGCACCACGCACGGCCGTTGCCGTTGCTATCTCCGTGCGATAGATATAAACACCGTCCGAGGTAGTGACGGGTGCATAGACATAGCCTTTCTCGGCGAAGGCTACAAAACGACGGCCGCCCATTCCGCTGTGTTTGGGTATCTCGTTGATTGTCGTGCTCGTTTTGGCGTTGAGGTCAATGATGACACAGATGTTGTCCGCATCGCTCCAGGCTCCCGCCTTCTGGTTGGTATTCACCTCGGCATATACTTTGCCGTTGCCTAAATAGAGCCAGTGGGCAATCTTGTAACCGGTCAGCGCCTCAAAGTCGAAGAAATATTCGGGATCAAAATCTGTTTCTCCGGCCTTGATGCGCAGGAATCCGGAGTGTCCGGCTGTCTGCGAGAAGCCATTGGTGAGCGAGGTATTCGACATGGCATAAAGGTTGTCCTGCTCGTCTTTCTGGAAGCCGTTGAACGCGTTCCAACTGCCGATATTTCCCGTCCGTGTGTCCTTCATGAGTTTCTTGAACTTGAAGTCGGGATAAGAATACACGGCTACGAAGGCTGTATCAACAGCAGGCGTGGCAAAAGTATTAGGATTCATCGGCACATAGCTGATATAGAGGTTCCCTCCGGAATAAGCCGAGCCGGTGACCGACGGCCACGTGATGTCATCGAGAGGCGCAACGGGCGTGGTGGTGACCCTTTTTGTCAAGGAAAGCGAGTTGATGTCCACACTGTAGAAGGTCAGGTTCTGACCTTTGTTGGTCGACGTAGGCAGTTCCAAGGCAGCCATCGTGCTGTTGTCGACCTGGCAGAAGCCTATCGGCGTGGCATTGAACACGAAGTTGCCTACTTCCTGTATATATCCGTTGCCGTCACGCTGTATGCCCGTGGCCGAAGTCACGCCAAGGCCTCCGATGGAGAAGACGGTCTGCTCCGCCTGTTGATAGTCACGGTAGCCGTTTTGCTCTATGCCCTTTCCGTAGGCGTTGATGGGGGTGGAACTCATCAGGTCATTGGTCGTCACGACATAGTAAGTAGTGGTGCCGTTTGAGGTGATACCGAGAGAGAGCACATAAGGCTCATTGGGCACTTCCTGGCTGCCCATGTCGTCATCACAGGAAGCGAGGAGAAAGAGCGAACAGCACAAGGTCAGCGTGGTAAGGATGTATGATGGAAGACGTTTTACTTTCATTGTATGTCGTATTTATATTCTTAATCTTTGGGAGGGTGTTACATTTTCTGAAGGAAGAGGCGGAACTTCACGTTGAAGGCTCGCCCGGGCTTTTGCAGCCTGTAGTTGTCGTAGAGCTTCTCGTTGGTGATGTTGGTACATTCGAAAGCCACGCTATACCGGCCTCCGCCCATGACATAGCTCACTGAGGCGTTGTGTGAGAACTGGGTGGGTATGTACTTCTTGCTGGTGGGCCGGCCCAGACCGGGGAAGGTGAGGTAATATTTGTACACATAGTCGCAGTCGTACTCCAAAGAGAGCGTGTTGCCACGATGGAACGCGTTGCGGAAATTGTAACCGGCATTGGCGTTGAAGAAGAAATAGGGAATGTTGGGCATGCGTTGTCCATAAGAGACATTCTCCGTGGAGCCTTGGTCTACGTAGCTTTGGGTGGTCTCGACGTTACGCTCCCGGTCCTTGATGTCCTGATACGTGATGTTGCCCCCGACATGCAGACGGTTGTTGAAGTCGTAGTTCACGCTTGCCTCCACGCCGTTCGTGATGGCCTTGCCGATGTTGTCGTAGGCTGTGGTGGGGTCGCTGGTGAGCGATACGCCTTTGAGGATGAAGTCGGTGGTGTGACGATATATATAGTTGACCTCAGCATTGATCTGATGCTTGCCAAAGCGCTCTGCGTAGAGCAGTCCGACATTGACGTTGCGCGATTTCTCCGGCTTGAGCGAAGGATTGCTCTTCTGGATGAATCCGTCACCAAAGATCTCATTGGCCTCCGGCATGCGGTAAGCCTGCTCAAAGCTCGCCTTCATCTGCAAGGAGGGCAGCAGATGGTAGGTCATGGCAGCGCCGTAGCCTGCCTGGTGCTTGTCTTCCGACACACGCTCATAGCGCTGCGTCTCTAAGAACTGGTCAAGGAGGCGATGGGTGGAGGTGTGAAGAAAGTACATCTTGCCAAAAATGTTGGCATCCCAACGGTCGTAACGTATCTGATAGCCAAGGCCCGTTATGTTTTTGGTCAATATCTGTGGAACACCATTGAGGGCATAGTCAGGATATTCCTTGTCGTCGGCCTTTCTGTGCATGGAGGTCAGAATATGGTTGAGCGTCAGAGACTGGTGGTTGTCGATGACATAGTTCACGTTGGCATTGGCCTGCCACTGCCGCTCTCGAATCAGCGCGTCGGTGAGGTAGCCCTCGCCACGACTGTTGCTCCTGACGCTCTCTCCCCGCCAGTTGTACTTCACCTGCGCGGTATCAACATTGTCGGTGTTCACCATGCTGTAGGTGGCATAGAGCAAAAGGTCGAGGCCCGGCGTGAGGAGGTTAGTCTTCTTATAGCGCAGGCTGGGAATGAAGCTGTAGCTCTGCGAGTGCACCTTACCATAGACAGCATCCATGGTGGCACCTGTCTGTATGTGCTTACGGTTCTCCGAGGCAATGACCCCAAACAGCAAGTAGTCGGCCCAGGAACGTCCCACAACGCCCGACTCCAACTTCAGTCCTACGGAGTGATACTGGTCGTTGAAGCGTTTCATCCAGGCATCGCCTTCCTGAAGACCTGTGTTGAGATCTACGATAGGCGCGTAAACCTTGTAGTCGTTCTTGGAATAGTTGAAAAAGAGATTGCTGCGTAGGGTGAAGCCTGTTTTCATGTTCGTATAAGCCCCATTGACACTCACCTTATGGGTATTGAATGAGCCAATGCTGTAGGTCGCGTCCAGATAGTTGGCATTGCGGCGGGAGACAATATTGACAGCCCCGCCTAAGGCATCGGCACCCAAGGAGACGGGCAGCACGCCTTTGTACACCTCAACACGGTCAGCCATGTTAGCAGACAGGTTGGCTAAATTGAAACTGGACCCGAAGTTGTCCATCGGAATGCCGTCAAGGAAGAACTTCACCTGATTGCCGGAGAAACCATTCATGGCAAAAGAATAGTTGCTTCCCACGCCGCCGTCCTCACGCAGCCGCACACTGGTGATGGCGTTGAGTACCTTGTTGAGCGAGGTAACCTGCGTGTATTGGTTCTTCAAATCAACCACGGAGACAGCGTATGCCTGCTCTTGAAGCAGACGGGCTTTAGACTTCGCGATGACCGTGACATCCTGTAGATGCTGCTCACCATAAGCCAACGAATCCTCTTTCTGCAAGGAAGCCGGTGAAGCCTGTGTTGAAGAAAAAGCCTTTACGGGAACTGCCGGAACAGAAAGCGTAAGAACTGACAAAGAGAACAATAGTTTTCCTGAAAAAGCGTGCATGTTATTCCAAATACTATCTATAATTACTACTTATTAAGAGGTGCAAAGGTAGATAGATTTAACAGACTTAACAATACCTAAAAATAATGATTTGTAGCTTGAAGGAAAGGAAAAGTCTCTCACGCCCAAAGCGTAAGAGGCTCAAAAGGTTCATGGTTATATCTCGTTTTAGCACGCTAAAACGGAGGCGGTCATTCCTCAACCCAGAAGTTGTACATACCCAAAAATCACGATCGTCGCCGGTGCTGAGCCACCACTGGTGGATGTAGAACTATCCTAATTTCCTTTTTCTTTTTCGATTGATAACTTCAACAGATACTGCGAAACTCTTGAAATTGAATGTTTACTTAAATCATAAAGATGCTACTATAAGGTTCGGTATGTGTCCCCGAATGTAGGGAATCGAACCAACAATCTTTAGTTTCGTTTCAATCCCAGTGCGGGGGTGCAAGGTCTTTATATTTACCTTGCACCCCTGCACTGGGATTGTAACAGAAACTTTTCTAAAAGATTGTTGCACAAAAACTTGGAGGTTAGAACATTTTTTTGTAACTTTGAACCCATCAAAAGCGTTTGAAATCTGCGTGCTCTCTACGTAGTCTGTAAATAATCTGTATTTGTTACAGTGGTGTTACAATAGATTTTAGAGAGTCGGCGAAATAGCTCATTTTCAAGGAGTTAGAGATTTAGTTACAAGTTCCTCTCTCTCCGCGAAAAAGAGACTTATAACTAACTGA
>UMGV01061070.1_pt1 | contig 10837 bp, 5 predicted proteins | sample 1965361 | NCBI WGS metagenome assembly UMGV01 (sample SAMEA4836081, study PRJEB28245) | human gut metagenome | biome: gut microbiome; material: fecal sample | place: Denmark | collected 2008
CACTACGCCGCCGACTCCGAAAGAAAAAGAAGAGGGGACCTTCGGATTTCTGCGGGTGCCTGATGTCTGGTACTGCTTCATGTTTTTCTTTTTTACGTCCGGTGCCTTCGGCGTTCTTCAAAGCTTTTCACAGACGATTTTCAAGAATGCCTATCACTTGAATCTGACCGGGGCCTCGGCGGCTCTGACGGCTTATCTCTTGGGCGCCGGGGCGGGCGCTTTGATCGGAGGATTTTTAACGAACCAGCATAAAATCTCGAGCAATCGTGTTGTGGCGCTGTGTCTTACGTTTGCAGCCGTGATGGCAGCTATTTTGGCGTCTCAGATTCTAAGCGGGTATTGGGCAGTCCTTCTAATGTGTCTGATGGGTCTGGGAACAGGCGTAGCAGCACCGAGCCGAGACATTATGATTCGAGGTGCGACAGTTGCTAAGTTAGGCAAGAAATCTTTCGGGCGTGTCTACGGTTTTACGTATTGCGGAATGGATGTAGGTCAGTCTCTGACTCCGATTTTCTTTGGACCGCTTCTTGACGTCGGTATGTTTACAGCTGTTCTTTTCGGTGTTGCAATTCTTCAGACCTTTGCAATTTTTACAGCGCTTCGCGTCTCTACTCAGTCAAGTCCGTCGGCGTCCTAAAGAAGCCGAGGCGTAAGTTCGTCCATATCGCCGAGGTTCAACATGTTTTCAGTGTCTTCTTCCAGGCGGTTCCCAATGGCAATGCCTAGGAGGCGGACGGTCTGATGATTGAAATCGATTTTTTCCAGCAGAGACTCGGCCGTTTTGAGAATCTGAGATTTCTCGTTGAAGACAGAGTTAGATGTTTGTGTTCGCGTAATCGTTTTGAAGTTGTGGAAACGCACTTTTAACGTCAGCGATCGGCCGAGAAAGTCGTTTTTACGAAGACGCGTCATCAGATAGTCCGTCAGTTCCGAGAGCGTATCTTCTAATTTATTGAGATTTCCTTCATCTTTTGAGAGCGTGATCTCGGCGCTGACTTGTTTGCGAATGCGTTCGGTTCTAACCGGACGATCATCAATGCCTCGGGCAAAGTTGTAATAGGATAGTCCAGAACTGCCGAATTGCTCGACTAAAAACGAAAGATCTTTTTCTCTCAAATCCTTGCCTGTGAAAATTCCGAGAGCCTCCATTTTTTGAGAGGTCACCGGGCCGACACCCCAAATTGCCTTGACGGGAAGGCGGTCAATGAATTTGAGTGCCGCATCCGGATGGATTACGCATAGACCGTCCGGTTTGCGCCAGTCGCTGGCAATTTTTGCGAGAAATTTGTTGTAAGAGACCCCGGCAGAAATAATGAGGCCGACTTCTCGCCGAACGTCTGCTTTGATGAGCTTTGCGATTTCCATCGCGTAACCATAATCGCGCCAAACGTCCGTAACATCCAAGAATGCCTCATCAATAGAGACTTGTTCAATGAGATTTGCGTAGCGAGAAAAGATTTCGAAAACTTCGGCTGATGCTTTTTTGTACTCGTCCATCCGCCCGGGAACGAAAATAAAATTAGGGCAGAGCCTCGCGGCAACCGAAGAGGGCATTGCGGAACGTACACCGAACTTTCTTGCTTCGTAGGAAGCAGACGCAACGACACCTCGAGCGGAATTTAATCCGACGGAAATTGCCTTCCCTTGCAGCGAAGGATTATCACGCTGTTCAACAGAAGCGAAAAAAGCGTCGAGGTCGAGGTGAAGTATTCGGCGATAGTTATCGAAATTCATAGACGAATTTTCGCATTATTCATTGCTGTTATCTTCCTAAAAAAGTAAAGAATTTTCTGAAAAGTCGGGTTTCTTAAAAAGAGTAGAAACGCGTTCAGTTACGTTGCAAAGCTGGCAAACTCAAGAACCAGAGGAGACGAGAATGAATAACACATTGAAAGGCATGACGAGTTTCAGTAGTTGTTAGAAGAATGTACTATTGGGACCTGTTTAATGAGCTTTTCGATCATGTCCTTGGCGTTTCAGTAGTTGTTAGAAGAATGTACTATTGGGACAGAGGCTTTACCGCTTTTCTTTCTGTCAACGATAGGTTTCAGTAGTTGTTAGAAGAATGTACTATTGGGACGCGCTTAAGGCTGCCGGGATCTTTGATCCGACAGGTTTCAGTAGTTGTTAGAAGAATGTACTATTGGGACCCGGATCGTTGTTAAACTCAAGACGCACATCTGAGTTTCAGTAGTTGTTAGAAGAATGTACTATTGGGACAACAGAGTGAGGTCCCTAGGGATAAGAGAGCCGAAGTTTCAGTAGTTGTTAGAAGAATGTACTATTGGGACCTCCGTGCCCCCATGAGAGGCGGATTTAGAATTTGGTTTCAGTAGTTGTTAGAAGAATGTACTATTGGGACCTGGTAGAGAGAGGAAACGCGAGAGGCATCTAAAGAGTTTCAGTAGTTGTTAGAAGAATGTACTATTGGGACCTTAAAGTCTTCGGCAATAACTGGAGCGGTATGGTGTTTCAGTAGTTGTTAGAAGAATGTACTATTGGGACCGGACTCCCCGCGCATGATCGCCTGAGAGATGAGAGTTTCAGTAGTTGTTAGAAGAATGTACTATTGGGACCTCCAAACGCAACCGGTTGAAAACAAAGGATTTTGATAGGTTGAATTCTGAGCTGTTTTTCGAAAATGCTCGATCTGCACGAAAAGTGGTATTATTTTCGAAAAATTGGGGTGATTGCTTGACTATTTAGAATATTTCTGGCAATATTTAATTACATTCTTTTAACAACGAAGTCGCCTTCGGGCGAGCTGAAATCAATTTGATTAAATATTAGATCCGGCTACTGAGGCCTTTGGCCTTATCCGGATTAACGAAGAGCCTCTGAGGAGGCTTTTTGTGTTGCTAAAAGCGGTCTCCGCAAAAATTTAAAAATTCGCATTGTCCGCATTGTGCTGAAGTGGCAGGGGAGTCTGGAAGAAGTCCTGTTTCGAAACTACTAATAATCTTTTGAGCTATTTCTATCACTTTCTTTTTTCTTTCTTCCGTGAAATCAACGCGCAGGCTCTTGCCCTTCTTGCCGTAAAGGATGAACCCTTGCTTTACCTCTCTTTGGAATTTCTCCTCTAGAAGAATGGCATAACCCGTTAACTGTAGTATGTGTCCGCGCGAAGCGACAAAATTGTCCTGGGCCTTGAATTCAAGTGGAATAATCTCGCCATCCTCCATGATAAAAATACCGTCCGCGATTCCATGAATCGGATAAACAGAGCTCTTCAAATAAATGTTTGATTTGAACACTCCTTTTCCCGACAAGTTAAATTTTGACAGCTTCCTTCTTTTTTGAAGCATCGCGGCCTTTTCATGAAAGTCCACGCCGTCTTTTACCCACAAAGGTGGCGGCGGTTTAATCTCCAAAAACACGGACAGAAAAGGGATTCTCGGACAAAAGCAAAATTGCCGTATGTAAGAAACGGGTAGACTTTCGCGGTTAGATGAATCCATAGCTATCGGGCTCGCTGTATTCAAAATTCTCGTAACCAATTGATTTCTTGAATTCTTCGGGTTTCAGCACGCAAGGAATACAAAGGCATTTATCCTCAGGGCCTAGAAGCTTCCTAGATGAAAAATCCAAAGCATGTCTTTCTGTGGCGGTAAGCGCTCCGTAGAAGACAGATTTCTGTAGTGCGACAAGTCCAAGATCTTTCAGCATTTCAGCAAACTTGGTGCGTTTCGGCGTATTGGGAATGTCGTAGCAAATCAGAAAATGTGTGTACATAACTCACCATTTGAATCGAATACCGCGGTAGCATTTGCCTTCTACGATAGCTCCTGCAAGTTTATAGACCTGCCGCTGAAGAACATTCTCTAATTTGCATTGCTTCTGTGAGTAATTGATTTTTGTACTCATCGTTTTGTCGATAACTTCCACCAATTGTTTCTTCAACGCAGCGTCCAAAAAGTTCTGCTCAGAACCAAGCTTGCATCTCAGACTGATGACATTTCTATCGACCACCCACGCTCTGTACTCCTCCATGCAGTCAAGTACCAAAGATGGCTTTCCGGCTCGATCTGCATGGAGCAGTCCCGCGTAGATCTCCAGTCCTGCGTTGCCGAGAGCATTTTGAATATAACTCTGAAGAATTGCGTACCCATAGTTAAGTGCAGCGTTGGTGATTTCAGTGCTGCCTCTTCCTTCGCGTTCTTGGAACGTCTCGGGTAAAAGTCTCGCTTCTTTTAAAGCGTTCCAGTAAATGAGTGAAGCGCTTCCTTCCAGTCCCATTACCGTATTCTTCCAGTCGGGCCCTGAGGCTCGAGTGTTCAGTAAGTTACTGATCTCTTCTAATCGAGTTCCGGCATTCCGAAGTAAAAGGCCATAAGCCGTCTCTCTTTTCATGAGATATTTACTGAAATAAAGAAGGACAGCACGTTGGTTTCGGATCTTCGAAAATATGATTTCCTTGGCCAGAAGCTGGGCTTGCAAAGATTTGAGGCATTCGAATTGGGATTTTCTGACGCCGACGACGGCATGGCGGTGCATGCCGGATACTTCGACAACTCCTACGCCTTTCCAGTCGAGAAAGTAGATTCGAATACCTCTTGCTGCGCAGGCCAGGATCAGATTAGAAGATAAGGAGACGCTTTTATCGATTCGGATGGTTCTGAGTCTGGAAAGTGCAGTTTCTAGGATAACGTTATCACCGTTGCGTACGATCAGGCGATTTCCATGAACACCGAGGAAATCGCCAAATCCCGAGACTGTTAGGTGTCTCATGACCTTTCCTTACCGGCCTCTGAGAAGATTTCTTTCAGCGAACTGGCTGCACCTCCGACAATGTAGTTGAAAATCACTCTTGGTCCGACTAATTCGAAGAAAATCGTACCGTTGTGTTTGTTGTCTTCTCTTGGTTTAGGGAGGAACTTCGTAAATTCTGCGTTCTCAGTATAAATTTTGTTGTCAAAAACCTCCGAGACGCTAAATTTAAAAGAACTTCCTAAGGAAATAGAATTTTCTCCGAACCAAGCTAAGAATTTTTCTCCAGGCATTTCAACGCGTAGGTAGCGGCGGCTGGAAGTGCCTTGAGCAAGCTCGATTCTCAAGTCATCTTTGTTGTAGATCACTCGGAATTCAGACATGGAAATACTTCTGTCATGATCCACAAAGCGGTAACCGTAAGCGGTTAGATTGCGGTTTTGCAGTGCAGGATGGATGATCGGAGAGCTCCAATCTAATTTTCCATTTTTCACGGGGAAAGAGGAGTAAAGATTATTGGTATCTTGAGATTGATAAACGAAGTTCCCGAAAGCTGTTTTTCTTCTGATTCGAACTGCTCCGGATTGAGTAGCAACGACGGGCAGGCTGAATACTCTCTTCGCTTTCGAATGAAGATTTCTTGTTCCGAAAGAAGAGGGCCAAGCAGCCTCTAATGCTTTTCTCAAGACATTTTCGTCTTTGAGTTCCTCGGCAGTATTTTCTTTGAAAACGTTCCAAAGAACCTTACCCCACTCAACAGCTGTCGGGATAATAAGAGATCCCTTAAATTTAAATTCCTTCGAAGAGTATTCAACTTTTTTGAGACAGCCTTTTTGTTTAGCTAGATCTTCAATTGAGTCTTTCGAAAGTTCTTTTTTAGACTTAACGAGATCAGAAACGGTTGCAGCAACGTCTTGCTTTACAGTAACAAAATGGAGGGCTTCTAGAATCTTCGCGGCTTTATCCTCTTCAGCGGTAAATTTGGAGCCGGCTACTTTAGAGAGAAGCTCGAATGCCTTGTTCTTTTCAACTCTATAAATCGTCAGTTTTTCTTTTTCGCTGCTTGGCGCTTTATTTAAGTAAGCTCCCAGGACACTGAGAATGCTGAAAGGATCCTTTCCTCCGATAGAAATGCGATTGGGCTTTTTCTCAAAAGGCATATTAGAAGGATAGCCGATAAAGATTTCGCCTCTAGAGACGATGATGTCTAAGAATCGTTCGGCATAGATCGTTTCTTTGAAGATGGGAGAATTGGCGATATTCGTCTTATCAGTAAAACTTCTCGGTGTGTTTTGGACAACTTGGCACGAGCCGGTAAACAGATTGTCGAAGTTAATCGGCTCATAAATGGCTAACTGAGACCCCATTCTCTTGGTTTTGAAAGGATCAGAGCAGGCCGCCAAGTAAATACACATAGCGTCGATGGAGTGTGAAGCGACCGGCTGCACCTTGGCTTTACGGAATTCCGGCCGATATTCAGCAAAGCGTTTCCGCATCTCGCTCGAATCGGCGGCAGGGACTGAGATGGCATCAAAAACGAGTTCATTGCCTGTTTCCTGAATCCAAGCCGCAAGTGCTTGCCTTACCTTCGAGAAAATGGAGCGGACGAACCAAGCCTGCGTACCATTTACAGAGGCTTTTCTTCTGGAACCTAGAACGTCTATGACCGCCCGACGGGCTTCGGAGTCTGAGTTCAGGAATAAAGCGTGACGGGCACATGCTCTTTCTTTCTCAGAAAGCAGATCGAAATAGCCAAGCCTGCCTGCAGCTTTTAGCTGGAGCACTGTGCTTTCGATCTCATTAGTAATTTGGTTCAGGTCAGACGTGCCAAAGACAGCAGCCAGATAATTTTTAGCAAGATTAGAGAGTAAGTAGATATTGTTTTTCTTCTCTTGATTTCCCTGTGCGCTAACAAAGATAAGGTTTACTTCACTGTTATAAATGCTTTCTGACTTCTTTAATGTCAGGCTGCGAGGAATAATGTGATCGATTTCTCCGACGTCATCGAGCGGTCTTCCGGTATAAGCGCAAATTCCGTGACTGTCAGCACGGATTCTTTCCTCTTTGCTTAACCATCTCTTCTCTTGGTTCTCTTCATTGCGTTGAATGTCCTCCAGCTTCTTCTTCAGTTTTTGTTCTTTAAGCTGAATGTACTTCAAGTCGGTAAGAGAGGCGGTGAAATTAAAAGAGTTAGCTTCAACGGCAACCGGGATCTTTACGGTTCCATTAGTAAAATCCACGCTCTTTTTAACTTCTTCCGCAATCCTTTTAGCAACTTCCCAAGAATTCCTGTCGATGGCTTTGCGAATAAATCCGTCGAATGGGCGAACGCAGTCCGCAGGGAGGCGACAGCATTGTGCCGAGCCGTCTGTCATCGTCATGCGCCAGGCGTTTTCTAAGTGGGCGGCAAGAGAGACTTTAGAGAATCCGTTTCTTTCGGTTTCGATGAGGTTATATAACTGAGCCAAAGAATACGGGTTATCAAATTTACTCTGAGCCTCATCCGACAACCGGAGTTCTTTTCCGATAAAGGGGACAACTTCGTTGACCATCTTCAGCACTTTGATAACGGAAGCAAACTTCTTAGAGAGTTCTTTTTCTGTTTTGCCTTCTTTTAGTGCTGTCTTGACGAATTTGTAGTCATCAGAAAAATAAGGACCGTAAGTCTTCCTTTCATTCTCAATTGCATTGCAAATCGAGCGAACAGTTGAGCGACCTTTGACTTTGCGGTTCCAGATCTCTTCGATAAACTCAGTTCCTTTTGCAGGTGACACGCCGAGGGCTTGTCCGACGATCACATTAAGGATTTTATTTTTCATCGGAGGATGCAGGTCAGCCCTTTCCAGCAAAGCGTTTTCCGGGAACCAAAGACCATTTTTTGCCTTTGCCGTCTCTTGATAGTAACGGTTTGCAAATTCAAGAAACTCTTCCAGCTGATGGCCCGAGAGTACTTCTTCTAATTTTTCGTTTTTAATGACGACTCCGTTCTCGAAGTCTTCAGCGGTTCTTCTAATCGAGCATTCATCAAGAGCGATGCTTCGATCAAGCGCTCGCTGCAAGATATAGGTAAGCCGATAATCAGAGTCGGGCAGGGCATCCGATCGGATTTTTATTCTGCTTTTACGATCCGTGTTTTTTAAGATTTCAGCCAGATCGTCTGTGAGAAGAGGATAGGCGGCGGCAAATTTATTCGCCCAAGACTTCCATTTATCTCCATATTCAGAAGATAAAGCCCTCGGGTTCAGATATAACGTCTGATCTTCCGGAGGTCTTCGGTTGTTCTGGTCTTCGTAAGGAGGAATGGTGCGGTCGGGATCAAGGACTGCGAGCACATCCAAAACATCGCCGGACTGTTCTAAAGATTGAATGATTTGTTTCTGAGAAGCAGACCATTTTTTATCGTCTGATCGGAGGTACTTTAAAGCACGGATGAGGACATTCTTTAATTTATCTGCGTCTAATTGTTCTTGTCCTTGCTCGAATTTTGCATCATTGAAATACCAGCGAACCGCACGCTCTTGAAGATTAGAGATGTTGCCGATAATTCTCCACAAATTATCGATGGAGCCAAAAGCTTCGGATAGACGTGAAATTCTTGAATCTCGCTTCATGTCTTGAAGGATATCGCTGAGATATTTAGAGCGATGTTTGTGTCCTAAAGACTGGAGATTTGCGATGTATTTTGAGGCGTCTAGGATAGCGCGGCGCCCTTCAACGTAATTGGCGAGAATCTCTTTCGCACTGTATTCGGGGAAGCTGGTTTTAACGTACTTTTTAAAGTCTGCCTCTTTTTGTCCGGAAACTGCCTTATTTAAGGCTCGGGCGGTCTCGGGAGAATTTGAGATGACTTTCCACTGAATATTCAGAGGTTCCGAATCATTGAAGAAATTAGTGAAACCCGGCGCGGAGGAAAACACTGAAGGGTCAAGACTTTCTAATACAGACACATCAGTTTCAGCTTCTGTACGGGCGTAACCTCTTCTTTTGAGGTAACTGGACAAGGCGATACGAAGATTTTCGCGTTCTTCCGGTGTCAATGCCTGCTTCTTTTGGAAAAGTTGATACTCTGCAACTAAAAGCAATAATCTTCTTCTTAAATCGAATCCCTTGTAGGAGCGGACTCGGTGTCTTACGGCTGTTCTTGACTTTGAAGAGAAAGAGAGTTTTTCACTATTAACGACGGTGAAGGCAGACGAATGATCTCCGTGTTCAGTTTCGTCAGATGGATGAGAGGTTATAAAAGTTCCGGTATAGGTTCCTCCCAAGTCAAGACCGACGCCAATAATGTGAGTTTTCCCCATTTTTCCCCTCCTCAAGAATTTATTATTTAGTTACAAAATTATAGGTTGAATTAGAAAGTTTGGATATATTTATTTCAGTGGGTCCACAAATACGAGTTCATTTAAAAAAGTACGGTCGAAACTGTTTGAATGCTTTGTAGCTGCATTGCTCGACTTCTGTTGAAAGAATATGCAATTAAAGAGAAAACTATTTTCCTGACTTTGACTATCTGTTAAAAATTAGGCTGAGTTTGGTCAGGGGCGGAATTTTCCCTTTTTTTGGAATGAGTTTCAGTTGTTGTTGAAAGGATGTACGATTGAAGCTTAACCCACGCAACATAATCGGTTTTCGTCCCTGCTTTGTTTCAGTTGTTGTTGAAAGGATGTACGATTGAAGCGTCTTTGAAGGCCTTGAAGACTTTCTCAAGGGCCGTGCTCGGAGCTTCACCTTCTCTCAGGTATTGCTCAAAACCTCTGGCAAACTGCTCGTGGAATTGCCGCTTTTCTTCGAGCGATAAGCCGTTCCATTCGTCGAGGTCCTTGAGGCCGAACCAATCCATAAGGGTCTGAATGTCAGCCCTCACCTGCTCGGGCGCGTCGGAGCGCATTGCCACGTCCGTCATAACGTCCAGGAAGTAATGTCCGGACTCATGGACGAAAGTCGATTCGTCTGCCGTGCCGAACAAAGTAATCATCTTCTCAGCGAGCGTGTACATGCCGCGGGCGTCCTGGGCGTATGCGCCGCTCACCTCGCCTCGTTCGTATTGCTTTTGGGCATCGTCTAAGAACTTCTCAATCTTTTTAAGGGAGGAGCTGTCAAACTCGGTGTCGGAAACAATTCGGCCGTCAGGCGTATTAAACGATAGGGCGAGATATTTCCGGTTGGTAGCGCGGCCCAATACCGCCAACTGCTGAGCTGTAGGCGGCCTGGCGATAGAGGCCACACTGTTGCCGTCTGCCATACTGACTCGCATCGCGCCGGTCTGCGCCATGAAGTCATACATCTCATTTCCGGTAGCGTTCTGGATTCCGTCCGCCTCGCTGATATCAATATGGTCAACTTGTCGCTGGCCTCTCGCCTCAGAATCATCCAGGCCCCAGTGTCGTCCGGAGAAGTCGAGCATCGTTCCGTCCGGGAGCACATAACCTGCTTCCCGGATGTCATCGGTCACGCCGAAGGTATCTTTAGCGTTGTCGATAAGAGTTTGATCCGGAATAAAGTCCTCTTCTGCTTTGACCTTGCTCTGGAGCAAAACTTCGCCTTGAGTCTTGGGTGCTTTAGCCGCGGCCGCCTTGTCTTCAAGATACCTCTGAATTAAAATAGACTTAACTGGCCCGGCAGGTCGTGACTGCTCAACCCCCGGGTATGGGTCTTGGATAGTGGTCACGACATCTTCAATCGGCGTAACCTCGTGTAAATAGAATCGCTTGTGTTCGCCCGTGCCTTCTGCGGATTCCGCTCTCTGAACTCTTAACTCATATTCCTGCTCAAGCTCTTTCCTGCTCTTGCCTAGGCGGATTCCCAAAGTTTCAAAGAATGCGTCATGAACTTTGGCGCCCATCTCTGCGACCTTTTGTTCCGCTCCTGCGCCTACCAGCTCCCTCACAAAACGAGTAATAAAGGAGCTGACCTCCTTGTCCATAACCTCAGGGTCAACACCTTCTCCAGAAACCTCAACCCTTTCTCCGTTGTCGAGTTGTTCGGCGGCCTTCTTCTCGTCTGCAATAGACTTATTTATGTCTCCTCTAGTTCCTGAAGGTTGATCCTCCTGAATAATTCTTGCGGATTGCAATTACCTTAATGCCCGAGAGGACTTTAAGACTTTCTTAGAAAATCCTGAGATACCGCC
>UMGV01053710.1_pt1 | contig 10818 bp, 11 predicted proteins | sample 1965361 | NCBI WGS metagenome assembly UMGV01 (sample SAMEA4836081, study PRJEB28245) | human gut metagenome | biome: gut microbiome; material: fecal sample | place: Denmark | collected 2008
AGCTGAAACATTCAAAAAGCAATACTTTTGAGCATTTTTTTTCTTTATCGAGCGCAAAGTTAATAATTATTTTCTAATTTTGCAGCCAATAGAGGTATTAAAATATTTAAAAAATCGCTATATAATTTCACTGGGCTATATACATTATATATAATAAGCGCAGTTTGCTATATACACTTTGCAAAATAAGATAGTTAGAAACAAGAAACATACAATCGGACATTAGGAATTAAACAATTAACAAACAGAAACTATGGGAAAAATGCTAAATGAGTTCAAGGCGTTCGCCGTAAAGGGCAACGCTGTAGACATGGCTGTCGGTGTGATCATCGGCGGCGCGTTCGGGAAAATCGTAAGTTCTATCGTCAACGATATCATCATGCCGCCTATCGGATGGCTCATCGGCGGCGTCAACTTCAGCGACCTGAAGTTCGAGTTGCCTGCCGTAGACCTCGGCATGGAGACAATGAAGCCGGCTACCATCAACTATGGTGCGTTCATTCAGACTATCATCGACTTCACTATCATCGCTTTCTGCGTGTTCCTCCTCGTGAAGGGCATCAACAAGCTGGCTAACCTCAAGAAGAAGGAGGAGGAGACCAAGCCTGCACCTGCGCCCGAGGAGCCGAAGCCGACAAAGGAGGAGTTGCTGCTCACAGAGATTCGCGACTTGCTGAAGAAGAATTGATTAATTATTAATTTTTAATTATTAATTCGTAATTATTAGTTATTAATTCGTGATTCGTGATTTAAAATTACACCCTAACAATTAATAATTAATAATTACGAATTACTAATTAAAAAAAGCGCTGGCGAAACAATCTTCGTCAGCGCTTTTTGCTTTTATATGATGCGTTTTGTGTTGGTCAAATCTGGTTTACGTTTCTGTTCACGTTGCAAATTTACTCATATTTTTTGCAACACGCAACCCTCATTTTACCGATTATGGAACAAAACGCAATATTCTTGGCTTAAGTGTAGCAAATTTGTGCTTAACCTGCTAAAACTTTTACTTCGTTATCATTATCTTGCGTGTGACGGTTTCGCCGGCTACTACGGCTTTCACTACATATACGCCAGCGGTCAAGCCGTTGAGCGATACGGTGTTGCCTTCTGCCTTTGCTACAACAGCGCCTGCTGCCGACACAAGTTCTACCGACGTCACGCCCTCGTCAGTTACGGTGAGCTCGTTCTCGCCCTGGCGCATCTCGATGAGTCCTATGGTGTTCTCGTCGGTACCTGCAACGGCGATGAGGAAGTTGGTTACGCCGCCCTTCACGCTTGTCGACTTCACTGTGTAGTATACGTCAACGCGGATAGTGTGCTGCTGCTTGTCGTCGGTACCGAAGTCGTGTGTGTATGTTCTCTCCGTGAGCTTCGCCGCGTTCTTCTTAGCGTTGTCGATGAACACGTCGTAGCCTTCTATAGGCAACGTACCTGGTTTCGGGTTCTCCAGCACGAGACCGATCATCCAGTTAGCCATCACGCCGGTAGAAGATATTGAGCTCCACGACTCGCCGTCGAGCGAGTTGATGTCAGAGTAGCCTTCCAGCGGATCGCTGCTGTCAACGGCGATAGCCGGTTCCTTCGGCGTAACATCATAGCAGTCGATGGCAAGACGGTATGTAGATCCATTCTCGATGATGATAGGCATCGTGAGTTCCACCTCGTTCCACTTACCTACGGTGTAGTCGTCCACCTCGGTCTCGCTTATCAGCTCGTCGTTCTTGTAGACATCCACTGTGTATGTAGCGTCTGTGAGCGGATAGAAGCGTGCCTTCTTGATGGCATATCCGGTGCGACTGCGGAATGTCTTCGACGGATAGAGCGCACCTACCATGATGTTATAGTTGTTGTCAGCGGGAGCTGTCACGCCCTGCGTTGATGCAGAACCCGTGCAATACTGCACCTGAACTACGTCGCGGTCAACCGGTGCTGCCCAATCAGCCTTCACAGCCGAAGCGCTTACCGGTGCTACTGCCACGCCCTTCATAGCCTGAAGCTGGCTGTCGTCAGGAACAACCGCAAGCTGAGCTACGGTCGGCTCCGACTCCGATCCGTTGGCATACACGGCGCTCACGCCCAGTGCATGGTCGCCCTTGTCGAGAGAAGGTACGGTGAAGTTCTTTGTAGCAGACGAACCTACCTTATTGCCGTCTACATATATATTATAGCCCGTCACGTTGTCCTTTGCAAGGTCGGCACCTTCCGGCGCCACGATAGCGTCGATAGCCCACGAAGCGGCGTAGAGATAGTTGCTCTCCTCCATAAGGTTGCCCATCGAGTAGAAGTCTGGCTCGGTTGTAAGGCGGAGCAGGTCGGAAGAGCCCTTCACGGCACGACCGAAGTCGAGCGCTGTGATGCGCTGCGAAGCCTCTGTAACCTTCACCTCAACCGACACGAGCAGTTCGCCTGAAAGCAGATTCTGCGGAGTGTCGAGCTTAACGACGTTGCGCTCGCCGTAGTTCAGCTTCTGCGTAACTGGCTGTGTGTAGAACTTCTGCAACTTACCGTCTGTGCTGCGTGTGTAGAGGTTGATAGTCCAGCCGCCCTGAGCCTCCATCGGGTAAAAACCTACGGATGTGAGCTTCTGTCCCTTGTATGCGCTGAGCGTAACTGCGTCGAAAGCGATGGATGTCTCGTAGCTCTCGCCGTCGAACGACAGACCGAATGTCTCGAGGTTGGCGTTGTCGGGGTTGAAGTTACCGCTGATGTCGAAGAAGTCGAGGTCGTCGTTGTCGCCAGCCGGAAGAATAGCGCTCTTCTTGCCGGTTTCCATATCGTAGAGTGCCCAAGCTCCGCGCACCTTGCCTGCTCCGCCTGCCTCTTCTTCGGTCTGCCAACCGCCGAAGTAAAGCAACTTCTTGCCGTCGGGCGAGAACTTCTTGCCTACACAGAACGGCGACTGCTGGTCAGAGAGTGTGGTGAAATTGCCGTCGGGTCCCCATAAACATGCCTGGCGGTTCTTGTTCATAACCCAACCCGTAGTATACTCTCCGTCGGGCGATATTGCATAAGGTATCGCGATACCATTGTTCTCCTTCAGTTGGCGATAAATATTGCCGTCCTTCCATACGTATCCCAAATACTTTCCGCCTACATACACGTTGCCCGTGATGTAGTGTCCGTCGGGCGATATGCCAGAAGCGCCACTACTGCTCACAGCGTCAGAAGGCATTTCGAGACGGTTCCAGCGGTTGTTCTGCCAATAGCCAGCGAGCTGCGCCGAAGCACCGTTCTTCTTGTAGCCGTTGTCGGTGTACAAGCACACTATCTACAACTGCTGCGAGGCGCGTCTGGGCGAGTCGTACAAGCAGACGGGCTTCGTCAAGCCTACCGACGTGAACAGCGCCGAGGCTGAGCAGAGCGTTAGCATCTTCGTAAGCAACGGAAAGGTGCACGTTGGCGGCGAGTACGACCGCTTGCAGGTGTACAACCTCGCTGGTGCGCAGGTGGAGAACGCCGATCTTGCCAAGGGCGTGTACATCGTGAAGGTGACTGCCGACGGCAAGCAGACCACAAAGAAGGTGCTCGTGAAGTAATAAGGGCATCCGAAAACAGATACATATAATATAATAAGGTATATCATGCGCAAGTCATACATATATATAATAGGTGCAACGATGTTGCTCGCACCAGCCTAAGCGTTGGCGCAGGCATCGCTTTCGCCTCGCACGGCTATCGCCGTCGCTTCCCCCACCCTGCTTAAGTCGCCAGCTGCGCAAGCCGCTGCAGTGGGCGCCGCAAGCAGTCAGCTTTCAGCATACGTAACAATCGACCCTGCGCTCATATCGTGGCAGCAGTTGGGCGTAACGCCTATCACCGAGAACGCGGGTACGGCCACCGTACGCCTCACGCTCGACGCCTTGCAGCGTCTGGCTAAACAGCAGGGTGTAGAGTACATCCAGATTACTTCGGGCGCAACGCAGATGCTCAACCTTGCGCGCCAGGAGGCTGGCACCGACCAGATACACAAAGGCACCGACCTGCCGAAGGCTTACACCGGCGAGGGCGTGGTTGTGGGCGTGGTCGACGCCGGATTCGACTATATGCACGCCGCTTTCCGCCGCCCTGCCGACGGAGCGCTGCGCATCGCAGACGGAAACATCGTATTGGGCTTCGCTCGCGACACGCAGGCTACGCTCGGCATCACAAGCATGACGGGCAGCACGCTGTTCAGCAAGCAGCTCGGCAAACGCTCGGCAGGCGAAACGCTGTCTGTTGCCGTGCCGCAACTGCCAAAGGGCGTGTATCTGCTCAGCGTAAAGACGCCGACAGCTACAAAGACCTTCAAGTTTGTTTGGCAATAATCTAAGGCTTTTTCATCGTCACCCGAACGCCGTCCGATCAGATTTCGTTCGCCGTCCGATCGGATTCCGTTCGCCGTCCGATCAGATTCCGTTAGCCATCCGATCAGATTCCGTGAGGGTGTGAGTCAAAACTAAAATATTTGGCAAATTGAATAGCGAACGGTTCTAATCGTAGGAGGCTACGGCTGTGGGCAAGGCTATCAGTTCGCGACGTGCCATGATCGTGAGAATTGCGGTGCTGGGACTGTTGGCGATTCTCTCGGCGGCGATTGCCGGTTTCATCGACCTGCTCAGCGAGTATGTAGACCGTCCGAAGGCTGTGGGCTACCTGCAGAGCATATCGGGCTCGGCTAATCATCTGCTGCAACTGGTGTCGGCACTGCTCGACTATCATAAGCTGGAGAGCGGAAAGGCGGAGCGACACGGGCTGCGGCATGACACCCGAAGAACTGCAGAGCGTGTTCAACGCCTTCACGCGTCTGCCCGGCGCTCAAGGCAAGGAGGGCGTGGGCCTCGGACTCACTATCACTCGCGAGATTGTGACGCTGCTCGGCGGCAGAATAAAGGTTGCGTCGACAAAGGGCAAGGGCACGACGTTCAGAGTGTGTCTGCCGGTAAAGGTGGTAGCTAATCAGGGGATACACTCAGGGGGTGCACTTGTCTCAAGTGCACCCCCTGAGGAAACAACAGCACCCCCTAACGAACAAGAACGCGAAAGATTGACAAAACAACTGATAGAGAAACTTAAGGAAATACTATGCGACATATACTGATTGTAGAAGACAACATCGCTTTCGGCACAATGCCACAAACATGGCTGCGCCGAAAGGGATTTGAGGTGGACAAGGCGACATCGGTGGGTGCTGCCGTGAAGCTGCTCGTGGAATGAAGAGCGTAGACCTCGTGCTCTCCGACCTCCGACTGCCCGATCACGACGGCCTCCGACTGCTGGCTTGGATGCACGAGCACAGCATCAATGCGCCGTTCATCGTGATGACTAACTATGCGGAGGTGCAGAACGCGGTGCTCGCCATGAAGTCGGGCGCTGCCGACTATATAGCAAAGCCTGTGCAGCCCGACATTCTGCTGCAGAAGATTAACGATGCGATGGAGCAGAATGCGCAACAAAGCAATGCAACAATTCAAAACTCAAAATTCGGAAGCCGCACCTCGCTACATCGAGGGCAAGAGCGAAGCCTCTCAACAGCTATACAGCTACGTAGAGCTGGTGGCTCCGACGCCAATGTCCGTTCTCATACTCGGAGCGTCGGGCACCGGCAAGGAGTACGTAGCTCACCGCATTCACGACCTCAGTCAGCGCCACGACCGTCCGTTCTTCGCACTCGACTGCGGAGCGATTCCGCGCGACGTTGCAGCATCCGAGTTCTTCGGTCATAAGAAGGGAGCGTTCACGGGCGCCGACGCCGACAAGCGCGGTGCGTTCGAGATAGCCAACGGCGGCACGCTGTTCCTCGACGAGGTGGGCAACCTGAGCTACGAAGTGCAGGTGCAACTGCTGCGTGCGCTGCAGGAGCGTCGCATCCTACCCGTCGGCGGAACAAAGGAGATAGACATCGACATCCGACTTGTGTGCACTACGAACGAAAACCTTGAGGAGACTGTCAGCGAGGGCCGTTTCCGCGAGGATCTTTACCATCGCATCAACGAGTTCACCATCTACATGCCCAAGCTATCGGAGCGCGGCAGCGACCTTTTCCTCTTCGCCGACCTCTTCAGCCGTCACGCCAACGAGGAGCTGAACCGCAACGTTAAGGGCTTCTACTCTGGCGCTGCGGAGATGCTCGCCTCACACTCATGGCCCGGCAACCTCCGCGAACTGAACAACGTGGTGAAGCGTGCGGTGCTGCTCACGCGCGGCTCGCAGATCACCACCGCCGAACTGACGCTGGCGATGGGACAGATTCGCACCGACAACGTCCTGCAACTGCACGACGAGGACACCGAGCGCCAACGCATCATCACCGCTCTGCAACAGACCAACGGCAACAAAGCCAAAGCCGCCCGTCTGCTCGGCGTAGACCGCAAAACAATATACAACAAGATTGAGAAACTGGGGATATAAATAGGGTGCTTTTGGAAGCACCCTATTTTTCTACATAGAAAAAACATACATTCATTTCTTTAGATTTTTCAGGTCGTGCGGAGTGTATCAACGCTTCGCACTTTAAGTGTTTGTCATTAAAACAGAGCAAACATATAGTAACGTTATACGTATAAGCAAATCGTATACGTTGAAAGTTTGTCATACCTTTGCTGACGAAATAGATAATCAAGCAAAATTTTAACGCATAAAACCAGATTTTATGAGGACGCACAGACCACATAGAAAGAGACAAAAAACGGACATCTTTAGCGAGTTTAATCTCGACAAATACGAGCCGGTGTATGTAGAACCAAAGGAGTACACTATCATCACCGCACTCGACAGAGTGTTAGACCAAGCAAGACTCAGCAAACTGTCCAACGATTTCTGGACTACCGTCGAACGCCCTATGGCGTATCTTAGAGAACATCTTGAACTCACAAACATCCAAATCGTATTGCTCGCTATAATGGTAGAAGAGGGCGAGCCCGTTTCCTGGGGAGGCTTCGGAGAGTTTCTCGGTACAAGCCGCCTCAACACGATGTGCTACAGCGAAGAGATAGAAGAACTCGTAACAAAACGCTGGCTGATAAAAGATGCAGCCTATGAACGGGACTCTTACTGGGAAGGTTTCAAACTGGAGCATGGCGTAGTAACGGCTCTACGCCACAACAAGCCTTTCGTGCCGGAAAAGCTGGAAGTTAGCAACGAGCAGGAGTTTATGGACAAACTCGAAAGACACATGAGCAACAAAGGCAGGCAAGACTTCAACCGTGAGGACGACGAGACCTGGATGATGCAGCTCGTTGAGGCGAATCAGCATCTTGCATTATGCCAAGAACTGCAGCGGTACAAGGACATTCATGAAAAGACACTGTTTCTCCAGATTGCCTTGGACTATGCGCAGTATGCTGACTCCGAAAACGAAGGACTTACCTTGCTAACCATCGACGAAATCTATCCTGACGATTGGGAGTGCAACTGTATGCGACGCACGCTCAAGAACGGAACGCATACGCTGATGAAAGCCGGTCTGATAGAGCAGAAGTGCGAGGACGGCATAGCCAACACAGAGCTATACGTTCTTACGCATAAAGCCAAGTCGGAGCTTCTGTCTGAATACATACCCAGCAGATCTCAGTGTCTGTCTACTCTGCGTAACAACAAGTCGTTGAAGGCTTTCACGGAGATAAAGGAGAAGTCGCTTTTCTACAACTCTACGGAAGGAGACCAGATTGCGAATCTCACTGGAAAGTTGTGCAAGAACTCGGACGTGACGCCCATTCTGTTCTTCAACGAGGCTGACGCCATCTTCAACAAGCGCACAAACATCGGCGGATTAAACCCTACCGTTGAGAAGATGGAGAACTCTACGCAGAACATCATCCTGCAAGAAATGGATAATCTGGACGGCATACTTATAGCCACAACCAACCTGACATGCAACCTCGACAGCGCTTTCGATAGGCGATTCCTTTTCAAGGTGCAGTTCAAGAATCCAGAAACTGAGGTCAAGGCGAAGATATGGCGGACCATGCTCAAGCGTATAAGCGAGAGCGACGCTCTGACACTGGCAAAGCGCTACGACTTCTCAGGAGGACAGATAGAAAACATAGCCCGAAAGCAGTCTATCGACTACGTGCTGTACGGCAAAGAGACCACTCTCGAAGATCTCGACAGATACTGCAAGGCGGAATTGCTGGACAAGGGAGATGCAAGGACAACGATAGGGTTCAAGCTATAATCCTGTTCGATATGAAACCGGCAATGGAAATACGATTGCTGCTCGCACGAATCTTATAGCGCGTATCTTTCGTCCTTGGCGATTCGGTAACAAGACACACGTAATAGTAAGCGTTGCGATGCTTGCGCGGAAGACAGTTCCAGATATCCTTGTTCATCTTCGACTTCGCATCGTTGATTCTTGCAGATTCACCATGCAGATTCACCATCGACACCCATTCAGTGAAAGTAGTTTCCAAAGACAGACCTCTAAAGACACGCTTTAAGAAGTCTGACTTTAAAGCTACATCTGTTGTGAAGTCGCTGCGTTTCAAGCGTTTTCCTTCCAAAGCAGCCACGAGAACAGCCGTGTAAAGCATCTTCTGGTCTATCTTGGTGATCGGCACGTTGACGATGTCGCCATCAATCATCAGTTCCAACCCGATTGACATCTTGAGCTTGCCGCTCTTGTAGCAACTACCTGTCGGCACATTCTTGAGATTGATAGAGATATTAGGGCGCCGGTCTGGAAGCTCACGCTCGCAACGCTCTCTCTCGATTTTGTCTGACAGCGGACCTGCAAACGCATCTTCTGCAATAGATCGCGATCGAGCCAAGTCGGTGGTTTCTGAAACTCTCTGCATACGAACATCAGGAAAATCGTTCTTAGAGATAACATCTCCATCAAGTGCTCTTTCGAAAACAGATTTTACAATGTTGCAGTTACGATACATCTGCAGTGCCGACATGGCTGTGCCCGTATTTCTATACTCCAAGATATCCAACTGAAAGATATTCTTACGACAGATTTCATCCACAATCAAATTCAACTCATTATGAATAGAATCAGAATCGAGAGACATATCGACAAAATCAAGTCCATAGCAGTAAATCTTGTGTATGGAATTGACAAGACGTACAAGCAAGTTGCAGGCTCTTGCCGCGCCACGCGTCATCTCCTTTGGCAACTGCTCGTAAGGCGTGCTACCTTTCTCCACAATCTCAAAGCGGAAAATACCACGCGTAACGCGTCTGCAGTTATTCAGTCTCTTAAGCTTATCGCCATACATAGCCATTTCTTCCGCCGTCAGCATCAGATATATAGCCATGTGGTTGAGATTAAGAATACGTCTCTCGTCGTCAATTATAATCATATCGGTAATATTAATTGTGATTACAAGTTAGCAGGAACAATTTATACAGACTATAAATTTACAGACTCTTTTCCAAGTCTGTGGAGAATTACAAGTAAATAATGTTAAATGAGCGACAATATTTAGAACACAAAGGGCTGCGATTAACAAACATTAAGCAAAAACATTCGTCTTTCTCAGAAAGTCGTATTAACTTTGCTGCTGAAATGTCAAGAGTAGCCTTTAGTAAAAGGTGAAGCCAACCGAGCAGAACAGCCACGGTGGAGCATCGACATGAAAAGTATTAACTTTTAAACAAAATCATTTATGAAAACAAGAAATCACATTCAGTTAAGTAGCATTCGTCTCTGTTCGTCATCAATATGATGAACCAGATTGGTGTATTGGCTTTATCGGTCGATATGCCTCTTTTGTCGTGTCCGTACATAACCAAACAATCCTTTTTATTACATGCATTACGAGTCTGACTTTAATGTCGGCACCAACCGGTTCAGAATAGCGGTGGGTCTATCAATGCGATTAGTTCAATTCTAATAAAATTCTGATTATGAACACATTATCATCCACATCATGCGGTTCAGACCGCTCAACAGTAAACAACCTTATCAACTCTCTCGGACGTGTGGAGCATTACGACGCCACGCAGATTCGCTGCTGCTCATTCGCCAAAGCGAGCGACATCGCAGACGGTGTGGACGTCCGTCTCACCAACATGGCAGGTGGCTATCCTTTCGAATTCGGAGGGGCTACATGGCGTGACAGCGAAACGCTGTATCTCTGCGGTGAGTTCTCCGATTCGTCGGATAAGCACCTGGCTATCCAGGAGGAGATGCACCGACAGACAAGCGGCTATGCCGCCAAGCGATTCATCAAGACAAAGTACAAGAGCCACATGCGTCAGGACTTCGCCGACTTCCGCATTCAGTGGATGCTCTACGTGGTTTGGCAGAAGTGCAAGGGCAATACTGAGTTCGCCAACAAGCTCACGCTGATTCCGCAGGACGCTGTCATCATCGAGAACACCACCAAGGAACGCTGCGACACCAAGGAGGTTTGGGGCTGCAGCAACAAAGCGCTGACCGACCGCAGAGACGAGTTGGAGAAGGAGGTTGTCGCACGGGCTAAGGCTGAGAACCCGAATATAAAGAAGGCGGCGCTGGAGCGTCTGGTTATCAAGGAGACTTGCAAGGTGAACGACATCGGCGTGTTCGTCGGTGAGAACAACCTCGGCAAGATTCTGATGATCTGCCGCGAGTGCCTCGTGCAGGGCACCGAACCTCCTATCGACTACGCCTTACTCAACTCGGAGAACATTCACCTCTTAGGCAAGCGTCTGACGTTTGCCTAAAGACTCCCTATTCACTTGATTATTAGAGCCTAACAAAGGAAAAACGACATGTTGGAAATTATAGATAACATCGGCTACATGAAGCTGATGGACGGAACGTCTTTGCTTGCTCACAAGAAGAGCACGGAGCAGAAGATAGAAGACTCAAGTTTCGGATTTAGAATGAGTTCATAAAAAAGT
>UMGV01054913.1_pt1 | contig 10799 bp, 12 predicted proteins | sample 1965361 | NCBI WGS metagenome assembly UMGV01 (sample SAMEA4836081, study PRJEB28245) | human gut metagenome | biome: gut microbiome; material: fecal sample | place: Denmark | collected 2008
TGCCTCGATAGACTCGGAAACAGACTGAAAGCTGGCCTCTTCAATGGTCGCAATCTCCCGCAGGGTCTTGCCGTTTGCATACAGCCGAAGTCGGCGCTGCTGTGTAGCAGTCAGATGCGAGAATGCTTCACGGATACGAGCGGTCTGCTCTGCTGAATCATCCTCCACGGCATATTCATCGCAAGCGCCATATTCCTCGCCCTCGTAGTCGATGGCATCGTAGGAGTAGCAATGGTAGCGATGGCGCTCGTCCTGTGCGTGCTCTGCCTTGCGGCTGTCGATGATGACGGCACCGATTTCATCAGAAACCTCGACCTCCGTCATAGTTCCATCCAAAAATGTGTATTTAATCTTCATGCGTGGCTCCTTTCAGATTCGATGAATCCGTCCAGAGCCGCTAAATCCGCTAGAAACAGAAAAGGCGGCAGGGTGAGACCTGGTTCTCCCATAAATGAGAACTCAGATCCCGCACTGCCGTCTTGCGTTCTGGCGGATCAAAAATGTTGAATTATAGAATTATGATACTTGTGGATCTTTCCTGCTTTCGACCGAGAGCGTACCGTCTTTTTCGGCACGAACCTCTGTCACACAGTCGCCGCGGCGGATGAATACCGTTTTACGGTCATCGCTGATGTCGCAGACGCGCTTCTTGTTTAAGTCTTTGACCTGTTTCATCGGCATTCTCCCTCTACAAATAAAAAGGCCGGTACAAACACCTGCGGATATGTTTTCCGCGAGATGCTCGTACCGGCCAAACTCACATTCGGTTCAGGCTCGTGTATTGAGCGATTTAATTGACGAGAGCGAACTCCTCCGTTATGGGGAGTCCTGCTCACTGGTTTTGCTTTTTCCCTGCACGACCAGCTCGTGCAGCTTGTCCAACGTGACCGTCTCTGTCACATCCCTATTCCCTCTACGCCATTTGAGACGAATGCCGTGTCCTCCGCTTGGAAGGATGACTGGCTCCCCAATCGGGATATGTTCAATAGGGGAATAAATTAATCGACTATTTCTCATGTTGGTCAGCCTCCTTCGCTATCGGGTGGGTCAATGTATTTTACAAGGCTCTGAACACTGTCAATATCGAGCCAATTCATCAGTCGGAGCAGATAGTGGCCGTCCGGGGTGGTTTCACCGCTCTCCCATTTCTGATAGGTCCGAACAGATGTTCCGATAGCATCAGCCACATTACTTTGCGTCATTTTCTTCGCTTTTCGGAAATCCCTCAGAGCTTCGTTGTCGAACTCCATCGTTTGGGGACCTGCATAAAGTTGCTGCCATTCCGGTTCTGTGCCATCTTCTGGTTCATCATCAAGAACATAAACAATGGTCTTCGGGCCAAGTGTAATACGGAGTTCTCCGCATCTGGATTTTTCGCCGCTATATGAAATGGCTGCTGGGTGTTTTACCAGTATCGAGGTCCATTCAAAAATTGGGGCTCCGCTTCCATCACATGGAAAATGTCCGTTACATACGATAGCGTTCTCATCCTTGATGTACGCAGACCCATAGTCCTTCATGGGGTAGTAGATGATCGGCTTTTCCCCGGCTTTTACAAGTGCTTCGTTATAGGCAGTAATAAACCTTGCGGGTGCAAAATCCTTCAAACCATTCTCAACGCAGAGATGCAGATAACGACGCCAGGAGCGGAAAAGTTCTCTTCCGTTCAGACCGCCCGCTTGAAATATCGAATGCGAAAACTTAATAGGGAACATTCCTTTGGCGGTTTCATCTTTCGGTTTTGGTGCGGGGGCGACCTGCTCCCTTGCATAGGAACAAATTGTCTCTACAGGAATACCGAGATCGTACAGCATCCATTCAAGATCGGCATAAAAGGCATCGTAGTCTTCGCCAATGGTGCTGTCATTATCTGGGAGTGGAATGATAAGCGAAAGCCCGCTTCGGCGATTTCCTCCCATTGGCATTTGATAAAAGTAGAACGGAATCCGGCGAATGAATGTTTCGCGGTCGACCGGTGTATACATGGGGGCTTCTTCCAAATACATACAGTAACCGCGGGCACCGAGACTTCTTTTACTGACCTTTGTGCAGTATCCGAAAACCTCACCCTTAATGATTCGGTGCTTCTCAAGATAGGAAATCAGCTTTTGCCGATCAATGCGGTATCCGTCGGTGTAATGGCAGATGATGTTGATTTGTTCTTCAGTCAATTTCATGGTATCACCTCGCTCTGTGCCTTGATTTTACACGAAGAAAATGGGTAGTTCAAGCGAATAAAAAGTCGTGTCTTTGCAGGCATATCTCTATGCTTCGAATTTATCATAAACCGCCCCCTCGTATAATGCTGGGCATTTCCTAAAATCGTGAGAGTCGATGCAGTTCTGTCATGCCACCTTTTATCAACTGTTAGCTTAACACCTAACATTCGGAGCAAAAAAAAGTCAGCGGGAAAACCCGCTGACTTAGCATCGGGAAACACTATTACCTTGGTAGCAACCCCAAATCTTGCAGCCGATAAAAGGCTGCATCATTGGAGACATTAAATGTCTCGGCTACTGCCTGCATAGGGGCATTCACATTGTTCCGGTAAATGCGCTTGGCCTCTCTTACTTTCGCAATTACCATGCTCTTCGGCATCAGAATTGCTGATGCCAACTGGTTTGCCTGCCATTCAAGCCAATCAGAATCAGTTTTTGCTCGACACCCCTTTCCGTACTGAGCCGTGCTGCGGCGGCACTGCACCATCTGAACTCCGTTGCCACTGAGCTGCGCTTTCTTAGCCTGCGCTTCGAAGTATTCTGCATGAAGGATACTATGCGCAGCTTCATGACCACAAGTGAAACGATATCGATGCTCCTGATTTTCCTCTAAGAGGATATTGTCAATAATCACTGTTCCCGCTTTGACGGGAATGTACTTTGCCTCCCAGCGATCCGGATTAAATACGGGGACGCGGTCGGTATCGTTGAAAACGGTCATTCCGAGAAAGACGCCACAATGTGACAGGTATTGGAAGTCTTGCTCCAAGCCTAAATACCGGGTGATAAAGCGATCAACATCAATTTCAGTCGGAGTGGTCATAGCTTGAGGACAGAAATCCTCAACCAACCTTTCACCAATGTCGTTAATGGCGTCCTTACTCAAAATGGGGACGAGTGTGTGGCTTGTTGCGAATCGAGGTTTAAACATAGGCGTATTTAGCCCTCCCGTTTTTTCAAATCCTCAACAAACTTTAACCACTCTGCTTCTCCGGCGTTAAGGTCACGGGCAGTGCGGAGGGCAGCCGCCACATAATCACGTCCCATAATATAGTCAGGCAGGTCAGGGGCAACGGTATTGCGTTGACGACCCACCAAGTCAAACATAGCGGTTTTTTCGTCTGTGTTCAGATGTAGTATTTCTGCGACCTTGTCCAGTCGGTCTTTTGTCAGAGGTGCGGAACGATTTTTCTCAACATCGCTTAAAAATGGCGCTGATACTCCCAATTGACGAGCCAGCTCTCTGAGTGTAAAGTCGTGTTCCTCCCTCAACGCTGCAAGTAGTTCTCCAAAATTTGCATAACTTTCAAGTCTATTCATAAGTCGGTTCACCTTTTCTTTAATTGCCTGCTATAAACTCAATCACATATTCAAAAAACTCTTATGATCACAAAAAACACAGGACTTTTGACATGACGGTGAATATTAAGCATAGGCGTTAGCCTTACAGCTAACAATATAGCACGTGGAGGTTATGCTTGTCAAGTGGTAGGTTAACAGTTTACAAAATGTTCATAGATACTATTGGCCCTATCGTGAACGATGGGACTTTCTACGTCTGAGAATAAAATATTGATGCCGGACTGACACCAAAAACATGGGCAGTCCGGCATCTTTTAGTTAGTCATCAACCTCCGGTCCCTTCAGCCAGGTTGCCATCTAAGGCGCTTTCGGCAGCAGCCTCTGCAGCCTCACGTTCACGGCGGGCAGTCCAGCCGCCTCTTGCCCTGGGGGCATAAGCGGCTTGAAGCGCATACACAATGGCGTGTTCGTCGGCAAAATAAATGCCAGGGACATTCCAGTTGTCCTCGGCTTTCCATCCCATCAGATTTCTGACCATGTCAACAACGGAAGCCTTGCTGATTTTGATTTGCGTTTTCTGCTCCGGTCTGCAAAACGAAACCGCATTCGGAGCGTCCTCTTTGCACACCCGGATAGCAAACTGCTTTCCCTTAGGCTCGATGAGGAACTGGACAAACGCCGGGAACCGAAGCTCCTGGGCAGTCTGGACGTTAAACTTCACCACATTGCCTGTGAAGGTGCAGACAGAGGCAGAACGGGTCTTAATGAGGTCGATGACGGTAAAATTCTCCAACATAGTGTGTTACTCCTTTTCGATTACAATAAAGTTTTCGTCCTCTTCCACAAGGACGGAGGTGGGGTTGATCTCATGCGTGGTGGAAGATATGAGGCTTTCTATATAGCTGCTGTCCCACGCTGGATCGACGATCATAAACCCGGAGAGCGCTCCTTTACCACGATGCGTGGTTTTCGGTGCCCGCTTCGGCGTTTTCTGTAACGTCGCTCTTTACGGATCTGCTGCGCCAATTGCCAATCAGCCTTTTCAACGATGGGCACATGATGCCCCTCAATGAAATACTGCGTTTCCAGGCCGTTGTTTTTGACGCTCTTATGGGTGAAGAAATCTATCGTGACTGTTTTTTGACACAGGGCATCGCCACAATACTTTTCGTTTTTGAGGATGCCGAGGACGCTGCCGTGACTCCATACCGATAGACCCTTCACAGTTGGGATTTCGCTTTTCGTCAGCAGTTCTGCGATTTGTGTGGAGGAATACCCTTCCAGATAGAGACTGTAAATTGTGCGCACCACATCAGCCTCGTCCTCAACGATCTCCCAGTTTTTATTATCATCCAGCTGATAGCCGAGAAGCGCCCAGTTTGGGTAGATACCCAGCCCTTGGGCACGGCGTCGCTTGAATGACCATTTCAGACTGTTCGACTTCTGCTCGGATTCACTCTGGGCAACAAGGCTCAAAACGGTGATGACCATATCACTGCTGCGATCCAGCGTGTTCAGTTTTTCCGTTTCAAAATAGACGCCAACCGGTGGGTCGAGCTTACGGAGCATAAAGATGTAGTTCAGGCTGTCCAGCACATTTCGTGCGAAACGGCTGACCTGCTTGGTGATGATTAGATCGATTTCTCCCGCTTTGCACTTCTCAATCATTTCAAGAAAGTGCTCACGGTGCAAAACGGAAGTGCCAGAAATGCCCTCGTCGGCAAAAATACCGGCAAACTCCCATTCCTCATTTTCCTGAATCATTTTTGTGTAATTTTGCACCTGCAACTCATAGCTACTTGCCTGGGCGTCCTCATCCGTACTGACTCTGCAATAGGCGCACACACGGAGCTTCTTTTTCTCAGATTTTGTCACCAGGTCTTTCTGAGCCGGGATGATTTGAACCTCCTTCTGTGGGCCATTGGTATAGGCGCTACGGATGGCATCCTTTGTTGACTGTCGCTTTTCCTCGCTTCGACCGCGAGGTCTGAGTGGCTGCTTCTTTGTGATTTTCATAGTGTCACCTCCTCCCGCTGCGGATTTTGGCAGCATTCGCCACCAACGCAGCATGGAGTCGGCGCACTCATCATTATATCGTTAAAACGGGAAAACCGTTATAGTGAGATGTATATTGCACTCACTATAACGGTATGGGAGTAAAAAAGTAAGAAGCCGACAGGCCTCTTATTTTGTATTTTGTCAATGCTGGTTCATTGCTCGGAGCATCTGATTTGCAGCAGTCTTCTGCTCTGGCGTAAGATTCACCCAGTTGTCAAACAGTTCTTTTAGCTCTGGGGTCAATTCGACCATCTCGCCTTCGGCGAAAAACTGTGACATAGTGATGCCGAACCCCTTGCAGATTGTCTCCAATGTAGTAACCGAGGGTACGGAATTTCTACGATAGATATTTGCAATTGTGGATTCAGATAGTCCACAGGTTTTGGCCAGTTTATATTCCGTCCATCCTCGTTCAGCCAAAAGTTGCCGAAGTCGCTCATGTGTGTCCATTCGCATCACCGTCCTTCCTGTAATTATTTTACCCTCCAGCTGAAAAGTATTGTACGGCTATCTTGTACTGAAACTACCATTATGCTAAACTGTATTTTACTGAGGTAGCAATGGAGGGGGCATTATGAGTACGGAAGTGGAGAGACGGATGCATCGAGCGTGCTTTACCGGTCACCGTCCGGAAAAGCTGTGGCAGACAGAACGCGACATTTGCAGAGGGTTGGAACGTGAAATACGGAGAGCTATAAATTGCGGCATCTATGTGTTTATCACGGGCATGGCCCGTGGCGTGGATATCTGGGCCGCTGAGATCGTGCTACGGTTTCGCGAGAACGGCTCCAATATCAAACTGATTTGTGCCAGCCCCTATGAGGGCTTTGAACGAGGATGGAGCGCCGATTGGCAACGGAGGTATCACGCTGTGCTGCAGTGCGCAGATTTGATTCGGTATATTTGCCCCGGATACAGCAGAGCCTGTTTCCAGATTCGTAATGAGTGGATGGTCGACCATTCGGCTCTGGTAATTGCCGTTTTTAATGGTCAGTCCAGTGGCACTAAGAACACGATTGACTATGCCATTCGGAAAGGTGTTGCATACCGAAATATACTCTGCGAAATTTGAAGTTTTACTTCACAAAACGGAGAATTATATTGTTTTTGAGTAGAACCAATGGTATAATATAGGTGGATTAGTTTGCGATGAAAGCGAGGACGGTCAAATGGGCGTTTCTTACAAGAAGTTATTTAAGCTGCTTATCGATCGGGGTATGAAAAAGAAAGACCTGCAAGAGGCGGCTGGACTCAGCCCTGCGTCCGTTACAAAGCTCGCTAAGGATGCATATGTGCGGCTGGAGGTTCTTGTGAAGGTCTGCTGTGCATTGAGTGTCGATATCGGTGATATCATGGAAGTCACCGGGGATGATTAACAGCGTCATAGAATAGCATGAGTTTATTTTTGTAAAAGTCCGCAGCCATGCTGCGCTCTTTTACCCCCATTATCTTCCGATAATTTTGAGTTATCGGAAGTAACCGAAGGAGGCATTGGCATGGGCGACCTTATGAAAAAGCATGAAATGACTGAGGAGGACATCAAACTTCAGTTCATTACCCCGGCCATTGAGGGCGCTGGCTGGGACAAGCAGAAGCAGATCCGCATGGAGTACAACTTCACGGACGGTCGTGTCATCGTCCGCGGAAATGTTACTGCCAGAGGGAAAAGAAAGCGTACAGACTATTTGCTCTACTACAAACCCAATATCCCGCTGGCTATTGTTGAGGCAAAGGACAACAGGCACAGCATTGGTGCTGGAATGCAACAGGCTATCGAGTATGCCGAAGTTCTTGACATTCCGTTTGTGTACAGCTCGAATGGCGACGGTTTCCTAGAACACGATATGAAGTCTGGAAAAGAGCGTGAACTGACGCTTGAACAGTTTCCTTCACCGCAGGATCTCTGGCAGCGGCATATCGGCGACGAGCATTTCACACCGGAGCAGGAGCAGCTCATCACTGAGCCGTACTATTTCCAACCGGGTGATAAGACACCTCGCTACTATCAGCGCATCGCCATCAACCGCACCGTTGTTGCGGTAGCCCGTGGACAGAACCGCATTCTCCTCGTTATGGCGACCGGCACCGGTAAGACCTATACAGCGTTTCAGATCATCCATCGCCTTTGGAAATCCGGCCGGAAGAAAAAGATTCTGTTCTTAGCTGACCGCAACATCCTCGTCGACCAGACCATGCAACAGGATTTCAAACCATTTGCAAAGGTCATGACAAAAATCGAAGGCAAAAAGCTGGACAGCTCCTACGAACTGTATTTGTCCCTCTATCAGCAGCTGGCCGGTGATGAGAATGAGGAACCCTTCCGTGCATTCCAGCCGGATTTCTTCGACCTCATCGTCATTGACGAGTGTCACCGTGGCAGCGCCAAGGAGGACTCCCGTTGGCGCAGGATACTCGAATATTTCCACAGCGCCACCCAGATCGGCATGACGGCTACGCCGAAGGAAACGAAAGAGGTATCCAATATCTCTTACTTCGGCGAACCCATCTATACATACAGTCTGAAGCAAGGTATCGACGACGGTTTCCTTGCACCGTACAAAGTTCTCCGTGTCGGTCTGGACAAAGATCTGGAAGGCTGGCGTCCTACAGCGGGGCAGCGGGATATCTACGGCTATGAAATTGATGACCGTGAGTACAATACCAAGGACTACGACAAGAACCTCATCATTGATGAGCGTACTACTGCCGTTGCAAAGCGCATTACTCGCTTTTTGAAGGAGAACGACCGCTTTGCCAAGACTATCGTTTTCTGTGTGGACATCGACCACGCAGAGCGGATGCGTCAGGCGCTCGTGAATGAGAACAGCGACCTGGTAGCGGAGAACGCCAAGTATGTCATGCGTATCACCGGTGACAACGCCGAGGGCAAGGCGCAGCTCGACTATTTTATCGCAGAGGACAGCAAATATCCCGTAATCGTTACAACCTCCAAATTGATGACGACTGGCGTGGACTGCAAAACGTGCCGGCTCATCGTTCTGGACAACAACATAAACTCCATGACCGAGTTCAAGCAGATCATCGGTCGTGGGACACGGCTCAAGCCAGACTACGGCAAAGAGTATTTCACCATCATGGATTTCCGAAATGCCTGTCGCTTGTTTGCCGATCCAGAGTTCGATGGCGACCCAATTGTTGTCATTGATGATGGTGGCGATAACCCGGATATCCCCAATGACGATCCTCCCGTGACAGATGATCCCCCGCATGGCGGGAATGGGCGCGGTGATGAACCGGCTGAACCGCACCATAAATTCCGAGTGCGTGGCGTGGAGGTTGCGATTCTGAATGAACGTGTCCAATACTACGATAAGGGCGGAAAGCTCATCACGGAAAGCGTGACGGACTACTCCAAGAAGAACATCCTCGGTGAGTACGCCACATTGGATTCGTTCCTCCGTGCCTGGAACTCCGAGGAGAAGAAGCAAGCCATCATCGACGAATTGCAGGAGCGCGGCGTCCTTCTGGAAGCGCTGCGGCAAATCGCCGGGAATAAGGATATTGATGATTTCGACCTTATCTGTCACATAGCCTATGATAAGGCACCGCTGACGAAGGCAGAACGGGCAAACAATGTCCGCAAACGTGGATACCTCTACAAGTATTCTGGCTTAGCGCAGGACGTTCTGAGCGCGCTGCTGGACAAGTACATGAACGAGGGCATCCAAGACATCGAGAACCTCGAAATTCTGTCCAATGACCCGTTCCGCAAATTCGGCACCCCCATGAAGATTGCAAAGCTGTTCGGCGGCAAAAGCGGATACATTCAGGCAATCCGCGATTTGCAGAAGGAAATCTACGCTGCGTAAGGAGAAAATGAGATATGAGTTTGAATAACCTGGTAAAGCGCCTGCAGGATATCATGCGCAACGATGCGGGCATCAACGGCGATGCCCAGCGCATTGAGCAGATGGTATGGATTCTCTTTCTGAAAGTGTATGACGCCAAAGAGGAGATTTGGGAGTTTTACGACGAGAAATACACCTCCATCATTCCGGAGGAACTGCGTTGGCGCAATTGGGCGGTCGACCACAAGGACGGCAAGGCGCTCACCGGCGATGCGCTTCTCAACTTCGTGAACGGAAAGTTGTTCCCAACCCTTAAGTCCATTGAGATTGACGAAAATACTCCGATGAGCCAGATTATTGTCCGCAATGCTTTTGAGGACAATAACAACTACATGAAAGATGGCATCCTGCTCCGGCAGGTCATCAATGTCATTGACGAGATCGACTTTGAGGAGTATGAGGATCGTCACGCCTTCGGCGAGATTTACGAAACGATCCTCCGCAGCCTGCAGAGCGCCGGTAACTCCGGTGAATTCTATACGCCCCGTGCTGTCACGGACTTCATGGTGCAGATGATCAAGCCCAAGCTCGGCGAGTCCATTGCGGACTTTGCCTGCGGCACCGGCGGCTTCCTTACCTCTGCGCTGAAGGTGCTGGACGCCCAGGTGCAGAGCGTCGAGGACAGAACGGTTTACAGCAACTCCATCTACGGCATCGAAAAGAAAGCACTTCCGTTCCTTCTGTGCGCCACAAATATGCTGCTCCACGACATCGACAACCCTCGCATCATCCACGGCAACAGTCTGGAAAAGAATGTGCGTGAATACAAGGAGAGCGACCGCTTCGATGTCATTCTGATGAATCCCCCTTACGGCGGCAACGAAAAAGAGGGCATAAAGCAGAATTTCCCGGCTGACCTCCGCAGCAGTGAAACCGCAGACCTCTTTATGTCTGTCATCATGTATCGGCTGAAGCAGAACGGTCGGTGTGCCATCATTCTGCCGGACGGATTCCTGTTCGGCACAGATAACGCAAAAATGGCAATCAAGGAGAAGCTGCTGTCTGAGTTCAACCTCCATACGATCATCCGTATGCCGCACAGCGTTTTTGCGCCGTACACCTCCATCACGACCAATATTCTGTTCTTCGACCGGACGCATCCCACGACGGAAACCTGGTTCTACCGCTTGGATATGCCGGAAGGATATAAAAACTTTTCCAAGACGAAGCCCATGAAGCTGGAGCACTTTGCACCGGCTATTGAGTGGTGGGACAACCGTGAGGAGATCACCATTGATGGTTTCGACAAGGCGAAGAAGTACACCGTCGAGGAACTGAAAGCACGGAGCTATAATATCGACCTCTGTGGCTATCCTCACGAAGAGGAGGAGATCCTGCCGCCGAAGGAACT
>UMGV01065051.1_pt1 | contig 10737 bp, 8 predicted proteins | sample 1965361 | NCBI WGS metagenome assembly UMGV01 (sample SAMEA4836081, study PRJEB28245) | human gut metagenome | biome: gut microbiome; material: fecal sample | place: Denmark | collected 2008
TCCACAAAGCTTTCCCTAACGCACATATAAAAGTGACCAATGCCACTTCGATCAAGTGTACGGAACTTCTGGAGAACGGTCAGGTAGATCTCATTGTCGCTAACTATCCGAACGTTTACCTTGGCAATCTTGCCTCCTTCCGAAAGATCCGTGATTTTCACGATGTCTTTATCGCAAACCAGTCCTTTGCGGAACTGCAGGGGAAAAAGCTTTCCCTCAAAGAACTGCAGCGTTATCCGATCATCATGCTGGACAGAAAAAGTACAACCAGTGAATTTCTGCATTCTCTCTTTCAGCAGCATCAGTTGGATCTGGTTCCTGAAATCGAGCTGAGCAGCAACGATCTTCTGATCGATCTCGCACGGATCGGACTTGGCATCGCTTTTATTCCGGACTACTGTGTACCAAAGAATTCCGACCAACTCTTTGTCGTCCAGACCGAAGAACAACTTCCAAAGCGTCAGCTGGTTGCCGCATGGAACGGACATGTTCCGGTTTCCCGCGCGACACAGGCATTTCTGGATTACTTTAATGCATAAAAAGTTTCTTAATTATCCGTCTGTTTTTTCCAGAACAGACGGATTTTTTCTTCCACAATGTCTAACCGGCATCTTTCACAGTCCGCCCATTCTTTCGGGAAAATCTCTTTCCCCTTCTCCCTCTGAAAACGCTCATCCAGAAGAAGTATCACTCCGCGGTCATCCTCTGTGCGGATCACCCTTCCTGCTGCCTGCAAAACCTTGTTCATCCCCGGATACCGGTAAGCATAGTCAAATCCGTAAAGTCCCTTCTGGTCAAAATAGCTTTTCAGGATTTCCCGCTCATTGCACACTTGCGGCAGCCCTGTTCCGATGATCAGTGTCCCGATCAGCTTCTCATTTGTCAGATCGATTCCTTCTGAGAAAATCCCGCCAAGAACTCCAAAACCGATCAGACTTTTCTCTCTTCCCATTTCAAATGCACGCAGGAAATTTTCCCGTTCTTCTTCATCCATGTGCTTCTGCTGAATAACCAGTTCCATCTCTTCTTCATCTGATGCAAGAAGCTGTGTAAATTCCTGATACACATCTTCCATAAACCGGTAAGACGGGAAAAAGATCAGATAATTCCCCATTTTTGCTTTCACTACCCGGAAAATGTATGTCGCATATCGTTGATACATTTCTCTGGAACGCATGGTGTAACGGGTACTCACATCCACACCATTCATAAGCAGTCTCTTCTTTGTATCAAACGAAGAATCAATGTAGACCGCATAGTTGTCTTTTTCCGTACTCAGAAGTCTTTTGTAATACTGGATTGGCAGAAGTGTTGCCGAAAAGAATACAGCACTGTTCCCCTTATCCAGACATTTCTGCAGATTTGCCGCCGGGTTAACACAAAACAACTTCAGAACAAATCTTCCATTCTCCTGATACTCCGTATAGATGACATAGTTCTCATCCAACCCATCATATATATTCAGGAAAGACCTCACTTGAAAATAAAAATCCAATACTGTTTCCCGGACTTCTTTATCCACACATTCCTCGAGATACCGGTCTGTCTCAGATAGTACATTCATAAGCTGGATTCCAAAATGCGAAATATTGTCCAGCACCTTATAGTTTTCACACTCTTTTTTCATTGCCAGAAGAATCTTATTGCATGCCTCCAGTCTTTTTGCAAACCGCGGTGCTTCTCCCTTTACCAGTTTCTTCACCGCAAGAAAGTCCTCCTTGCATAACTCTGCACTGTACATCTGCCGTCCACGTTCTACCAGATTGTGTGCCTCATCGATCAAAAACAAATATCCTCCAGCGCCACCTTCTGCAAAGAAACGCCTGAGCCGGGCATCCGGGTCAAACACATAATTATAATCGCAGATCACACCATCCACCCAGGTCGACACATCCAGTGCCATTTCAAATGGACAGACCTTATGCTTTCTTGCCTGCGCTTCCAACACTTCCCGGCTCATCACATCTTCCTGCATCAAAAGCTCATAGACCGCGTCATTTACCCGGTCAAAATGCCCTTTGGCATATGGGCAGTCATCCGGATTGCAGCTTGTCTCCTCACAGAAACAGATTTTTTCTTTTGCCGTTAAAGTGATCACCTTGAACTTCAGATTCTGTTCCCGTAAGGTTTCAAATGCCTGCTCCGCCACCGTCCGGGTGATTGTCTTTGCCGTCAGATAAAAAATCTTCTCACCCAGTTCTTCTCCAACCGCTTTCACTGCCGGAAATACCGTTGAAATCGTCTTCCCCACTCCGGTTGGTGCCTGGATGAACAACTTTTTCTTCCGAAGAATCGTCCGGTAAACAGATACCGCAAGCTCTCTCTGTCCTTTACGATATGGAAACGGAAATTCAATCCCTTTAATAGATGCATTTCTTGCCTTTCTCCATTCAATCTGGAACTTTGCCCATTTTTTATACTGTCGAATAACTTCATCGAACCAGACTTTCAGTTCGTTACTCTGATAAGAATACTGAAACCTTTTCACCTCTTCCGTCTCCATCTGGCAATAGGTCATCTGTACCCCGATCTCATCCACCCCTTCCTGTTCTGCTACCATGCTGGCATAACATTTTGCCTGTGCCAGATGAATGCCTGCCGGCTCCTGCACCCGGTCAAGTTCCCGCAGAACACCCTTGATCTCATCTACCATGACCTGCTCTTTTGTATGAATCAGTCCATCGGCACGTCCTTCTATTTTCAAAGTAAACCCATCACAGACGATCTCTGTCTTAAGAGGTACCTCCGCCTGATAATCCGATCCCATCTGTCTCTGGATCTTCCGGTGAATCCGACTTCCCATCTGCATATTCTCCGGATCTTGTCCGCCTCCTGTTCGATTGTCAATATCCCCTTCTCTTAAAATAAACTCCACAAGGTTTCGCACCGAAATCCGGATCACCGGGAGATTCTCGTCCATGTTCTTTTTGCCTCCGCTTTTTGCTACCTGTTATCATACCATAAACACATGTTCCTTGCCAATTGTATCCGTCCTGCCATGATATGGCTTTTCACATTTTCCGTGCCTCTATAGCTAAAAAGCCCCGGCGATCATCACCTCGCCGGAGCTTTCTTCTTAATTGAACTTGTCAATGATGTTTTTAAGATACTGGTTGTCTGCCTCATAGAACTTCTCCTGTTCTACAATCTCGGCAAGTTTCGGATCGATCGGCATCTTTCCGAGTACTTCTACCCCAAGTTTTTCTGCAATCTCGTCAATGTGGCTTTCCCCAAATACAGATATTTTCTTTCCACAGTCCGGACATTCCAGATAACTGTAGTTTTCCACCAGTCCGAGAACCGGTATGTTCATCTTCTTTGCCATATTGTAAGCTTTCTCTACGATCATCTGTACCAGATCCTGTGGCGAAGTCACGATCACAACGCCGTCTACCGGAAGTGACTGGAATACCGTAAGAGGAACATCCCCTGTTCCCGGTGGCATATCAACAAATAAGAAATCCAGATCTCCCCACATTACATCAGTCCAGAACTGGGTTACTACTCCTGCGATCACCGGTCCTCTCCAGATGACAGGATCTGATTCGTGTTCCAGAAGCAGATTAACCGACATGATCTTCGTGCCATCTTTTGCAACGCACGGGAACATTCCCGCCTCGCTTCCGACTGCACTTCCATGCACTCCATACATCTTCGGGATAGATGGTCCTGTGATATCCGCATCCAGAATACCAACTGAATATCCCTGCTGTACCATCATACGTGCAAGAGATGCTGTCACCATTGATTTGCCGACTCCACCTTTACCGCTGACTACTCCAATTACTTTTTTTACCTGTGAATACGGATTTGCCGGTGCTTTCAGATCTTTCTTCGCACTGCTGCATGAACCCGCATGTGCACAGGAAGAACATGATTCCGGCGAACATCCGCTGCTTTTTTCTTCTGCCATAATGCCAAACCTCCTACTTTTTCAGGATATCTCTCTATCCTATTCTTCCACTGCTGCGATCACTTCAATTTCGCAAAGAAGGTTCTTCGGAAGTGTCTTAACAGCAACACAGCTTCTGGCTGGTTTTGATGTGAAATATTTTGCATAAACTTCGTTAAATGCGGAAAAATCTCCCATATCAGCAAGGAAACAGGTTGTCTTTAATACTTTGTCAAAAGAAGTTCCTGCTTCTTCAAGGATTGCTCCGATGTTCTTGCATACCTGGTCAGCCTGTCCTTCGATAGTATCAGCTTCTACAGTATCTGTAGCCGGATTGATCGCAATCTGTCCTGCCGAATAAAGAATTCCCCCATGTACATAGCCCTGGGAATATGGTCCAAGTGCTTTTGGTGCTTTTTCTGTTGATACTAATCTCATGTTGCAAATCTCCTTTTCAAATATATTCTTTCTCTAGCATATCACATCTACCTCAAAATTCCAAATTTATTTTCGCATACAATGTTATGCCAGCTCTGCTTTTTCTCTCGTCACATTCTGAATCCATTTATAGCTTCGGTAGCGCATGACTGTGATCGGTACTTTGATCACCTCATCACTCATCAGAAGGATATAAACAACCTGCACCGGCGCATGAAAGACAAAGGCAGCGATCATACCCAGCAGAATAGAGCATCCCCACATGGTAGACACATCCAGGATCAGACCAAACCTGGTATCTCCTCCTGCCCGGAATACACCCACCACAAGGGTCGTATTGATCGCCTGGCAGAGTGTAAAATAAGACATAACAAAAAACATAAAATAAAGATACCCCTGCGCTTCCTGTGAGAGTGTCATCACATGATTTGCAATCGGAGCAGCTATCAGAATGATGCCGCCTCCTACCGCACCGGTAATAATACTCAGCCACAAAAATCTTTTTCCATACTCTTTTGCCAGATGAAACTCTTTTGCACCGATGGTCTTACCAAGATAAATGGCAGTCGCATTGGATACACCAAAGGCAACCACCGTTGCCAGCTGTCTTGCAACCTGAGCAACAGAATTTGCTGCCACCGCAGCACTTCCCAGATGACCGATCACTGCTGTATTCGCAGTAGAACCAAGTCCCCACATCATTTCATTCAAGATCACCGGACTCGCATAAATCAGAAAGTCTTTTAGAAGCACCTTGTCGATCTTACGCATATAGACCGGGTGAAATCTAACGTCATGGTTTTTTACTTTTGCATACCAGATTACAATGATAAGTTCTACGATCCTTGCTGTCAGAGTTCCGATTGCCGCACCCATAATTCCCATCTTCGGTAAACCAAATAAGCCAAAAATAAGAAGCGCATTTACCAGGACATTACAAATTAGTGACGCGCTGTAGACAACCGTTGCAATCACAACCTGCTCGATACTCCGCATAATATAAAGATAGACCTGCGTTGCCGCCATCAGGACATAGGAAAGCGCCACGATCCGCAAATATTTCACACCTTCTGCGATCACGGCCGGGTCACTGGTATAGATATGAAGCAGCACTTCCGGAATGATTTCCGCAACAATGGTAAAAAGAGCTGCACAGCTGACACCGATGGTCATTCCCATTCCAAGGATTTTTTCAATCGTCTGTGTATCTTTCTTTCCCCAGTACTGTGCGGTCAAAACCGTTGCACCTGATGTTGTACCGAAAAGGATCAGTGTCATGACAAACTGTATCTGCCCTGCAAGGGATGCACCTGAAAGAACTTTTTCGCTGACTCTTCCAAGCATCAGCACGTCTGCCGCCGTCACACCCACATTGATCAGATTCTGAAGTGCCATTGGGATTACAAGTGCGAACACTTGTCTGTAAAATTTTCTCTTATTTATTTCCATCTTATTTTCCTGCTGCTTTCCGAAAAATCTGGTATACATCTTCGGCAGTAAGTTCTTTGATTTTTGAAAGTTTTACAGTGTCATTTAATGTCGCAGCCATAGCAAGTTCCCGCAGATCTTCCTCTGATACTTCTCCGATCTCCAGTTCCTTTAAATTTGTCGGCATATGAATCTCACGGAAATATTCTACCGTCCGGCGAATTCCCTCTTTTGCGGCTTTCGCCACATCTTCTTCCTCTACGCCCCATACTTTTTTTGCGTAATGCGCAAATCTTTCTTCATCGTTTTTATAGACATATTCTGCCCAGGATCCCCAGACAGCTGAAAGGGTTGCACCATGCGCCTTATCATATTTTGCACCAAGTGCATGTCCGAGCTTATGTACAGAAAAATCTTTTGCTCTTCCGAGACCTGTCAGACCATTATGTGAAAGACTTCCTGCCCACATGATTTCACTCATGGCATCGTAGTCTGTCGGATTCTCCAGACCTTTCTTTCCATTTTCAATCACAACCCGCAGAACTCCCTCTGCAATCTCATCTGTCATCTGATTTCTCGTATTCGGAATAAAATAACGTTCCAGCGTATGCATCATGATATCTACGACTCCACATGCAATCTGATATTTTGGAAGCGTATAGGTAAGAACCGGATTCATGATCGCAAACTTCGGGCGGTTCAGGCCGGTGCTGATTCCTCCCTTTTTCCCTGTTTCTTCGTTTGTCAGAACTGCGGAATCGCTTGTTTCACTTCCTGCTGCCGCAATCGTAAGTACGCATCCTACCGGTGTCGATCTGGTAAGTGTGATTTCACCACCCCAGATCTCCTCCAGAGACCAGTCCGGGTTTGCCACACCATGGGCGATCGCCTTTGCTGTATCAATAGAACTTCCACCGCCTACTGCAAGAAGAAAATCCGCACCGAACTCAATTGCTTTCTCAACGCCTTCCTGTGCATATGCCATCCGGGGATTTGGCTTTACTCCGCCAAATTCCTCATAAGCAAGTCCTTCTTTTTCCAGTGCTTCTTCTACCTGCGCAAGAAGTCCGCTTTTCTTTACACTTCCACCGCCATATACGATAAATACACGGCTTCCGCCCCATTTCTTAACTTCTTTCCCAACTTCTGCCTGTGTGTTTTCTCCAAACAGGATTTCTGTCGGGGTATACTGTATAAACTTTTGCATTTTACCTCTCTCCTTAAAAAAATCCGAACCGTTCAATAAAGATTGCGGTTCGGACTAAATCTTTCAGTCTTATCTTATAACCATACTTTTCCGGTATGTTCGCCATTGATTACATAGTACACTGCATAATCTTCCGGTTTTACATAAAGCTCAATACTCTTGATCTCGGAAATTTTATGTTTCTGTTTTGTCCAGTCTTTTTTTACTGAAGCAATCATATCTTTTGTGTTTACTTCTTTTTCACCATACTGAAGAACAACTTCTGTTTTGATTTCTTTCTTTGCCGCAGATTTTTTTGCTGTTGTTTTTGGTGCTGCTTTCTTTACTTCTTTTGTAACTTTCTCTGCAGTTTTCTTCACTTCTTTTGCAGCTTTTTCAGCTGTTTCTTCTACTGTTTTTTTCACTTCTCCTGCAGCTTTTTTTACCTCCTGCGCTTTCTTTTCAACAGTAGCCTTTACTTCTTTCGGCTGTGCTTCTTTTTTAGCAGTTTCTTTTACTTCTTCTACTTTTTCGCTGACTTTATCTTCTGCTGTTTTTACTTCTTCTTTAGTTTCTGCCGCTGCCTTTACCTCTGCTGCCTTTGTTTCTTTTATCTGTTTTTTCAGTGCCATATTGGTTTGCCCTCCTTAACCGCTAAGCCTTACTATTTTAAATCCGCAAAACTGACAATACGCTGTGTTATCATTTGCTCTTTGACATTATAGCATACTAAATGAAAAAAGTCACATTTTTTCATTTAATTTTACTTGCCTCCGTGTTATACTATAAAAAGACGAGAAAAGGAGGTACGTGTTATGGGTATTTTAGTAGCACTGATCGGTGTAGCAATCATCGCCGCTGTCGTTGTTGCTTCTTTCACTGCCGTTCTCGGAGGTGTCATCGGAGGAGAACTGGAAGACGAAGAAGAATAAAAAAAGGTGGCTGTGAAAAATTCAATCGAGTTTTTCACAGCCACCTTTTTATTATTCTTCAAATGTTTCTTTTAACTTATCCATGAACCCTTTTTTCTTAGCTTTACCCTTCGATTCGGAAGCCGGCTCTTCCTGGTTCAGTGTATTTCCTGTCAACTGATCAAAATGTCTAAGCACTTCTTTGGCTTCCGGACTTAATTTTTCCGGGGTCTGAATAACCAGCGTCACATAATGATCACCTCTGACCTGAGGATTTCTCAAAGAAGGTACCCCTTTTCCTTTCAGGCGTACTTTTGTATCAGTCTTAGTTCCCGGTTTTACGGTATAGATCACATCACCATCAACCGTCTTGATTCGCACATCACCACCAAGTGCTGCCTGCGCAAACGAAATTGGTGCAGTTGAGAAAATATGAACATCCTGTCTCTGGAAGATTGGATGTCTGGAAACCGTAACTTCTACCAGAAGGTCTCCCCTCGGTCCGCCATTCACACCCGGTTCACCTTTCTCACGGATTCTTACGCTCTGACCATTGTCAATACCTGCCGGGATTGTGACTTTGATCTTCTTGCGGCTTGAAGTATAGCCTGTTCCACCACAGTCCGGACATTTCTCACGAATGATCTTACCCGTTCCATGACAGTCCGGACAGGTCTGCACATTCTGCACCGTTCCGAAGAACGACTGTGATGTATAAACAACCTGACCTTTTCCACCACATTTTGAACAGGTCTCCGGACTTGTTCCCGGTTTTGCTCCTGTTCCGTTACACTTTGTACATGGATCTTTCAGAACGATATCCAGTTCCTTCTCGCATCCAAAAATTGCTTCCTCAAATGTAATCCGGACACCTTTACGGATATTGGCGCCTTTCATCGGACCATTGTTCGCACGTCCGCCTCTTCTGCCACCGCCAAACAGATCACCGAAGATATCACCAAAAATATCACCAAAGTCTGCCCCGTTAAAATCAAAACCGCCATATCCACCGGCTCCGCCTGCACCGCCTTCAAACGCTGCATGACCAAACTGATCGTACTGACGCCGTTTATCTGCATCACTCAGAACAGCATAGGCTTCAGAAGCCTCCTTGAACTTCTTTTCGGCTTCTGCATCTCCTGGATTCATATCCGGGTGATATTTTTTCGCCAAAGCTCTGTATGCTTTTTTCAGAGTCGCATCATCCGCATCTCGTGATACGCCCAGGATCTCATAATAATCCCTTTTTGCCTCTGCCATAATCCTACCTCACTTAGATATTTCTCAAAGTATTTTAATACAGAATGTACCCTGGCACATTCTCATGCCCGCGCCGGCTCTCTGCAACATCTTCTTTGCACATGCAGTTCACCTAACCGGAGGCTTTTTATGTCATAAAAAACTATTTTTATTTATGATACATGAAATCTGCAAGACGGTATAATGCCGCCTTGCAGTTTCTCATCTTATCTTACGGATTAAACTTCTTTGTAATCTCCGTCAACTACGTCATCTCCGTTAAATCCTTCCGGAGCAGGTCCTGCTTCTGGTGCAGGTCCAGCCTGTGGTCCTGCCTGACCAGCCTGTGCGCCTGCCTGTTCGTAAACCTTTGTGAACAGTTTCTGAGCGCTTTCCATCAGTTTTTCTTTTCCTGCTTTGATTTCTGCAACCTGAGCATCTGTAAGTTCTTCTGTATTCGCTTTCGCAAGCAGATCTTTCAGAGCCTGTACGTCAGCTTCTACTGCTGCTTTGTCTGCTGCATCAATCTTATCTCCAACTTCGCCAAGTGCTTTTTCTGTCTGGAATACCATAGCGTCGGCATCGTTCTTAGCATCGATTGCTTCTTTACGTTTCTTATCCTGAGCTTCAAATTCTGCAGCTTCTTTTACAGCTTTGTCGATATCTGCATCAGACATATTAGATCCTGCTGTAATTGTGATGTGCTGTTCTTTTCCTGTTCCCAGATCTTTTGCAGATACATTTACGATACCGTTTGCATCAATATCGAATGTAACTTCGATCTGTGGGATTCCACGTGGAGCCGGCGGAATTCCATCCAGTCTGAACTGTCCGAGGGACTTGTTATCTCTTGCAAACTGTCTTTCACCCTGTACAACATTGATATCAACGGCTGTCTGGTTATCAGCTGCTGTAGAGAAGATCTGGCTCTTCTTTGTCGGGATTGTTGTGTTTCTCTCGATCAGTCTTGTAGCTACACCACCCATTGTTTCGATAGAAAGTGAAAGTGGAGTTACATCAAGAAGAAGGATGTCGCCTGCACCTGCATCTCCTGCAAGCTTACCACCCTGGATAGAAGCACCAAGTGCTACACATTCATCCGGGTTAAGAGATTTACTTGGTTCTTTTCCTGTCAGACGTTTTACTTCTTCCTGAACTGCCGGGATACGTGTAGATCCACCAACAAGAAGTACCTGACCTAAGTCTGCTGCTGTAAGTCCTGCATCAGAAAGTGCACGTCTTACCGGTTCCTGTGTCTTTTCTACAAGGTCACGTGTCAGTTCATCGAATTTAGCTCTTGTAAGAGTCATATCAAAATGCTTCGGTCCTTCAGCTGTTGCTGTGATGAACGGAAGGTTGATGTTTGTTGTTGTTGCAGAAGAAAGTTCTTTCTTTGCTTTTTCAGCTGCTTCTTTCAGTCTCTGAAGTGCCATTCTGTCTGTTGACAGGTCTACGCCTTCTTTTGCCTTGAAATCTGCAAGCATATAATCTGTGATCTTCTGGTCGAAGTCATCTCCACCAAGTCTGTTGTTACCAGCTGTAGAAAGAACTTCGATAACGCCGTCACCGATCTCGATAACAGATACATCAAATGTACCACCGCCAAGGTCGTATACCATGATCTTCTGTTCTTTTTCATTGTC
>UMGV01089900.1_pt1 | contig 10730 bp, 9 predicted proteins | sample 1965361 | NCBI WGS metagenome assembly UMGV01 (sample SAMEA4836081, study PRJEB28245) | human gut metagenome | biome: gut microbiome; material: fecal sample | place: Denmark | collected 2008
ACTTTTTTATGAACTCATTCTAAATCCGAAACTTGAGTCAAAGATATACTGCGGTTTTTGCGAATACAGCATCAACGAATTCTGATTACTGCGACGGAAAATATCCATTAAATTATTACGCACTGTTTCCTGCTGATCTTTCATAAAGCTCATCTGACGCTGCAAGTCATTGTAGTAATTGGTGAGCTCTGAACGCAAAATACTTAACGTATTATCAAGGTTCTTTTCCTTTAACACAGCACTCGAGGGAAGCATGATAAAGAACAGCATGAAAAGCGTAAGTAACCACCGCATTACTGCAGTGGTTTTTCTATGTTTCATTTGATACATCTCATTCTTATTACTTGTCATCATATAGATTGTGTGTATTAAATTATTTTAAGCAGAAAATTCAGATAGTTCTAACCAACGCATACCTTTCTCATCAAGTGCATCCTTTACCTCTGGTAAGCGACGGCTTAGTTCTGTAATTTGTTCCACTGTAAGTGTTCCACTACATAAGGCATCTTCTATTTGTTTCTGTTCTGTCTCCAACTGTTCAATTTCTTTTGACAGTTGTTCAAACTCCATTTTTTCCTTATAAGTCATTTTTCGGCGCTGATCATTGCGTGGCGATTTTTTATCTTTATCCTTATTTTCGTCAGCACATGGTTTCTTTATCGCCATTTCCTTAGGCTGCAGCGCACACCATTGTCTGTATTGGGTATAGTTGCCAGGAAAATCGTTTACTTCGCCATCACCTTTAAATACAAGAAGATGATCAACCACCTTATCCATAAAATAGCGGTCATGACTAACTATAATTACACATCCCGCAAAATCTTGAAGATATTCTTCAAGCACTTGAAGAGTTTGTATATCTAAATCGTTAGTGGGCTCGTCAAGAACAAGAAAATTAGGATTGCGCATCAATACCGTACACAGATATAACTTGCGACGCTCACCTCCGCTCAACTTATACACATAATTATATTGTTGCTCAGGAGTAAACAAAAACTGTTGCAACAACTGCGACGCAGTAAGATGCTTGCCATCACCCATATCAATATATTCAGCAATGTCAGTAATTACGTCTATTACCTTTTGTTGGTCATCAAACAACATTCCATCTTGCGAGAAATAGCCAAAACGAACTGTTTCACCAATATCAAATTTACCTCCATCAGGCTGTACCAATCCTAACAACATTTTTATAAATGTCGACTTTCCCGCACCATTATCGCCAATGATGCCCATCTTTTCAAATCGGGCAAAATTATAGTAGAAATCTTTAAGAATAACTTTTTCGTCAAAAGCCTTCGATACATATTGGCACTCAAAAATTTTAGAACCAATGTACACATTTCTTGCTTTCAGGCGCACTTGCCGTTCTTCAATACGTTGCTTTGCTTTACGCTCTAATTCATAAAAAGCCTCTTCACGGTAACGAGCTTTATGCCCACGAGCTTGTGGCATACGACGCATCCATTCTAACTCACGCCGATACAAATTATTGGCTCGTTGTATTTCTGCGGCGGCTGCATCCATACGTTCCTGACGTTTCTCAAGATAATAGGCATAATTTCCACGATAGGTGTAAATAGTTTTATTATCGAGCTCAAGAATCGTGTCGCACACTCGATCAAGAAAGAAACGATCGTGCGTAACCATAAGTAGGGTTTTATTTCCGCGTGAAAGGAAGCCTTCTAACCATTCAATCATTTCCAAGTCGAGATGGTTGGTAGGCTCATCCAGGATAAATAAATCGGGTTCAGTAATGAGCACATTAGCTAAAGCCACACGTTTCTGCTGTCCACCACTCAACGTGCCCATTTTCTGTGTTAAATCATTTATTCTTAATTGTGTAAGTATCTGCTTTGCCTTCAGCACCTTATCACTTTCGCCCTGATGATTAAAACATGCATCAAGGACAGTATCATCAGCATCAAAATGTGGTGTCTGAAGCAAGAAGCCAATACGTAAACCTTTTCTAAAAATGATATTTCCTCTATCACATCCTTCGCTACCCGAAATAATAGAAAGCAATGTGCTCTTTCCTGTACCGTTCTTTGCAATAAGACCCACACGTTGCCCCTCGGCGATAGAAAAAGAAATATCGTCGAACAAGACCTGTGCTCCAAACGACTTGGTTACATTTTGTATATCAATAAATGGATTTTGGTTTGCCATCTTTACTTTTTGATAAAAAACATTACGTTACTCGCCTTTCAACTCAGCATTAATCTGTTCAATATAACCGAGCACCTCATCACGACCAGCCTTTGTTTCTGAACTGGTAACGAAATAAGGAGGCAACTCATCCCACGTATCAGACAGTTTACGCATCCACGCCTCAGCATTTTGTCGAGCACGCACAGGGCCTAGTTTATCAGCTTTAGTAAAGATAATAGCAAATGGCACATTACTCTGTCCGAGCCAATCAATAAACTCACGGTCAATCTTCTGCTGTTCATGTCGAATATCAACAAGCACAAAAGTATTGATAAGTTGTTCACGCTGAAGAATATACGACGTTATCATATTCGTAATTTTCTGCTGAACCGATTTTGAACGCTTTGCAAAGCCATATCCTGGAAGGTCAACCAAATACCACTCGTTGTTAATGATAAAATGATTGATAAGCAAGGTTTTACCAGGCGTTGCACTTGTCTTGGCTAAGTTTTTATGATTACAGAGCATATTGATAAGGCTCGACTTTCCTACATTTGAACGTCCGATAAAGGCGTACTCGGGTTTTGTATCAGAAGGACATTTACTCACAGTAGGAGCAGATATTACAAATTCAGATTTCTTGATCTCCATATCTTATTTTACTATTATCTATTATTATCTTTTTCTTTTGTTCTTATTACGTTGTTCTCTTTCCCATTGTTCACGTGCTTTTTGTTTCACCTTAGCCTCAATAGCAGAAATATTAGGGCGGCCTATCATGAGTGTTTTCAGCCAAACACAAACAATGAAACAAAGTATCGTAATGACAATACAAATTAATAAATTGAGCATCTCATTGGTCACAGGCAGATAATCTTTCAGTACCACGCCCACGGCAACAGGAATTGCAAACAAAAGCCAATCGGCACCTGAACTCATTTTATAGCCACCTGTAGCCCTTGAATATTCGCTATCGGCCTTCAACAATCGTTTCCCGTTATGCAGCCAATACTGCTCAAAGCGGTCGTTTTCTAGGTTATCTTTCGTCATTATTTCGTTCTTTCAATTATTGTTAATTGTTTTTATAATTACAGCAACCATTTAATAAACCATCATCAAGTCGCTCATAATCATATCACTTATCATAAAGCTGTCTTCACAAATACGAATACGATTTCCTTTTCGTTCCATACGTTTCGCCAGTAAATACGGTTGAGCCATCTTTAATAAATAATCTTGATGCTGGGCAGAAAGTATGGTAAGATCTAAACCATCACTTGTGCGCAATGCGGTGGTCACCAAGTCGTCATAGTGAGTGTCAGCATCAATGCTTTCTTGCTCAAAGGGCACCCTACCCTCATTTATGGCTTCCATGTAAGCATCAATATCAGACACGTTCCACTGTCGCACACTGCGATTATACGAGTGTGCTGCCGCCCCTAATCCGATGTAAGGAGTATCGTTCCAGTAACTGCTGTTATGCTGTGCACGACAACCAGGAAGAGCAAAATTGCTAACCTCATAATGTTCATATCCAGCAGCCCTAAATTGTTCTACCAGCGTATTATACATCGAAAGGCTAAGTTCTTCATCATTTTCCTTTATCTCATGTTTTTCTAACAAACGATATAGTGGCGTGCCTTCTTCATACATTAGGCTGTATGCCGACACATGCTCTACGCCAAGTTTTATCACCTCATCAATATCATATTGCCACTGTTCAGCTGTTTGATTAGGAAATCCATACATCAAATCAACACTGATGCGTGCAATACCCCCATGGCGCAAACAATCAACGGCCTCATACACTTGTTTTGACGAGTGTCGGCGATGCAACCAACTTAAACGCTCGTCATCAAAGGTCTGTGCTCCCATACTTACACGATTTACACCATTGTTTACAAGGCAACGCACCAAGTTGGCATCAACATCATCAGGATTTACTTCAACAGTTGTTTCACTAATTTTACAACCATACACCTTATATATATTATTAAAAAGGCGATCAATATCTGTCCTACTTATTTGTGAAGGCGTTCCACCACCTATATAAATAGTATTAATGGTTGCATCATTGCCTTGAGGCAAGAAATCAGTTCGCAGTTGCATTTCGTGTATCAAACTGTCAATATAAGCCGAACGTTGCCCATGCTTTACCGTGCTATAAAAAGCACAGTATATGCACCTACTGGCACAAAAGGGTATGTGAATATATAGTCCTGACATGATGTTACAAAGGTAAAAAAGGGCATTGTGCTACTTTTTCATCACAAAATTACTAATATGTTTTAAAAGAAATGATGTTTTAGTGTATTTCTTTTGGTTTTTTGTGCAAAAATGTCTAACTTAGGCGGCGATAAAGGTCAAACGACCTTGTTTCGGAGCCGGTATAAGGCGAAATTCTGTCCTTTCCTATCTAACCTAAGGGATGAGGCAACAGTTTGACGTTTGGGCTGCGGAGCATAAGAGACGGATGAGGCGTGTTCCGTTTCTTGTTATTTTGAAGCTCGCCTCTATTACTAACATTAAACCTTTGATAGATATGAGAGTTTATCAAACAAATGAAATCAAAAACATCGCTCTGCTTGGCAGTGCGGGTAGCGGCAAGACCACGCTTGCCGAGTCTTTACTCTTTGGTAGCGGCATTATCAAACGCCGTGGCACCGTTGAAGGCAAAAACACCGTCAGCGACTATTTCCCTGTTGAACAAGAGTATGGCTACTCTGTATTCTCAACTGTTTTCCATGTAGAATGGAACAATAAGAAGCTCAACATTATTGACTGCCCGGGTTCTGACGATTTCGTGGGAGGTGCTATTACCGCACTTAACGTTACTGATCAAGCCGTTATCCTTATCAACGGACAATATGGTCCGGAAGTGGGCACACAAAACAATTTCCGCTATACAGAGAAATTAAAGAAGCCCGTTATATTCCTTATCAACCAGCTCGACTCTGATAAATGCGATTTTGACAATGTCATTAACGCCATGCACGAGATATATGGTTCTAAGTGCGTGCAGATACAATACCCCACCCAAACAGGCCCTGGTTTCAATGCCATCATCGACGTACTGTTGATGAAGAAATATTCGTGGCCAGCAGAAGGAGGTATGCCCATTATCGAAGATATTCCTGAAGAAGAAATGGAGAAAGCGATGGCCTTGCACAAAACATTGGTTGAGGCTGCTGCAGAGAACGACGACACCTTGATGGAAAAATTCTTTGAAGAAGAAACTCTTACTGAAGACGAGATGCGTGAAGGCATTCGTAAAGGCCTTATTACACGTAGCATCTTCCCCGTCTTCTGTGTATGCGCAGCAAAAGATATGGGCGTACGTCGCTTGATGGAATTCTTAGGAAATGTTGTCCCCTTCGTTAGCGAAATGCCTAAATTACACAACACACGTGGCGAAGAAATTACACACGACAGCGAAGGTCCTGAATCAGTTTATTTCTTCAAGACAGGCATGGAGCCTCACATTGGCGAAGTAAGTTACTTTAAAGTAATGAGCGGCAAGATTAAGGCTGGCGATGATTTAGTAAATGCCGACCGTGGCTCGCGTGAACGAATCGGACAAATATATGTTTGTGCTGGTGCAAACCGCATACCCGTTGACCAACTAAACGCTGGCGACATTGGCTGTACCGTGAAGTTGAAAGATGTGAAGACGGGAAACGCCCTAAACGGAAAGGATTGTGAATGGAAGTTCGACTTCATTAAATATCCCAACTCTAAATATTCTCGTGCCATTAAGGCTGTAAATGCTGCCGATACCGAAAAGCTGATGGCAGCCATGCTTAAGATGCGCCAGGAAGACCCCACATGGGTAGTTGAACAGAGCAAAGAATTAAAGCAAACCATCGTACATGGCCAAGGCGAATTCCACCTTCGCACGTTGAAATGGCGTTTGGAAAACAACGAGAAGATTGCTGTAAAATTTGACGAACCGAAGATTCCTTATCGCGAAACAATCACCAAGTCGGCACAAGCCGATTATCGCCACAAGAAACAATCGGGCGGTGCAGGACAGTTTGGCGAGGTACATCTTATTGTTGAACCTTATGCAGAAGGTATGCCCGACCCCACCACCTATAAGCTTAATGGCCAAGAGGTGAAGATGAATATCAAGGGTCGCGAAGAAATTAACTTAGAATGGGGTGGAAAACTGGTATTCATCAACTCGGTTGTAGGTGGTGCCATTGACACACGTTTTATGCCCGCCATCTTGAAGGGCATCATGGAACGCATGGAACGCGGCCCATTAACAGGTAGCTATGCCCGTGATGTACGCGTTATCGTGTATGATGGCAAGATGCACCCAGTCGACTCTAACGAATTGTCATTCATGTTAGCAGCACGCAATGCCTTTGCCGAAGCCTTTAAGGCTGCTGGCCCGAAGATTTTGGAACCCATCTACGACCTCGAAGTCTACGTTCCCGCCGACTATATGGGCGATGTAATGAGCGATTTACAAGGCCGTCGTGCCCTTATTATGGGTATGGATAGTGAAGCTGGATACCAAAAGTTGCAGGCCAAGATACCTTTGAAAGAGCTGAACAACTACTCTATCTCACTGAGTAGCTTAACAGGTGGTCGCGCATCATTCACCACCAAGTTTGCCAGCTACGAGCTTGTTCCGAATGAGGTACAGCAAGCACTTATTGCCGCACACGAGGCAGAAGAAGACGATGAAGATTAATCAATATTGATGATTAACTAATAAAAAGGGGAGTGTCAGAATGATAATGACACTCCCCTATTTTTATATAGAAAAAAACTATATACGGTTTACATCAACCCATCCGTTCATCACAGCATAAATGGTAAGCGCTGAAAGCGAACGAGCTTCTAGTTTTATCATAATGTTTTTGCGATGCGATATAACGGTAGTGATGCTAATATTAAGGTCAGCCGCAATCTCCTTGTTTGTTTTTCCATACACTAAAAGAGTCAGTACCTCTATCTCACGCGCACTAAGTAAGTTATCGCCAGCGGTTTTCTGCACTGGTGGCAAATTGCGTCCATGAGCATGAGCATATTGTTCCAATCGAAGCAAGTCTTTTACAAACTGAGGTTCGGGTTGGTTTACACAAATAACATGAAAGCCTGCCAACTGTGAAGCCTGCCCTATTGATGTGGTAAGCACGATCACTTTATGCTTAAGCGTTGTAAAGAAGGCTATATTTTGCAGAAGGATGGCTACATCAACAAAAAAATGGAAATAAGAGTCGGCATGATTTGCCTCTATTTCAGCCACCGAAACAAAGGTATCGACCTCAGCAATAGGCATTACAGACTGAAGAATATTCTTCAGACCAATAACCGCTAACACATTGGTGTCAACAATCGCCAGTTTTATTTTAGGATGAGGATGCGCAATCACATTTATAGTTTTACAGATGAAATGTCGACTAAATTATTTACGATGGCATAGATGGTGAGGCCTGCTGCGCTGTGTATTTGCAGTTTTCGAGCTATGTTGCGCCTATGCGTAATAACCGTATTGGTAGCAATGCAGAGATGTTCAGCAATCTCTTTATTTGACATTCCTTGTACCAAAGCCACAATAACCTCTTTTTCACGCTCGCCCAATAGCTCAGACGTATCAGACGACTTTGCTAACATATCAGATATCTTCTGCCCCACTCCGCCTTTCTTGTTTTTATCCTCCAGACGCTTGATGGCAGGCAAAAGGATCTTTTCCTCCACTTCGGCATGTAAGCGTAGCCAGTCTTCATTATTATATATATCATAAAGCGTGGCCGACAATTTATTGTTATGCAACTTATCAGAAGGCAGATACTTAATTATAATGCTTTTCAGCTCTCGCAGTCTTTCGCCCTCCTGACCGTGATGTTTGCTATAAGTGTCAATATCATAATTATCGCTCAGTTCGCCTTCAAGCAACTTTTCTATATAGGGGAACACCATTTTCTCCTCAAACTTCATATGCGAGATTATGGCCTTAGCATAAGCATCATACAGTTTCAAGATAAGTTTACCCAAAGAGCTCTCTATATCAATAGCCTCGCACAGTTCTTTACGTATATATGGCAACTGAAAACCATTATAATATTCGTGGCTGGCTTTCAGATATCTTAGCAGCGTAGGCACCGATAAGTTAGCCCAATCAATGACAGTTCTTTCACCATTGATGGTAAAATTTACCACCGTAAGAAAGGTGTGCGTGTCAACATTCTGTTCCTCACACACCGTTCTCACCGTCTTGTCTCCAAAGCCCAAGTTGATGCCGAAGCACCCCAAACTTTGCAGAACGTTATAATTGTCTTTGATAAGGGAGGTCATCTTATCGTCAGCCTCATATACCTTTTGATTGCGCATATAACATCTATCCCTTTGCAGATTTTCTATAATGTTTGTGTTGTTTAGAAAAAATTATTTACGCTCAACGTGTTGCGGCAAGTGGAATTCGTACGACTTATCAAACACCTGTCTTACGCTGTTGATTTCAAGGAATGTGGTACCACCACTCTCACCAAAGCTTCCACTCAGATAGGCAATCTTATCATCAAGCTCGATGTAATGTTTTTGGCGAAGCATACGCAAAGCCGCAGTAAACATGTGTTCAGACGAGGTATGCTCTTTCTGATAAACAGGTATCACACCGTAGCTCAAATTCAGCCAACGCTGGGTTTTCTCGCGGTAACAAATAGCTAGCACGGGGTTGGGGCCACGGAACGAAGCCAAATTGCGTGCTGTTTCACCCGTCTCGCTATCAGTAATAATACCTGCTACGCCCAGTTTTCGTGTAGCATCAATGGCCGCATGTGCCAAGAATTCTTTCTGCGAGCAACATTCGTTCATTGGCACCTCAGGATTACCCAACAAAGCACGGTCTTTCTCTGCCTGTTCAGCAATGGCCGCCATTGTTTGTACCGCTTCAACAGGATATTTTCCTGACGCTGTTTCACCACTCAGCATCAATGCATCTGTGTTCGAATAGATGGCATTAGCAATGTCAGTAACCTCTGCACGTGTGGGACGAGGGTTCTTTATCATATTGTGCAACATCTGCGTAGCCACAATAACAGGCTTATGCTTCATTACACATTTTCGAATAATTTGGCGCTGTATGCCAGGTATTTTCTCCATTGGAACCTCGATACCCAAATCGCCACGAGCAATCATAATGCCGTATGAAGCATCAATAATTTCGTCAATATTGTCAACACCCTCTTGGTTTTCAATTTTCGAAATAATCTTAATATCGCTGTTATGCTCATCAAGGACATCCTGTATGGCCTTTACGTCATTAGCCGAGCGCACAAACGAGTGTGCAATAAAGTCGATATCTTGTTCTATAGCCAACAAGATGTTATTATAATCTTTCTGAGTGATGGCAGGCAAAGCGATATGTTCACCTGGTACATTCACACTTTTATGTGCGCCCAGCACACCATCGTTCTGCACTTCGGCCACCAGCATTGGGCCTTGCACATCAACGATTTTCATATCTAGTTCGCCATCATCAAAGAGCATGTGATCATTTACCTTAACATCTTTGGCAATATCGGTGTATGAAACATTTACGAAATCGTGGGTTGAATCCATTTCAGGACGTCCAAATATTTTCACTATATCACCTGTATGGTACGCAATAGGTTCTTCAACGCCCGTAGTTCGCACCTCAGGGCCTTTCGTGTCAATCATCAAGGCAAGGTGAGGCGACACTTCACGCACATTTTTGATAATTGTTTTTATGCCGTCAGGCGTAGCATGTGCCGTATTCATTCGCACAACGTTTACACCCGAAAAAAAAAGTTTCCTGATAAAATCCTTGTCACAACGTCTGTCACTAATCGAAGCTACAATCTTTGTTTGTTTCATCCTGTAATCCTAATAATAATTTTCTCTTTGCAAAATTACAGAAAATCTATCGTAAAACAATTATACATTTGTTATTTTTTTGCTATTACAAGTTATTTTAATGCGCAACTTGATTTTACCTAAGAAAAGAAGCAACAGCTTCATAGGCTCATTTATCTTTTTTACTGATTACCATTAAACTTATCAGCGTGCTTAGCTTTGATAATGAATAATCAACTGAAGTTTTGCAGGCTTGCAGTAGGTCAATAGCAAACAAGTTTGCTGAAAGATAGTTTTTCTGAAGCAAGTGGCAAAGCTAAGCGAAAACTTGCTAAGGTTGCAATAATCAATCATATCGTGTTTATAAATTTAGTTAGACATTCTAAAAATCCTCTATATAGCGTCAAAAAACACGCGCCGCACGTCCTAAAAGGGCCCCTTATAATAAGAGCACTGGCGGTGCAAAGTGAGCGGAAAGCTACAGTGCAAGATGGTCAGAAGCTGTGAAGCAAGGTGAACATGTGCAAAGGTACAATATTTACGAAACGCATGCAATAGTTGTCCAAGTATAGATACATTAACATACGCTTTATCCATGATTATCATCTCTATATCAACAGGTTACAGTAATAACAAATTTGGGGCATAGGTGCCAGTCAAGAGAGCGTTGCCCTTTATGTTGTCATGATTGTCATTGTCATGATTGTCATTAACTCAAGTTTCGGATTTAGAATTCAAGCCGTTTGAGC
>UMGV01059516.1_pt1 | contig 10637 bp, 8 predicted proteins | sample 1965361 | NCBI WGS metagenome assembly UMGV01 (sample SAMEA4836081, study PRJEB28245) | human gut metagenome | biome: gut microbiome; material: fecal sample | place: Denmark | collected 2008
CCGGCTCGCTTGCCTTCGCAGCCTTCGCGCACGAAGTCGCGGCGAAATACCCCAACATCACCATCGCCCTGCACACCGACCACTGCGCCAAACAGTATTTGGACGAATGGGTGCGCCTCTTGCTCGACCATGAAGTCGAACAGGTGAAGCACGGTCAGGAACCGACCTTCCAGTCACACATGTGGGACGGTTCCACAGTGCCGCTGGATGAAAACCTCGACATCGCAGAAGAACTGCTCGACAAATCCCAAGCCGCGCACACCGTGCTGGAAATCGAAATCGGCGCGGTCGGTGGCGAAGAAGACGGGCACAGCGCCGAAATCAATGACAAACTGTATTCCACGCCCGCGCAAGGCATCACCGTCGCGCAACGACTCGGCCTCGGCGAGCGCGGACGCTACATGGCCGCCTTCACCTTCGGCAACGTGCACGGCGCATACAAACCGGGCGTGGTGAAACTGCGCCCCGAACTGCTCGACGAAATCCAGACTACGGTCGCGCTCGCGATCAAGGCCGGCGAAATGCCCGACCCCGCGCACTCGCTGGATGTCGCTCCCGGTAAGCCGTTCGCCCTGGTGTTCCACGGCGGTTCCGGCTCCGCGCCGGAGGAGATCGCGCAGGCCGTGAGCTACGGCGTGGTGAAGATGAACATCGACACCGATACGCAGTACGCATTCAGCCGTGCGGTGGCCGGTCACATGTTCTCCAACTATGATTCGGTGCTCAAAATCGACGGTGAGGTGGGCAACAAGAAGCTGTACGATCCGCGATCCTGGGGTCGTGAAGCTGAATCCGCGATGGCCGCGCGTGTGGTCGAAGCATGCAAGCAGCTCGGCAGTGCCGGGCGCGCGCTGAACTAGCCAACGGTCTTTCGAACTGTTTTCGGGCGTTTTCTGGTCTGTTTTTCGGACCGGTTGCAATCCGATTACGGTCGGTCCGGAGCCGTGAGCATCCCTCAGACCCGGTAGAGGGTGAAGAGTAACCTTTGTAAGGCTTTAGGCGCAAGGCTTAAGGCAGAATCGCGTACGCACGGAGGTGCAACAACATGCCTGGAATTGTTTTGATCGGTGCCCAGTGGGGAGACGAGGGCAAAGGCAAGGCAACGGATCTGATCGGCACGAAGGTCGACTACGTGGCCCGCTTCAACGGCGGCAACAACGCTGGCCATACTGTGGTGGTCGGCGACGAATCGTATGCGCTGCACCTGCTGCCGTCCGGCATCATCAGCCCCAACACCACCCCCGTCATCGGCAACGGCGTCGTCGTCGATCCGGAAGTGCTGTTCCAGGAGATCGACGGCCTTGAAAGCCGTGGCGTGGACTGCTCCCGACTGCTGGTGAGCGAAAGCGCGCACATCATCGCCCCGTATCACCGCGTGCTCGACAAGGTGACCGAACGCTTCCTCGGCAAGCACAAGATCGGCACCACCGGCCGTGGCATCGGCCCGGCATACGCCGACAAGATCAACCGCGTGGGCATCCGCGTGCACGACCTGTTCAACGCGGAGCACCTGCATGACAAGGTCGAGGCCAGCCTGCATCAGAAGAACCAGATGCTCGTCAAGCTGTACAACCGTCGCCCGATCGACGTGGACGAGACCACCGACGAGCTGCTCAAGCTCGGCGAACGCCTGAAGCCGTACGTGGCCAACACCTCCCTGGTGCTCAACAAGGCGCTCGACGAGGGCAAGACCGTGCTGTTCGAAGGCGGCCAGGCCACCATGCTCGACGTGGACCACGGCACCTACCCGTTCGTGACTTCCTCCAACCCGACCGCCGGCGGCGCCTGCACCGGCACCGGCGTTGGCCCGACCAAGATCACCCGCGTGGTCGGCGTCTCCAAGGCGTATGTGACCCGCGTGGGCGAAGGCCCGTTCCCGACCGAACTGTTCGGCGAGGACGGCGAATGGCTGCGCGCCCAAGGCCACGAGTACGGCGTGACCACCGGTCGCCCGCGTCGCTGCGGTTGGTTCGACGCGGTCGTCAACCGTTACGCGGCCCAGGTCAACGGCCTGACCGACATCGTGCTCACCAAGCTCGACGTGCTCACCGGCCTCAAGGAAATCCCGCTGTGCGTGGCGTACGACGTCAACGGCGAGCGTCGCGACGATATGCCGACCGACCAGGCCGAGTTCGCCGCCGCGAAGCCGATTTACGAGTCCATGCCGGGTTGGGACGAGGACATTTCCCAGGTCCATGACTTCAACGATCTGCCGAAGACCTGCCAGGATTACGTCAAGCGTCTTGAGGAACTGTCCGGCTGCCGCATTTCCGTGATCGGCACCGGCCCGCAGCGCGACCACATCATCCAGATCAACTCGCTGATCGACTGAAGCTGATTCGGCTGATTCGTCGATATGAACGTCGGTAACGAACGTCAATGACAAGTGCCGGTGGGCCTGTGCCTGCCGGCACTTTGCGTATGGTGCGTGCGATGGCGTGCGCGTATGACGCACACCGCATACACACCGACGGGGTGCGCGGCGGAGGAACGGAAAAGGGGAGTGCGATGACTGCAATGCCGCCTAACGACAGGTTCGACAGGTTTGACAGGTTCAGCAAACTGGTCCCGCGATTCGACCACCTGAAATGGAAGATGGCCGCTGCCGGCATTCTCGTCGGCCTGATTTCCGGCTTCCTCGTCGTCCTCTACCGTCTCGGCATCGAATACGGCACCGACACCGCGCGCTGGATCTACGCGCGCATCCGCGAAACCCCGTGGCTGGTCGCACCGTGGGCGGTCGCCGCAATCGCAGCCGCGCTCGCCATCGCATGGATGGTCAAAAAAGAGCCGATGGCCGGCGGCAGCGGCATTCCGCAAACCAACGGCGTGGTGATCTGCGGCCTGAAAATGCGATGGCAGACGATTCTGCCGGTTCGCTTCATCGGAGGCCTGCTCGGATCGCTCTTCGGCCTCTCGCTCGGCCGCGAAGGACCGTCCATCCAAATCGGCGCATCGGGCGCGCAGTTCCTATCGCACCGGCTGCGCGGCAAGAAACGTGAGGACATGCAGGAGCATTATCTGGTCACCGCCGGTGCCGCGGCCGGCCTGTCCGCCGCGTTCAGCGCACCGCTGTCCGGCATGATGTTCGCTTTGGAAGGGGTGCATCGCAGTTTTTCGCCCGCGATTCTGATGGGCGCCACCGCCGCGTCCCTGACCGCCGATTTCGTATCGAAATACTGTTTCGGCCTGCGTCCGGTGCTTGACTTCGGCACCATCGGCCAACTGCCGCTCGGCGAATACGGGTGGCTGATTCCGCTGGGATTGGTGGCCGGTTTGGTTGGTTCGCTGATGAACCGTTCGCTGCTCGGCTTCCAAACGCTGTACGGCAAGCTTCCCGCATGGAGCCGCCCTTTGATCGCGATCGCGCTCGCGCTGCCAATCGGCATTTGGCTGCCTGACGTGCTCGGCGGCGGCTCGAACCTGATCGCCATGGCCGAGCATGCGCGCGTCGGCTTGGGCATGCTGTGCGTGCTGTTCGTGGCGAAAGTGCTGTTCACCTCCACCAGCTTCGGTTCAGGCGCTCCCGGCGGCATTTTCATGCCGATTCTCGCGGTTGGCTCACTCGCCGGCGGTATCTGCGGCGAGACGTTGCACCAGTTCGGCAACCTGCCGTCCGATTCCGTGGCGATTTTCTCGGTATGCGTGATGACGGGCACGCTGGCCGCGTCCGTGAAAACACCGATCACGTCGATTCTGCTGGCCGTGGAAATGTCCGGCACATTGACGCACATGCTGCCGGTCGCCGCCGTCGCGTTCATCGCATTGCTCGTCTCCGACCTGCTGCGTACGAAACCGATCTACGGCGAGCTGCTGGAACGGTACATGCGCGCGCAAGGCGGCACGACGGCAATCGCCAATCGCATCGACAACGGCATCATGGAACTGCCTGTGGAAATGGGCGCGACCGCGGACGGCAAGCTGATGCGTGACGTGCGCTGGCCGTACGGCTGTCTGGTGATCGGCCTGCGTCGCGGCGAACGGCAGATCGTGCCGCATGGCGATACGCGGCTGCGTGCCGGCGACTATCTGGTCGTGCTGTTCAGCGGCGAGGACGAAAGCGACGCACGGCATGCGATGCGGCGGCTGTGCGACGTGTCCGTCTGACGCGGCCGTACCGTCTTCCATAACCATTCGTAGACGTCTAGGGCCACCCGAAGTTATCCACAGTTATCCACAGTTATCCACCGAATCGGACATGTTCGATGTTTGGTTGCAACGCACGTGTAGACTCGTACAAGGTTAGGAAGACGGCACCTGCGGCCAGCTCGTTGCCGTATGGCTGGGGCGGAACGACGCTGTCCGCGGAAAGCCAAGTACAAGGGGAACGTGATGGAATCGCAAGAACAACGGGCGGCAGACTCGCCAAACGCGGGTGATGAGCCGAATCCCGCCACACAGTCGATCGACGTCGCCGAAGTGGCGCGCGCGGATGTGCGCCCGTCCGGTGCCGCCGCATCCAAGCATCCGCCGCAGATTCCGCTCGCGCCGATGAAACGCATGCAGGCGCGATTCAACCCTCTTGCCGATGGCCTGATGTATCTCGTGGTGTTCGTCGGCGGCTTCGTCGGCGTCGGGTTCCGTCGCGCCACGGACCTGCTGCTGCCGTCGGTGAACGGTTCGCCGTTCGTGGTGGGCACGTTCGTGTCGAATATGCTCGCCTGCTTCCTGTTTGCGATGCTGACCGAATACATGGCGACCGCGTCGTGGCTGCGCCGCAGGGTACGGCAGGTCGTCAGCCGTGGCGTCGGGCTTGGTTTGCTTGGCGGACTGTCGACGATGTCCGGCGTGATGTTGGAAACCATGGAAGGCATGCGCGAGCAGCGTTTCGGCAGCGCGCTCGGCTATCTTGCGGGAAGTTTCGCCGGCGGTCTGATCGCGGCCGCGGTTGGCGTGGCGCTGATGCAGGCGTTGCTGGCGCGCGGCACACGCAAGCGGGTCCGTAACGCGATCGCCGATGCCTCCACGGCTTCCGTATCCTCAATGTCCGATTCGGACGCGTACGGCATCGTGCAGGACGTCCAGATGACCGACACTGCAGTATCGGCTACGCAGAGTGTTACGCAGACGGTCCCCATGGCCGATTCGGGCGAATCGGACGTGCCGGACGCGCAAAACGTGCAGAACAACGTGCCGGGCGTGCAGGGCGTGCGCCACGTGAAGGTGGCGGATGCGGCACATTCGGCCGCGCAGGCCGCGTTGGAGGCCGCGCAGGCGGCACAGCAGGCGGCCCAGGTCGCCCAGCAGGTCGCGCAGACCGGGCAGGTGCCGAAAATCGAATCGCAGCCGCAGTCATCGCAACCCGTCGCACCTCTGCCCAGCTTCGAACCCAAGCCGGTCACCGCGGAAATCCCGCTCGTCGCCGACCCGACCACAGGAGAGGTGCGCTGATGACCTGGATGATCTGCCTGTTCGGCGGCATCGGCGCCATGGCCCGTTATGTGCTTGACGTGTCGATCCAACGCAGCTGGAACCGTGACGGCAACCATAGCTTCCCCCTGGCCACGCTCGTCATCAACGGCGTCGCCTCCCTGTGCGCCGGCATCGCCATGATGTCGTACTATGCGCAGTCGGTGGATATGGGCACGGTAATGACGTTCGTTGTGGGGTTCCTCGGCGGATTCTCAACATTCTCGTCGGCGATCAACGAGGTGCTGTCGCTGATTCGCAAACGCCGTTTCGCCATGGCCCTGGGCTATGGCGCTGCCACGGTCGCGGTGCCGCTCGCCTGCGTGGCGCTCGGATTCGGCATCGCCATGCTGGGCGGCCACGCATAGCTGTCACCGGCTCAGCCTTGCGTAATTTTCACGTTACACGGGCGGTCATCGGGTAACGTTCAGGAAATCTGAGCGCAACCGCGCGCGCTGTTTCCTCTCCTACGTTGTGAAAACAACAAGAGAGGAAAAACCTATGACAGCCGTAACGTATCTCACACGGCATCGTCGACCGGGAATCGTCATACTCTGTTCGATTGTCGCCGTTCTCTCGATGCTTTTCGTACTCCCTCCCGCCATCGCGTCCGCCGCCGATTCCGGCGCGCAGGCCGTCGATGAATGCAATCCGACCGCCAGCAACGGCTGCGTCAACGGCATCCTGCAGGACGCCGACAAGAAGCCGATCGCCGACGTCACCATCACGCTGTCCGGCAAGGCAACCGCGGAAACCAAAACCGCGGCGGACGGCAAATGGGCCTTCTCCGTTGCCGATGACGGCGATTACACCGTCACCATCGACGCGTCCGTTGCGAAAGAGCACGGCCTGAAGGCAAGCAGCGCGACGGTGACGATCAAGAAAGCCAGCTTCGACAAGCAGCGCGGCGTTGTCCGATTCGACCAGGCGGGCGATTCCGCCGGCAGCGGCACGTCCGGCACATCCGGATCGTCCGGCTCGGCAAACGGCACGAAAGGCGCGACCGGCACATCCGGATCGACGGCGGCCACGCAATCGCCAGTCAAAAAAGACGGCTCCAATGTCGGCAAACGCATCTGGCAGCAACTGTATTCCGGCATTATCTTCGGCCTGATGCTGGGCCTCATGTCCGTCGGCATGAACCTCGTCTACGGCACCACCGGCCTGCAGTCGTTCTCACACGGCGAACAGGTGACGCTCGGCGGCCTCATGGCATACGTCGGCACGCAGATGCTGCACATGCCGCTCATCGCCTCCGCCATCTTCGCCATCGTCATCGGCGCGCTGACCGGCTTCATCCAAAACGAAATCGTCTGGGGGCCGCTACGCAGACGCCACGTCGGCACCATGCAGCAGATGATCGTCACCATCGGCCTGTCCATGGCGTTGCAGTACACGTTCCAGTTCTTCTTCGGTGGCGACATCAAAGGCATCGTCAAATCGGTGCCGGACAGCTTCCAGCTCGGACCGATCACCACCGACATGCCGACGCTGGTCTCCGCGCTCATCGCCATCTGCGTGATCGTCGGCGTCACCCTGTTCCTTTACAAGACGCGACTCGGCCGCGCCACACGAGCCGTGTCCGACAACGCGGCGCTCGCCGCGGCATCCGGCATCAACGTGGATCAGGTGGTCCGCGTGGTCTGGATCCTCTCGTGCGCGATGGCAGCCCTGTCCGGCGTGCTGCTCGGCGTCTACCTGAACGGCATCTCCTGGAACACCGGCGCGACCCTGATCCTGCTGATGTTCGCCGCGGTGACGCTCGGCGGCCTCGGCACCGCCAACGGCGCGTTGATCGGCTCGCTGGTCATCGGCATCGTGGCGGACATGAGCTCGCTCGTCATCCCCAACGATATGCGTTACGCCAGCGCGCTGGCAATCCTCATCATCGTTCTGCTGGTGCGCCCGCAGGGCATCTTCGGCAAGCAGCAAAGGGTGGGCTGATCCATGGACATCATGACAATCATCTCCAACGCGGCGGGCGAACTGATCGCCCCGACCACAGCGGCGTACGTACTCGCCGCCATCGGTTTGAACATTCACTTCGGCATGACGGGCCTGATGAACATGGGCCAGGCTGGTTTCATGCTCCTCGGCGCATACGGATTCGCCATCACGCAGTCGATGGGCTGCAACCTGTTCGCCTCCGTATGCGCGGCGCTCGCGCTCGCGGTCATCTACGCGCTGCTGCTGGGCATTCCGACGCTGAAACTCGGACCCGACTATCTGGCCATGGTCACATTGGCCGCCGCGGAAATCATCCGCATCATCGGCAGATCGACGGCCATGACGAACTTCACCGGCGGTTCCGCGGGCATCTCACCGCAGGACTTCACCGAGAAATTCGAATCGCTTTCGCCGCTGCCGGACGGTTCGACCACGTTCCTGCTGTGGACGTACAGCAACAACATCGCCAACTCCTGGTGGCTGCGCATCGTGGCATGGGTTTTGGTGGTGATCGCGGCGCTGCTGTGCTGGCGCTGGTTCCACTCGCCGTGGGGCCGCATGCTCAAAGGCATCCGCGAGGACGAGAACGCGATCCGTTCGCTCGGCAAGCCGGTGACGCGATACAAGATGGAATCGCTGATTCTGGGCGGCCTGTTCGGCGCGATCGCCGGCATCATCTTCGTCCTGCCGCGTTCCGTACAGCCCGATTCGCTCGGCCGCACCGTCACCTTCTACGTGTGGACGATTCTGCTGCTGGGCGGCGCGGCCACGATTCTCGGCCCGGTGCTTGGCTCCTGCGTGCTGTGGGTGCTGCTCACCTTCGTCAAGGAGGTCATGCGCAACACCGTTCCCGAAACCCTCATCTCTTCCAACCAGATCGAAGCCCTCGGCTGGGTGATCGTCGGCGTCGCGCTGATGTGCCTGGTGATCTTCAGACCACAAGGCCTGTTGGGCGATCGAAAGGAGTTGGCTTTCCATGCCTGATACAACGAATTCTCCGACCACTGGCGTGCAGCCGGCCACGCAACCCGCAACCGGCGTGCAACCCGTATCCGGTGTGCAGCCCGGCGTACCATTCCAGGACCTCACCAAATGGGCCACCAAAGCTCCGGAAGGCGAGACCCTCATCTCCACCGCCTATCGCGACAAAGTCACCGACGATCTGAAATTCGTCGAAAACAAGCCGGGCGTGCACAAGCCTGACCCGATCCTCGTGGCCGACAACGTGACCCGCAAATTCGGCGGCATGACCGCCGTGGACGTGAGCCACTTCGAAATCGAACGGCACGGCATCACCGCGCTGATCGGACCGAACGGCGCCGGCAAAACCACGTTCTTCAACCTGATGACCGGCTTCGATACGCCGAACACCGGCACCTGGCAGTTCGACGGCAAGGACATGGCCCACGTGCAGCCCGAAAAAGTGGCGCGCATGGGCATGGTCCGCACCTTCCAGCTGACCAAGGTGATGAGCCGTCTGACCGTGCTCGACAACATGCTCCTCGGTGCCCCCGTGCAGCCGGGCGAAGGCATGTTCCGCGCGCTGTTCCCCGGCATGTGGAGGAAGCAGGAGCAGGCGAACATCGAAAAAGCCGAGGCGCTGCTGGAACGCTTCCTGCTGATCAAAAAGAAGGACGATTACGCCGGCGCGCTTTCCGGCGGCCAACGCAAGCTGCTGGAAATGGCACGAGCGCTGATGTCCGACCCGAAACTGGTCATGCTGGACGAGCCGATGGCCGGCGTGAACCCCGCGCTGAAACAGTCGCTGCTCGACCACATCATGGCGTTGCGCGAGGAAGGCACCACAGTGCTGTTCGTCGAACACGACATCAACATGGTGAGACACATCGCCGACTGGGTCACCGTGATGGCGGAAGGCAAGATCGTGGCCGAAGGCCAACCGAAGAGCGTGATGAACGATCCGGCCGTGATCGACGCATACCTGGGCGCCCACGCGAACGTGGACCTGGGCGACGATTCCGTGCTGGAAGACCTGAAGGAGGCCTGAAATGAGCGACATCGCAAGCGTGGCCGACGAGCCGCTGACCCGCACGCAGATCCACATGGGCGAGCCCGAAGGCGAACCGTTGCTCGACGCGGTCGATTTGGTGGCCGGATACATTCCCGGCGTGAACATCCTGAACGGCGCATCCCTGACCCTGCATGAAGGCGAGATCGTCGGCATCATCGGCCCGAACGGCGCAGGCAAATCCACCCTGCTCAAATCATTGTTCGGCCTGGTGCACATCCACTCCGGCAAGCTGCTGCTGAAAGGAGAGGACATCACCAACCTGCGCGCCGACAAACTCGTCTCCCGTGGCGTCGGCTTCGTGCCGCAGACCGAAAACGTCTTCCCCAGCCTGACCATCGCGGAAAACCTGCACATGGGCGCGTTCCAAGCACCGAAACTGTTCAACGAACGCTTCGACTACGTGTGCTCCATCTTCCCCAAACTCGGCCAGCGCAAGAACCAGCTCGCCGGCCAGCTTTCCGGCGGCGAACGTCAGATGGTGGCCATGGCCCGAGCCCTCATGATGAAACCATCCGTCCTCCTGCTCGACGAGCCCTCCGCAGGCCTGTCCCCAATGCTCCAGGACGAGACCTTCATCCGCGTGCGCCAAGTCAACAAAGCCGGCGTATCCGTGGTCATCGTCGAACAGAACGCCCGCCGCTGCCTGCAGATCTGCGACCGCGGCTACGTCCTCGACCAAGGCCGCAACGCCTACTCCGGCAAGGGCCGCGACCTGATGAACGATCCGAAAGTCGTCTCCCTCTACCTGGGCAACCTGGAAGAAGAGGTTCAAGAGGAAGGAAGGTAGGACCCAGGAAATCGCGGAACGGAGCGTATACCGCCTTTCCTTGCCGCTCGACGTACGTTCGTACGCCTTCGGGCTCGGACGGCGGTCTCCGCACGCGTTCCGCGATTTCCCCCTATGATTCAAAATTCTCAATTCCGATTACCGCTGTTGGGACACTGCCCGACAGTGGCTTCGGCATGCCTGAAAACAAGCTCAAAACCTTGTGTTTCCAACAGTTTTCGGGCTTCACCTTCGGTTAACTTCACGCATACACATTCGGTTTCCTCGGCACTTATAGTGCGATTCAAGATGGTCGAGCAACACATCTCGATAATCGTCACCAAGGGTTCGGCAATCAGCGGAGCCAAGAGAGGAAACGGTGATTCAAATGAAGAAGATCAACATGAAGGGCATGAGGAAACTGTCCATCACAGCCACCGCCATGGTGGCCGCCGCAGTCATGGCGCTCGCCGGCTGCGGTTC
>UMGV01036173.1_pt1 | contig 10630 bp, 8 predicted proteins | sample 1965361 | NCBI WGS metagenome assembly UMGV01 (sample SAMEA4836081, study PRJEB28245) | human gut metagenome | biome: gut microbiome; material: fecal sample | place: Denmark | collected 2008
TCGAAAGCGGATGCAAAGGTATAACAAAAAGTCTTACCGTGCAAGAGTTTCGACGAAAAAGTTTCAAGAAAACTTGCATTTTCGGTTTAGAATTGACCAAAATCAAGGAAAAAGCACGTTTTCAAGCGCTTTTACCTTGATTTTCTTTATTCAACCACAACTTCGTCAATAAAGAACCAGGCTGGATATCCAACACCATAATGCCATGTGGGGCATAGACCGATGGTCTTTACCGCCACGCGAATGTATCTTGCCTTGATAGGTTTGTCAAGACTTACGGTAGCAGGAACGAACTTCACGCTGATGTCGCGGTCTTCAGTAAACTCATGATTGCCTATCAAAGTGTATGCCTTACCGTCCTCGCTGGCGTAATAAGTCACGCTCTTTGGCATCAGAATCCACGCTCCGAGCTGATGCAGGAAGTCGGTGCTGACCTTTTGAACAGTCTTCACCTCTCCCATATCCAGCGTAAAGTCGGCATCCTTGCCTTTCCATCCCACCCAACTCTCAACAAAAGTGGTGCCTCCATAGAGTCCGTCGGTGAGAGCCTTGTCGGCAATAGGCAGGTATTTTTCGTCTGGCGGCAGGTTCCAAATCACCTTTGCGCCAGCCGCCTTGTTCTTAGTATCAGTAGGAAGGAAACGCTGACGATAGAGTCGGCAATAGTCTTCCACATTATTATTACGTTCGTTGAGTGTCGTCACTCCATACATGGCACAAGTATTCTGGAACGTATCGAGCGCCTTCTCAGTATATGCCTTGTCGCCACCATTCTCCGTGCGTGCAATCTCCAGTTCGCTATATCGCAGCGGCAGTCGTGCTATGCGAACATGCGCCAGCCTTGCCGAGTCGGCAGCCACCGCCTTCTCAGCCTCATCGAAGAGTTCGTTGTATGCCTTGCGGAGGTTGGCATTGAGCATACCTTTCTTATGAGTTATCGGCGAATCGTATATCCACAGCGGAATGCCCGACGACAGCAGCGCACCGGTAAGCATCTGCTGATACCTATATAAATATGTGGCAGCCGGACCATAATATCCCTTCATGAATGTCTTCATCAACGAGTCGGCATCCAATTCGGGATTCCATATCAGCTTACCTATTATATATGCTCTCATTTCGGAGAAGTCGGTGCCAAGCGAACCGTTCACCTGTTCGAAGAGCATTGTGGCATGATTGTGCTTGAAGAGCTGTATGTTCTTCTTCAGGATATGGAAGTTGGGGAACGGTGCCACCACATTGTCGAAATTGATGCCATAGTCCCACACGAAAATATTGTTGGATATCTTCGCCCAACCTTCCATTGCCTTCACGAAATCGCGTCCCGACTCGTTGTCGGTAAGCGGCACCTCGCGCTTGCAGTCGATGTCGCAAAGCATGATGTTGACGTTAGGCAGCGGCTTGACATGCTTTGGCGGGTGCATGGTGAACAGATAGGCAAGCGTTGAGATCTGCTTGTCGGGAAACCGCTCAGCCAATCGATTGAGAAACCTGATGTAGCATCCAGCGGGCGAACCCTCATACTCGTTCACCTTCTTGCATTCGGGACATTGGCAATAAGTGTCGTTGCCGTCGTTCTGACTTACGGATATAGTGTTGCGTCCGGGATTGGCTTTGAATATTGAGTCGATGCGATTGGCTACAATCTCGAATATATTGGGATTAGAGAGACACCACTGGCTATGATTGCCGGGGCGTCGTTCGCCGCTGATGAACGAATAGTATTCGGGATGCGCCTTACCATACACCGACGATGGCAGCAGTCGGTCGAACGTATGCACCCACATATCATTGGCAAACACCTCACTGTGATCATGTAGTCTCATCCAGTCGCGGTAAGTGTTGTCGTTGTTTGAATAGCTGAAAGTCTGTCGGAAGCGGAATGCAGGACTTTCTGCCACGTGCATCTTAGGAATGCGTATGTCGGCAGAAGGAGTAAGCGTATAGAAGTCCTTCGCCAGATAGTCTACGCCAACAAACTTTTCAAGAAGCGTAGCCACGCCGTATATGGCACCCTTTCCGCCTGCCGACTTAATGGCGAGTGTGCCATTCGAGCAGTCGATTACGTATCCGTCGTCAGTAGCCTCCATGGTCTTTTCGCCTATCACCACATCGTTCTTGGCACGTTTGGTTGTGGCTATGATTTTAAGTTCGCCCCCTGACGTCTCGCGAACAAAGCGCTGCAGAAGCGTGGCAGCCTTGCGGTTGACGTCGTTATCCTCTACAAGCACTATGCGTCCCTGCTGTTTGCCCTTGCTGACAAGGCAGACCTGTGCCATTGCCGCCATAGGTATCATAAGACATGCGATGAGCAGCGCTCTATTGAACATATTGATCATTGTTTTGTAGTAAGAAATTTTAGTAATAAGTTAGTTTTAAAATAATGTACGCACAAAGGTACATAGAAAGATGCAAATATCGCACAAGCAGTAAAATTTTATTACAAAATGAAATCTTATTCTAGAGATTTCGGAAGCGTCTTTTATCATATTTTGCAGCATCTGAACACCCCTACCCGGCTGTCAAGGCTCTTCTGCATTACTAAAGTACCACTTCTGCATAGCAAAAGGACTACAATCAGAATGCAAATGAAGTCCTATTGCATTGCAAAAGGAGCCTTAATGACAGGCCAAAGGAGTACATTTTAAAGAAAAAGGAGTCTTTTTGAGCTTTGCGATTTTGCACAACAACACCCACAAACAGCATAACACACTGTATACAAGCACAATAACTGCTGCACGCTCAAAACTCGAAAATTTCGGGCCAAAGATTTCTTTGTGCGCTCAACTGGCAGTATTGAGCGATAAAAATGCAAATATTGTGCAGGAGCGGAGCTTCGGGTAGGAGGCTATGGCGTCCTCGCCTTAGCCTGCGAAGCAAATGGACGAGTGTTTACTATAATAAATCAAGTTTTATCAAAGATTCTTTTTGATTGTTTCATTTGCTTGCTCAGGGCATGGCGAGGACGCCATACCCTCCTACGATTAATACCTTCTAAAACCGTTGCATCACCACTAATTTTGGAAGAGCCAGTTTTTTCGTATAAAATCCTTTGCCGTTTCACCTTTTTTGTATAATTTTGCGTACGAACCAAACAAGAAATTAGGGGTGCAGCATGGATTGTGCTGCTGAGATTATACCCATAGAACCTGAAGCGGATAATGCCGCCGTAGGAAATATTTCTATCCTGTACAATCAATAAGTTGACAACAGTTGCATACAATTGCAGAGCGCATTTGCGGCAAACCCTTGCAACAGCCCCACATATATGAAACGACAATTATGCAATACAGATGTGCCCTTACTATAGCCGGAAGCGACAGCGTAGGAGGTGCCGGCATACAGGCCGACATCAAGACAATGTCGGCTTTGGGAGTGTATGCAGCCTCAGCCATCACAGCCGTGACCGTGCAGAACACCCAGGGAGTGTACGGCATTGAAGCAATCCGACCCGAAATAGTGGGCGGACAGATTAGTGCCGTAATGGACGACATACACCCTACGGCTGTAAAAATAGGTATGGTGAACGATGCCGATACCATTCACGCCATTGCCGAGACATTGGGCAAATACAAAGGCGTGTCGGTTATCATCGACCCCGTTATGGTTTCGACAAGCGGATGCCGACTGATGCAGGAGGATGCTCTGCAGGTGTTTCGCACCGAACTGATGCCTTTGGCTTCGCTCCTGACGCCCAACGTGCCCGAAGCCGAAATCCTGTCGGGCATAAAGATTGAGACTGTTGACGACATGGATCGTGCTGCTGGCAAGATATGCCGCGAAGCTGGATGCGCCGTTCTGGTAAAGGGCGGACATCTCGACGGCAACACCAAGACCGACATTCTGTATGCCGACGGACAGCGGGTGGAGACATACGAGGCACAGACCGTAGAGACACGCAACACTCACGGAACGGGATGCACTCTCTCGTCCGCCATTACTGCCCATCTGGCTTTAGGCCATACGATGGCTGACGCCATAAGACTGGCAAAGACATATTTATATAAGGCACTTGAGGCTGGCAAGGACGTGGAGATAGGACGGGGACACGGACCCGTAAACCACTTCTTCGACCCTCACCCATACTATACTAAATAAACAATACTGATGATACAATTCATAACTCATACCAACTCACGCTACGGTTATACCGACGGCGCACGCATGGCTCTGGAAGGCTGTTGCCGATGGATTCAACTACGCATGAAGGATGCAACCGACGACGAGGTGCGACCTATTGCTCACGAAATACGCAAGCTGTGCACCGAATACAATGCCAAGTTCATTCTCGACGACCGTGTGAACCTGGTCATTGAGACCGGTGCCGACGGCGTGCATCTTGGCAAGAGCGATATGCCTGTAGACGAAGCGCGACGCGTGCTCGGTACACATTATATAATAGGTGGCACCGCCAACACGTTCGACGACATACAGCGACTGGCCCGTCAGGGTGCCGACTACATAGGATGCGGCCCCTTCCGATTTACTACGACAAAGAAAAACCTCTCGCCTATTCTCGGACTTGAAGGCTATCAACGTATAGTAAAGCAAATGCACGATGCCAATATCAATCTGCCGATTGTGGCGATTGGCGGTATCAAGGCGGAAGACATTCCTGCCATAATGCAGACGGGTGTGACGGGCATAGCCGTGAGTGGTGCTGTGCTGGATGCAGAGAATCCGGTGGAGGAAATGAAAAGGTTCGTCAAAAGCACAAAACCAAACCCATGAAGCCCTACCCCCGGTCCCTCCCCAGTAGGGAGGGGAGTGGTATGAACGACTAATCAAGAAAACTAAAGCCCCACCCCGGCCCCTCCCCAGTAAGGAGGGGAGTGGTATGAACGGCTAATCAAGAAAAAAACAATATAGAGAAAAAATAAAAATACGAGAATATAAAATTAACTAATAGAGCACATCGCTCCCCTCCCTGCGGGGGAGGGGCTGGGGGTGGGGCTTCTTACTACATCATTATGAACAACAACATCAAATTCTCCTATCCTTCTTCAGAGAAGGTGTACATGAAGGGAGAAATCTACAAGGACCTGCGTGTAGGCATGCGCGTGGTTCATCAGAAACCTACAGTGAAGATTGTAGGCGGCGAGCGCATTGAGACACCCAACGCTCCCGTCTACATATACGACACAAGTGGTCCGTACAGCGACCCTAACATCGAGATCGACCTGAAGCGCGGTCTGCCCTCCTTGCGTCAGGCTTGGATCGACTCACGCAAGGAGGGCGATACACAGATGTCGCTTGCACGCCAGGGCGTGATAACGCAGGAGATGGAGTACGTAGCGATTCGTGAGAACATGAACTGCCGCGAACTTGGCATCGAGACCCGTATCACACCGGAGTTTGTACGCGACGAGGTGGCTGCAGGACGCGCTGTTATACCTGCCAACAAGAAGCACCCAGAGTCGGAACCGATGATTATCGGCACCAACTTCCTCGTGAAAATCAATACCAACATCGGCAACTCAGCCATCACTTCGGGCATTGACGAAGAGGTGGAGAAAGCAGTGTGGAGCTGCAAGTGGGGTGGCGACACTCTGATGGACCTCTCTACGGGCGACAACATTCACGAGACACGCGAGTGGATTCTGCGCAACTGCCCCGTACCAGTAGGCACCGTGCCTATGTATCAGGCTTTTGAGAAGGTGAACGGCAAGGCCGAGGACCTGACATGGGAGATATTCCGCGACACACTCATCGAGCAGTGCGAGCAGGGCGTAGACTACTTCACCATCCATTGCGGCATCCGTCTGAAGAATATCAACCTCGCCGACACACGTCTGACGGGCATCGTGAGCCGTGGCGGCAGCATCATCTCTAAGTGGTGCAAGGTGCATCAGGAGGAGAGTTTCCTCTATGCCCACTTCGACGACATCTGCGACATCTGCGCCAAGTATGACGTTGCCATTTCGTTGGGCGACGGATTGCGCCCCGGTTCTACCTACGACGCCAACGACGCAGCACAGTTTGCCGAACTCGACACAATGGGCGAGCTTGTAGAACGTGCCTGGGCTAAGGGCGTGCAGGCATTCATCGAGGGTCCGGGTCACGTGCCAATGCACAAGATAAAGGAGAATATGGAGCGCCAGATAGAGAAGTGCCACGGTGCACCCTTCTACACACTTGGCCCGCTCGTAACCGACATTGCTCCTGCCTACGACCACATCACATCTGCCATCGGTGCCGCTATGATAGGATGGTATGGCACAGCCATGCTCTGCTACGTAACTCCGAAGGAACACCTGGCACTGCCCAATAAGGACGATGTGCGCACTGGCGTAGTGACATACAAGATTGCTGCCCATGCAGCCGACCTTGCCAAGGGTCATCCGGGTGCCACAATACGCGACAACGCTCTGTCGAAGGCACGCTACGACTTCCGCTGGAAGGACCAGTTCAACCTCTCGCTCGACCCCGAGCGCGCCGAGGAGTACTATCGCACAACCAACAAGGTGGACGCCAACTACTGCACCATGTGCGGACCTAACTTCTGCGCAGCACGTATCAGCCACACACTTTGCGACGAAACCAAGTAATAAAATCAACAATTAACAATATAAAGCAATGATTGAAACACAAGTATCAAAAGGTATTATAACTACCTATTTTGACAAACTCCAGAACAACCTCGACCTCGACGTCGCTATCGTTGGCGGCGGTCCGTCAGGTATCGTAGCAGCCTACTATCTTGCCAAGGCAGGACTGAAAGTAGCACAGTTCGACCGCAAGCTGTCGCCTGGTGGCGGTATGTGGGGTGGTGCAATGATGTTCAACCAGATTGTTATTCAGGAAGAGGCAATGGACATCGTTAACGACTTCGAAATCAACTACCATCCGTTTGAAGACGGACTCTACACCATCGACTCTGTAGAGAGCACATCATCGCTGCTGTATCACGCAGTACACGCCGGTGCAACCATCTTCAACTGCTACTCTGTAGAGGACGTAGTGTTCAAGGAAAACAAGGTGAGCGGTGTTGTAGTAAACTGGACTCCGGTATTGCGCGAGGGTCTGCACGTCGATCCGCTTAACATCATGGCCAAGTGCGTTATCGACGGTACAGGTCACGACTCAGAGATGTGCAAGGTTGTAGCACGCAAGAACGGCATCCGTCTTGAGACAACAACAGGCGGCGTTATCGGCGAGCGTTCACTCGATGTAGAGGAAGGCGAGCGTCAGGTAGTAGAGGGCACACGCGAGATTTATCCGGGTCTGTACGTTTGCGGTATGGCATCTTCAGCCGTAGCCGGCACTCCACGTATGGGACCAATCTTCGGCGGTATGCTCATGTCAGGCAAGAAGGTTGCCGAACTGATTATCGAGAAACTTAAGAAGTAGTTCTTTATATAGTTGAGAGTTGAGAGTTGGAAGTTGAGAGTTATGATATGCTTTTCTATTTATGCATTATAAATAATGTTGATATATGTAATCATAACTCTAAACTTTCAACTCTCAACTATAAACTTATCATAACTCTCAACTTATCATAATTCTCAACTAATGAAAACCATCGCCATCACCCTATCCCATTTTTTCACAGACGAAGCCTCAGCCATCAACCGTCTGTTTGAGAGCGGCATCGACCTGCTGCATCTTCGCAAGCCCGACTCTCAAGCTGAAGAATGCCGACAATTGCTTGAGACAGTAAACAAGCGATGGCTGCAACGTATCGTCGTACACGATCATTTTGAATTGTGCAAGGAATTTCAGTTGCACGGCATCCATCTCAACCGCCGCAACAATACCGTTCCAGCCGACCATCATGGCAGTCTGTCGTGCTCATGCCACTCATTAGAGGAAGTAATAGAGCGCAAGCCTAAGATGGACTACGTATTCCTTAGTCCTATATACGACAGCATATCCAAGCAAGGCTACCATTCGGCATTCAGCGACGAAGTCCTGCGCCAAGCATCGGCACAAGGCATTATCGACCACAAAGTAGTGGCATTGGGAGGCGTCACACGCCAGCGTATTCCACAATTGGAGGAATACGGATTCGGAGGCGCAGCCATGTTGGGCGATATGTGGAAGGACCTGCCATAATAATTACAAAGAAAGGGTTGAGCATCTCGTTTTTTATTTGTACTTTTGCCATGTTATTTATCGACTAAAAAACATGGAACAAACAGGATTGAAGAAAGCATTCATACAACTACACTTGAGTGTAATGCTTGCAGGTTTTACAGGATTATTCGGCAAGCTCGTTACACTCAATGAGACAACTCTGACATGGTATCGACTCGTATTCACAACGATGATTCTGCTCGTATTTACGGGTCTGCCACGTATTGAATTCAAGAAATTTCTGAAAATAGCAGGTTGCGGCACATTGCTCGGTTTGCATTGGATATTATTCTATGCGTCCATCAAAGCGAGTAATGTATCAATCGGTGTTGTGAGTTTTGCCAGCATCTGCTTCTTCACATCCATATTCGAGCCGATGATACTACGCAAGCGATTTTCGATTGTTGATATGCTATTGGCACTTATCACCATTGTAGGACTGGCGTGTATATTCTCGTTCGACACCCGCTACCGAACAGGTATCATCATCGGCGTACTATCGGCAGCCGTATGCTCGCTATATGCCATAACCAATAAGACGGCATGCCAGGACATCAAGTCGCGCACGGCACTATTGTATCTGATGGTGGGCGGACTGATAGGTGTGAGCATCATCATACCGTTCTATCTGATGATTTATCCTTCGTCACAACCCGTTATGGTAATACCCGAAGGCGATAACTTATGGTGGCTTCTGTGTCTTGCATTGTTCTGCACGGCAGGTCTGTATCTCCTGCAAATCATTGTGCTAAAGAAACTCTCGGCATTCACCGTCAACCTCACATACAACCTTGAGCCATGCTACACCATTCTCATAGCTTTCGCTGCATTCGGTGAGGGTCGTGAGCTGAACGTTTCATTCTATGTAGGCATCACAATGGTGATACTGAGCGTGGTATTGCAGAATCTTATGGCTTCAAGACGAAAAGAGAATACGAAGAAATAACCTCAAAACGACTAATCACATTACAATAATATATGATAGTATACATTATTTTAGGCATAGCTGCTGTAGTCATGGCAGCGGTAGGATATCTGTTGGGAAGCAAGAGCCAGACCGAACAAATCAAGACGCTGACATCCGAACGCGACGTACAGAAAGCTTATGCCGACAACTATAAAGCATCGCTCGAAACCGAAACTGAGCGCAACAGACAGAAAGAAGCCGAACTGAAAGAATCGTTCGACCGGCAACTGGCAGACTTCAAGGAGGCGTACGACAAGCAGCTTGCAGAGCTGAAGGACTATCACGACAAGCAACTTGCACAAACAAAGGACAATGCCGACAAGCAGATTGAGACGTTGAAACAGATGAACAAGGAGCAGGTTGACAATCAGCTCCAGCTCATTCGCGAGCAGATGCAGACCACGTCGGAGGAAATTCTGAAGCGCCGTCAGGAAGAACTGGGTGAGCGAAACAAGGAGCAGGTATCGAAGATTATTGACCCTCTGCAACAAAGTCTGAAGGATATGCAGGAGGCTTTCGACAAATCGAAGGAACAGCAGAGCGAAGCTCTAACCCGTCTTGACGAAACCATTAAGATTAATATGCAGAAGAGTGTGGCATTAGGCGAGACCGCCGACCGACTGACCCGTGCACTAACCGGCGAGGTGAAGGTGCAGGGCAACTTCGGCGAGTTGAAACTGAAGCAGCTGCTCGAAGACCTCGAACTGAAGGAGGGCGAACAGTTTGACACACAAGAGACCCTTAAAGACAAGGCAGGAAAGACGGCTAAGGGCGACGACGGAAAGGGACTGATACCCGACTTCATACTACACTTCCCCAACAATCGCCACGTCGTGGTTGACTCCAAAATGTCGCTGACCGACTACGAGCGATACATGAACGCCGATGACGGAACGCCAGAGAAGAGCGAATATCTGAAGTCGCACATCGCAAGCGTAAGAGCGCAGGTGAAGCGACTGGCAAAGAAGGAATACACCAAGTATCTGCCAAGCGGATACAACAAACTCAACTTCGCCATAATGTACGTGCCTATTGAGGGTGCGCTCAATCTCGCATTGCTCAACGACAGTACACTGTGGCGCGAGGCTTACGACGAAGGAGTGATGATACTTGGTCCGCAAACCATGTACATGAACCTGCGCGTGCTGGAAATGATGTGGACCCAAGTGCGACAGCTCAAAAACCAGCAAGCCATGATTGATGCCGCCAACACCGTTATCGATCGTGTGCAGGACTTCGGTATGCGATTTGGCGATGTGGAGACAAGCATGAACGACACCATAAAGAAAATCGCTAAACTGAAAATAACAACCGCCGACAGTGGCGCAAGCATCATCACTGCCGCCCGCAACCTGCTCAAGGCTGGTGCAAAAGAAAACAAGAAGAAGAAGTCGCTTGCCGAAATGGACGATTCAATGTTTATCGAAGCAGATGCATCAGCTGTTTTATAAATATTATATTCAAGTTTCGCAAGTTCAGAAGTTATAGAAGTTAAAGAAGTTATAGAAGTTATAGAAGTTATAGAATTTAAAGCCGTATGCCTTACAGCTGAATATTCAGCAAAAAGAGTAATGGCTATCGCTCGGC
>UMGV01012231.1_pt1 | contig 10610 bp, 7 predicted proteins | sample 1965361 | NCBI WGS metagenome assembly UMGV01 (sample SAMEA4836081, study PRJEB28245) | human gut metagenome | biome: gut microbiome; material: fecal sample | place: Denmark | collected 2008
ATACAGTTTTGTTAACAAACGTTACTAGTGATCATTTAGATTTTCATAAAACTTATGATGATTATTTATATACTAAAGGGTTATTTTTAACTGGTTGTCATAAATATGCAATAATTAATACGGAAACTAATGATTTTGATTTTTTATATCGTATTGCTAATGGAAAGATTATTACTTTTGGTAAAAATAGTCCAGATTTTAAAATGAATGATATTGTTATTGGAAATAATTATACTAAATTTAAAGTAAAGATTAATAATAAAGAATATGTGGTTGAGACAAAAATGTTAGCCGAATTCAATGTTTATAATATAACTGGTTTCTTAGCGATTTTGAAGACACAAAATTTATTTGATAATAGGGTGTTTTCATTTTTGAAAGGAGATATTGTGGTTGATGGACGTATGGAAATCATTGAAAAAGATGGTAAAAACATTTATGTTGACTTTGCTCATACTCCAGATGGTGTTTTAAAAGTTTTATCATATATAAATAGTGTTAAGAGTAATAACTTAATAACAGTTTTAGGTTGCGGCGGGAATAGAGATAAGGAAAAAAGACCAATAATGGGAAGAATTGCTACAGACCTTAGTGATTATGTAATTTTCACTATGGATAGTCCAAGAGGGGAAAGACCACTTGACATAATTAATGAAATGAAAGCAGGGTGTAAAACCAATAATTATTCAATTATTGAAAACCGTGGGGAAGCTATTAGAGTAGCATTAGATATAGCTAAGACTAATGATAGTATAGCAATATTAGGAAAAGGAAATGAAAATTATATTATTTTAGATGGTAAAAAAATTGAGTTTAATGATCGAAAAGCAGTAGAAAAATATCTTAATATTAATTCATAACGTGAAAGGAATGTTATAAGTGAATAATTATTTTTATGTCTATATAACTAGTTTTTTAATTAGTATAGTATTGTTAGTTTTTTTTATTCCTTTATTTAGAAAAATAAAGTTTTCTCAAAGTGTAAGAAAAGAAGGACCAACATCCCACTATACAAAAAGTGGTACCCCAACAATGGGTGGGATATTTATTATTCTTTCAACAATCTTTTCATATTTAATTTATTTTACAAAAGATGATTCTTTTAATTTGAATAAATTAATTTTATTATTGTTTCCAATTGTGTCTTTTGGACTGATAGGATTTTTAGATGACGGACTAATTATTATTAAAAAGAACAACAACGGTATTAAACCTAATACCAAGTTGTTTCTTCAAATTGTTTTTGCTTTTTTATATGCTATTTTATATATTAAAACAGTCGGAAATACAAATATTAGGATATTTAAGCAAAATTTTGATATCAAGTGGCTATATATATTTTTAGTAGTACTAATGTTAGTATCTAGTTCTAATGCTGTAAACTTAAGTGATGGTTTAGATGGATTAGCAAGTGGACTTACTATTATTGTCCTTTTGGGAGTGTTTGTTTTAGGATATCACAAAGATAGTAATGTAAGCTCCTTTGCCATTAGTTTGGTTGGGGGAATCATTGGCTTTTTGTGTTACAACTTTCACCCTGCCAAACTTTTTATGGGAGATGTAGGTTCTTTAGCAATCGGTGCAAGTATTGCTAGTATGTTTATTCTATTGAAAATGGAAATATTATTATTGATTTTTGGATTTGTGTTTATTGTTGAGACATTATCTGTAATAATTCAAGTTGCTTATTTTAAAAAAACAAAAGGAAAAAGATTGTTTTTAATGACTCCAATTCATCATCATTTTGAATTAAAAGGATTAAAAGAATGGCAAATAGATTTAATTTTTTGGATTGTTGCAATAGTTATGGGGACAATAGGTATATATTTAGGATATAAATTTTATTAGGAGGCTTTATGATTCTTTTGCTTGGATATGGGATAAGTAATAAAAGCATTGCCAAATACTTAGATAAGATTGAAAAAGATTATATAATTTATGATGATTATGCTAATAAAACATATGTGTCTATGGATAAAATAGATTTGGTTATTAAAAGTGGTAGTTTTAAAAATGAACATCCATTAATTTTAGAAGCAATTTCAAAAGGAATTGAAGTTGTTAGTGACCTAGAATATTATTATAGATGCAGTAACAAAAATAAAGAATTAATAGTTGTTACTGGTAGTAATGGAAAAAGCACGACAGTTAGTCTTATAAAAAACATATTAGGAAAATCTGTAGACCTAGGTGGAAATATTGGCTATCCATTGTTTGATTTTATTAATAGTCGTAAAGATATGATAATAGAAGCATCAAGTTATATGAATGAATATTTATCTAAATTTAAAGCTAAATATTATGTTATAACAAACCTATATAGCAACCACCTTGAACATCATGATACTTATAATAAATACATAAAAGCAAAACTTAATCTTCTTAAAAATATTGAACACAATGATTTTTTAATTTACAATTATGATAATGAGTTATTAAAAGAACTGGTGAGAAATTATGATTGTTACAAAATACCATTTTCAGCGAATAAAACTGGTAATGGAGTATTTATAGATAAAAATTATATATACTTTAATCAACATAAAATTATTTCTTTAAAAGAAATATCTTTATTAGGAAACCATAACTTAGAAAATGTTTTGGCAAGCATTGCTGTAACTTATTGTTATGGCACTATTCCTAGTATGATAAAGTTAGGTATTTCTACCTTTAATGGCATAGAACATCGCTTAGAGAGATTCATGGTAAGAAATAATATTGAAGTCTATAATGATTCAAAGGCAACGAATTTTATGGCTTTGAAAAGTGCCTTGAATTCTTTTGATAAGAAACGAATTTTGCTTGTTTGCGGTGGCGAGAAAAAAGAAGATGATTATAATATTATCAATGATTCATTAAAAAATGTAAAAGAAGTGATTGTAAATGGTCAAAATAGAGAAGAACTTTTAAAGTATTTTTCTAATAAAGATGTTATTGTAAAAAGTTATCCTAATTTAAAAGAATTATTATGTGATAAAGATAAGCTTTTTAGTGAAAATATTGACGTGATATTGTTTTCACCAGGTTCGCCTAGTTTTGACCAATTTGAAAATTTTGAAGATAGAGGAAGATTTTTTAAAGAAAACATGTTATAATATTTGTGGTGATTATATGAATATAGTTTATGGTGGCTCTTTTAATCCGCCAACAGTAGCTCACTACGAAATTGCAAAAAATGTTTTAAAGAGATTCCCTAAATCAAAATTAATCTTTTTACCAGCATCTCTTTATTATAATAAAGCTAATTTGATAAATGAAGTAGATAGGATAAATATGCTTATGCTTGTGTGTGAAAGGCTTGGTGAAAGAGCATCAATAAGCACATTTGAATTAGAAAATGATAAATTTTTAGGAACATATTATTCTTTAAAACAATTTGATGATTGCTATTTTTTATTGGGTGCTGATAATTTTAATTATATTGATAAATGGATTATGTTTGAAAAATTAATTAGCGAAAATAAGTTTTTAATCATACCGAGAAAAGGTTATAACATTGAAAAAAAGATCTCTGAAAATGAGTTATTAACTAAATATCGTGATAATTTTATACTTCTTGATGAGTTTAAAGTAAATAATATTTCAAGTAGTTTGTATCGCAGTACTAAAGAAGAAAAATTTGTTTTACCTGAAATTGATAAATATATAAAAGAAAAAGAACTATATAAGTAAAAGCAAGGAGGAAAAAATGTATTCACATGGTTTTTTGAAAGTGGCTGCAGCTAGTCCGGTTGCTAGAGTTGGAGATCCACTTTTTAATGTAAAGGAAATGTTAAAAGTGTTAAATACAATTGAAGAAAAAAAACCATCAATAATTTGTTTTCCAGAAATGGGAATACCTGGGTATTCAATTGGTGATTTGATATTTCAAAAATATTTATATGAAGATTCTTTAGAAGCTATAAATTATTTTTTAAAAAACAATAATTATGATGGAGTTGTGATATTTGGTTCTTATATTATCATAAATGATGCTATTTATAATTGTTGTTTCGTTAGCCAAAAAAATAAAATTTTAGGAATAGTTCCTAAGAATTTTTTACCACATACTAATGAATTTTATGAGTCGCGTTGGTTTGCATCAGGAAGCATGATCAGTAAAGAAGTAAAAAGTGTTAATTTGTTTGGAGAAACTATTCCATTCGGAAAGATTATTTTTGAAAATAGACTTTATGACGTTACTTTTGGTGCGGAAATTTGTGCTGACATGTGGGCACCTATGTCTCCAAGTGAAACTTTATTTTCAAATGGAGCTTTAATGGTTTTTAATCCTAGTGCTTCTCCAATATGCATTGGAAAAAGTGATTATCGTCGAATGCTAACAAAAACTATGAGTTTTAAGTTTAATGGAGCATATATATATGCTTCTAATAATGCTAGTGAATCAACTAGTGAAGTTGTTTTTAGTGGTCATAAAATAATTGCTGAGGCTGGATCTATTATTTCGGAAGATGAAAAGATATCTTTAGATAGTAGTGTTATTTATGGTGATATTGATATTGATAAATTGCATTATTTAAGAAGAAATAATAGTTATTACAAAAGTTCTCAGGACATGACTAGAGATATTGACATTTTAAAGGTTTCTTTTGATTTTACTTATCTTAATGATGAATTTCATTTTGAAAAAGAATTGGACAAGTTTCCATTTGTTCCCAAGGTTAAGAGAGAATTTGAAGAAATTATAAATATTCAGATAGCATCAGTTATAAAAAGATTAGAGTATATCGGTATTAAAAAAGTTGTGTTAGGAGTTAGTGGTGGCCTAGATTCTACCTTAGCATTACTTTCACTTTGCTATGCGTTTGATAAATATGGTTATGATAGAAAAAATATTCTAGGTTTTACTATGCCATCCTTTGCCACAAGCGCAAACACTTTAAATAATAGTTTGGAGTTAATGAGAAAACTTAATATAACTTATAAAGAAATACCTATTCATGATATGGTTTCTTCTCAACTTGATGTAATTGGACAAAATAGAGAAAATAAAGATACAACTTACGAAAATGTTCAAGCAAGGTATAGAACTTTAACATTAATGAATATTGCTAATAAGGAAAAAGCTATAGTTATAGGAACTGGTGATATGAGTGAAATAGCCTTAGGATGGTCAACTTTTAATGGTGATCATATGGCAATGTATGCGATTAATGCTGGACTTCCTAAAACAGTGGTAAAAGAAGTAGTTAATTATTATTGTGATGTATACCCTGAGGTAAGTAGTGTTATAAAGAGGATTTTAGAAACTCCAATTACACCAGAACTAGCAAGTAGTAGTCAATCTACTGAAGATATAATTGGTAAATATGAAATAAATGATTTCATTTTATATCACTTTTTAGTAAATGGAGATACTAGTGATAGAATTGAGTATTTATTGCAAAGAGTTATGAATTTGGATAATGATGTGGCGAAAGAATATGTTTATAATTTTAATAAACGTTTTTATAGTCAACAATACAAGAGATTAACAGCTCCAGAAAGTGTAAAAATACTAGATATTTCTTTATCACCTAGAACAGAAATTAGATTGAATGGTGATATATATTATAGTCGTGAAAAGAAAAATAGATAATGTTATGTATTAAATATTAGTTATATTGTTAGTTAGTAATATTCTATAGTATCTCTTCTATAAAAAGTTGTTGACAATTTGCCTTTAAACGTGTTAAAATTACTTGTAAATACTGTGAAAAGGAAGAGTACTAATAGTAGATTCGTAGAGATTAGTTGGCTGGTGAAAAACTAAATGATGCTATTAAGAAGGTAGCCTTGGAGTAGATAAGATGAAATAACAGTAGTTTTATTCGTGTATAGAGCGTTAATCTATAAAGGAGCGCAAAGTGTTATACTTTGAACTAAGGTGGTACCGCGAAATTTTCGTCCTTAGAAGATATCTAAATAAGAGTCTTTTAAGGACTTTTATTTTAAGCAAAAATATTAGAAAGGAAAAATTTAAAAATGAAGTTAAAAGACTTATCAACAAAGTATGATTTTAAATCTGTTGAAGAAGGAAAATATAAGACTTGGGTTGAAAAAGGTTATTTCACAGCTGGTGATATTTCTAAAAAACCTTATTGTATAGTTATTCCTCCACCAAACATCACAGGAAAGTTGCATGTGGGACATGTGCTTGATACAACATTGCAAGACATTATAATCAGACGTAAAAGAATGCAAGGTTACGATGCTTTATATTTACCAGGAATGGATCATGCCTCAATTGCGACTCAAGCTAAAGTAGAAGCAGAACTTCGTAGTAAAGGTATCACTCGATATGATTTGGGTAGAGATAAATTCTTAGAGTACTGCTGGGATTGGAAAAATAGATACGGTGGAATCATTCACGAACAATGGGAAAAAGTAGGTATTAGTGTAGACTATACTCGTGAAAGATTTACATTAGATGCTGGATTAAACAAAGCAGTTAACACAATATTTGTTAAAATGTATAATGAAGGTTTAATCTATCGTGGTGAAAAGATAATAAATTGGGATGTTCAAAGTAGAACAGCTTTATCTAATATAGAAGTTGAATATAAAGATATTGAAGGTGCATTCTATCATTTCATTTATCCATTTGTTGATGGTGATGGTGGACTTGAAATTGCCACAACACGTCCTGAAACAATGTTTGCCGATCAAGCATTAATGGTTCATCCTAATGATAAAAGATATCAAAAATATATTGGCAGAAAAGTAATTATTCCTGGAACTGACATTACTATTCCAGTTATTAGTGATGAATATGTTGATATTGATTTTGGAACTGGTGTTGTTAAGGTTACTCCTGCTCATGATCCAAATGATTTTGAAGTAGGTATTAGACACAACTTAGATAGACCAATTTGTATGACTGAAGATGGTCATATGAATGAAATGGCAGGAAAATATTGTGGAATGGATAGATTTGAATGCCGTAAAGCTGTTGTTAAAGATTTGCAAGAAGCTGGACTTTGTCCTAAAATAGAAAAAATGATTCACTCAGTAGGTCATTCTGAAAGAACTGGAGTTATTGTTGAACCAAGACTTTCAAAACAATGGTTCGTTAAGATGAAACCTTTAGCTGATATGTTAATTGAATTCCAAAAGACTGAAAATAAAGTTAATTTTGTTCCTCAACGTTTTGAAAATACTTTATTACAATGGATGTATAATATTCAAGATTGGTGCATCAGTCGTCAACTATGGTGGGGACATCAAATTCCTGCTTGGTATAAGACTTTAGAAAATGGGGAAGAAGAGGTATATGTTGGAATGGAAGCACCGAGTGGAGATGGTTGGCGTCGTGATGAAGATGCTTTAGACACTTGGTTCTCTAGTGGACTTTGGCCTTTTTCTACTTTAGGATGGCCTAGCGAAACTAGTGATTTAGCTAGATATTTCCCTACTGATACATTAGTAACAGGTTATGATATTATCCCATTCTGGGTAGCTAGAATGATGTTTACTTCTGAATATACATTAAATAAGGCACCTTTTAAATATTGTTTAATCCATGGATTAATAAGAGATGAACTTGGTAGAAAAGTTTCTAAATCTTTAGGAAATGGTATTGATATCTTAGAAGCGTTTGCTAAGTATGGTGTAGATTCAATGAGATATTTCTTAACTACATCTTCAACTCCTGGTCAAGATATGCGTTATTCTACTGAAAAAATAGAAGCAAGTTGGAATTACATTAATAAGATTTGGAATATATCTCGTTTTATTGGTTTGAACTTTGAAAATGCTAATTATCAAAATGAAGAAATAAATTCTGAATTATTAACAGATGTTGATAAATGGATTTTATATAAATTAAATGAAACTATTAAAGTAGCTGATTATAACTTTGAAAAATTTGAATTTGGTGAAGCAAGCAAAGCTATTTATAAGTTTACATGGGCTGATTTTGCTAGTTGGTATCTAGAAATGACAAAAGTTGTTTTAAATGATGAAAATCAAAAACAAGAACTTAAGATTAATACATGTGCCGTTTTGAAATACTGTTTAACAGCTATTCTTAAGTTGTTACATCCATTTATGCCTTTCTTTACTGAAGAAATATATCAAATGTATAATGAAGGTAGCATAGTTGTTAGTAGTTGGCCAACTGTTAATCCTAACTATGATTTCTCAGAAGCATCAAAAATTGAAGTGTTGTTTGAAATAATTACTGCTGTTAGAAATATTCGTGTTTCTAAAAATGTTGCTAACAGTAAGCAAATTGATTTAATATTACAAGCAAAAGAACAAGATATTATTAATGTATTAGAGAAATCAAAAAATATTTTACAAAGATTCACTAATTTTAACACTTTAAATATCGCAAGTGGTGAAGTTGAAAAGAAGAGAAGTATGGTTGAAGTATTTAGTGATGTAACTGTTGTTGTTCCTCTTGATACTTTAGTTAATGTAGCTGATGAAATAAAGAAATTAGAAGAAGCTAAGAAAAAGATGATTAATGAGATTGCTAGATGTAAAGGAATGTTATCTAATGTTAATTTCACTTCAAAAGCTCCAAAAGAGAAAGTTGCAGCTGAACAAGAAAAATTAGATAATTATGAAAAACAATTAAGTGAAATAGAAAAATCTATTAAGGAATTACAATAATATGCTTAGAAATAACGAATCTAGATATAGTCAAATTAATGATGTTATAGATATGGTGAATAATAAAAAAGATGATTTTGACTATTCATTAGCCTTAGAATATATGGGAAATAATGAAAAAATTCTTATGAATATAATTAGTTCATTTTTGAGTTATAATAAAGATTCAATATCATTAATGAAAGAGTATTTAATAAAAAATGATGGTAAAGAATTATTTGCAATATTTCATCATTTCAAAGGAGTTTCACTAAATTTGGGTTCGAGAATTATGTGCTCATTTTCTGATTATTTATGTGAAAAGTTTAGATATAAACAAAATGAGTCAATTGATACTACAACAATAGAAGAAATAAAATTATATATTGAATTTTGCAATATTCTTTTTGCAAAATTAGAAAGTGTAAGAAATGAACATAAATAACATATCAGAAATGGTAGATTATATTCAAACTCGTAAAAGAACAGAAAAAAAAGTATCATTAGACAGAATGAAAGCTTTCTGTTCTATTTGTGGGAACCCACAAGTAGGTATAAAATATATTCATGTTGGTGGAACTAATGGTAAAGGCTCAGTGGTGTCATTCCTTAAAAATATTTTATTAAAACAAGGATTTCATGTTGGGGCTTATATTTCCCCATATGTTGTGTGTTTTAATGAAAGAATTTCTTTTGATGGAAAATATATAAGTGATGAAGAAATACTTTATTTTGGAAATTTAATTATTTCAAAACAAGAGGATTTTAATCGTGCAAATTTGCCTCAGCCTACATTTTTTGAATTTGTTACATTGATGGCCTTTTTATATTTTAAAAGTAAGAAGGATTTAGATTATGTAATATTAGAAGTTGGCTTAGGTGGCTTACTAGATTGCACTAACATCATAACTCCCCTTGTATCTGTTATAAGTAATGTTTCATATGACCATATGAATGTACTTGGAGATACTTTAGAAGAAATTGCTAGTAATAAATTAGGAATTGTAAAGGAAAATAATTATTTAGTGACTTTAGATAATAAAGAGCTTAATAAGCTGTTTATTGAAAAGTGCAAAGAAAAAAATGCAAAATTAATTCTTGTTAAAAAAGAAGATATTAAAAATGTTTCTATAAATGATAATCTAATGACTTTCACTTATAAAGATTATTATGTTAAAAGCAAACTTTTAGGTTTATATCAAACAGAAAATATTGCTATTAGTATTGAAACTATTGAACTTTTAAATAGATTAAAAGAGTTTACGATTTCTAAAGAAACAATTTTATCTGGTATTAGTGAAACATTTTGGCCCGGAAGATTTCAAGTGGTTAATCAAAGGCCATTAATAGTAATAGACGGAGCTCATAATATTGATGGAATCACAAGATTGTGTGAAACAATTAAGAAAATAAAAGAAGATCGAAAGGTGACAATAATTTTTGCTGTTTCTAAAGATAAAGAAAAAGAAGTTATGATAAAGAAATTATCTGAGATTGCTGATAGTTTTTACTTTTCATCTTTCAATTATAAAAGAAGTGATGACCCACAATTATTAATGAATCTTGCTACATTTACTAATAAAATGATTTTAGATGATTTAGATGAGTTTATTAATAAAATAAGATCTTTAAATAGTGATGAAATATATGTGTTCTGTGGAAGCTTATATTTTGTTAGTGAACTATTACCAAAATTTAAATAATATGTAAGAACAGAAAAAAAGTTTTCTGTTCTTTTTTTTGACATCTTTTTTCTTTTTGTTGTAATAAAATAATGTCGAGGTGATGTTATGAAGAAAATTGCAAGAAGAGATTTTGATGTTGTTGGAATATTACTGGGAGTGATAGTTGGAATACTAATCGGATATTTTATTAGTACAAAATTAATAAAAGATGACATCCCAGCAAGCGGTGAAGTCACTAATGAAAATCAAGTTGGTTATGTGTATTTATTGCAATTAGCAAAATTTGATAATCCTGAAGGAGCCTTAAATTATTCTAAAAATCTTAAAAAAAGTGATATTTATACTGAA
>UMGV01090016.1_pt1 | contig 10600 bp, 8 predicted proteins | sample 1965361 | NCBI WGS metagenome assembly UMGV01 (sample SAMEA4836081, study PRJEB28245) | human gut metagenome | biome: gut microbiome; material: fecal sample | place: Denmark | collected 2008
AGCCGCCCTTTTTCACGAAGAGCCTTGGTCACGACAGTGACAGAGGCTTTTTTCGTTGGTATATGTGCCATAGTTGGGCAAAGAAGATGATTGTTGCCATCCGATAATCAAATTGAACGTAACTTTTTTTGAATAAAAAGGTAAACAGTCTCGACAAAATGGAAAAGGCGGCTTGTTTCGGATGGTTACTTTTTTCTAATACCGATTTAGGATTAATGATAGTTCTCCGGCGTCCATCCCCGTGTAACCCACCCGTCCACACGCTGCAACCACAACAACGCTACACTTCGCCTTGGGGATAGCCACTGACTAAACGATGCGGGTGGTCAAAATAATTGGTTGGTTCTTGATTTATATCGAAAAAAAATGGTACATTTGCATCATGAATATACCTGAAACAGGCAATATAAAATGGAGCGAGACGGTGATAATCGTCGATGCCGATTTCCTGGACCATGTGGCTTTTGACCTCATAGTCAACTTTGAACGTATGATAGGCCGCCGCATCCCCCAGGCCGATATGGCGCAGTGGGCTGTGTGTGCCGCTCTCGACGGCGGACTGCGCCCCGGAACCCACGAGACCCAGGTGGTGCTGATACACGATGCCGGCTCGCGCAAGATGGCCAACTTTGCGCCGGCAGACTATGAGGCTGAGCTCGACGGCAAAGCCTTCGCCGACGAGCAGTTGGGCGAGTTCGTCTTCAGTCACATCCCCTCGGGCGAGATGGCTGCCAAGCGCGACATCATCCTCGACTTGCTGAGCACGCTGCTCGGCCACGAGGAGGTAAAGCGGCTGGTAATAGTGCCCGACGACCAGGACGCCGAGCTGATGGACATCGTGAGGTCTACGCTGCGCAACGCCGATGATGACAAGCGCATCACCGTGATGGCCATGCAGCCCATGATGGGCGGCAACTTCCGCCAGGAAATCTTGGGCTACTCGTTGATGAAAGCCTTAGGAATAGAATCTAATGAAATAAAATAAAGTGAAATGAGCAGAGTATTGATGATTGGCGCCGGAGGCGTCGCAACGGTAGCGGCATTCAAGATCAACCAGAATGCCGACGTGTTTACTGATTTCATGATTGCCAGCCGTCGCAAGGAGAAGTGTGACAAGATAGTCAAGGCTATAGGCAATCCCAATATCAAGACAGCACAGGTGGATGCTGATGATGTGGAGCAGCTGAAGGCTCTCTTCAACGACTTCAAGCCCGAACTGGTAATCAACCTGGCCCTTCCCTATCAGGACCTCACCATCATGGAGGCCTGTCTGGCTTGTGGCTGCAACTACCTGGACACCGCCAACTATGAGCCCAAGGACGAGGCTCACTTCGAGTACAGCTGGCAGTGGGCTTACAAGGAGAAGTTTGAGCAGGCTGGCCTCACCGCCATCCTCGGTTGTGGTTTCGACCCCGGTGTGAGCGGCATCTATACCGCCTATGCTGCCAAGCACTACTTTGACGAGATACACTATCTGGACATCGTAGACTGCAACGCCGGCAATCACCACAAGGCTTTTGCCACCAACTTCAACCCCGAAATCAACATTCGTGAGATTACCCAGAAGGGTCTCTACTATAAGGACGGTGAGTGGCTCGAGACCGAACCCCTGGCCGTACACCAGCCCATCACCTATCCCAATGTGGGCCCGCGCGAAAGCTATCTGATGCACCATGAAGAGCTGGAGAGCCTGGTCAAGAACTATCCCACCATCAAGCAGGCACGCTTCTGGATGACCTTCGGCCAGCAGTATCTCACCTATCTCGACTGCATCCAGAACCTCGGCATGTCGCGTATCGACGAAATCGAATACGAGGCTCCGCTCGCCGACGGCTCGGGCAAGAACGTGAAGGTGAAGATAGTGCCCCTGCAGTTCCTCAAGGCTGTGCTGCCCAATCCTCAGGACCTGGGCGAGAACTACGACGGCGAGACCTCTATCGGCTGCCGCATACGTGGTATCAAGGACGGCAAGGAGCACACATACTATGTATACAACAACTGCAAACACCAGGAAGCCTACAAGGAGACAGGCATGCAGGGAGTAAGCTACACCACCGGCGTGCCCGCCATGATTGGTGCCATGATGTTCTTCAAGGGACTCTGGCGCAAGCCCGGTGTGTGGAACGTGGAAGACTTCGACCCAGACCCATTCATGGAGCAGCTCAACAAGCAGGGACTGCCATGGAACGAGGTGTTTGACGGTGACCTTGAACTCTAAAACCTGAATAATCATTATGGCAAAGAAAGAAACAAACGAGGAAATGCAGCTGGCACAGGAGGGCAAACTCAAGGCGCTCCAGGCTGCCATGGCCAAGATAGAGAAGGACTTTGGCAAAGGCTCTATCATGAAACTGGGCGACCAGAACATCGAGAACGTAGAGGTGATTCCCACCGGCTCCATCACGCTCGACATCGCACTGGGCGTGGGCGGCTACCCCAAGGGCCGCATCATCGAAATCTATGGTCCCGAGTCGTCGGGTAAGACCACACTCGCCATCCATGCCATCGCCGAAGCACAGAAGCAGGGCGGCATAGCTGCCTTCATCGACGCCGAACACGCCTTCGACCGCTTCTATGCAGCCAAGCTGGGTGTGGATGTCGACAATCTGTGGATTTCGCAGCCCGACAACGGCGAGCAGGCACTGCAGATAGCCGACCAGCTCATCAGTTCGGCTGCGGTAGACATCGTGGTAATCGACTCGGTGGCAGCTCTTACGCCCAAATCGGAAATCGAGGGCAGCATGGGCGACAACAAGGTGGGTCTGCAGGCACGCCTCATGAGTCAGGCGCTGCGCAAGCTCACCGCCACCATCTCAAAGACCAACACCACCTGTATCTTCATCAACCAGTTGAGAGAGAAAATCGGCGTGATGTTTGGCAACCCCGAGACTACCACCGGCGGTAACGCGCTGAAGTTTTATGCCTCGGTGCGTCTGGACATCCGCAAAGGCTCGGCCATCAAGGATGGCGACACCGTGATAGGCAACGAGACCCGCGTGAAGATTGTCAAGAACAAGGTGGCACCTCCCTTCCGCAAGGCCGAGTTTGAAATCATGTTTGGCGAAGGTATCTCCAAGACCGGAGAAATCCTGGACCTCGGCGTAGAGTATGACATCATCCAGAAGAGTGGCAGTTGGTTCTCCTACAATGGTGCCAAGCTCGCCCAGGGCCGCGACGCCACCAAGGCGCTGCTGCGCGACAACCCCGAACTGTGTGATGAACTCGAAGCCCTCATCAAGCAGGCTATCGAAGAGAAGAAAGACTAAGACCGCATAGACCATAAGGAAGCTCTCCCCGAACAGGGAGGGCTTTTTTTATGCCATTGCGCGCGTGCGCGCACGTACCTTTATATTATATATACCCCTGGGCGGCGCATCTGTGGCAAGGGCGAGGCTGGCGACTGTCACACTTTTGGCAGAAATGACCATCGCGGGAATGACACAACTGACATATTTGGCAGATATTTGGTGCGCAAGTCGTCTCTTGGCACACCTTTTGTATTAAGATGGTTGTAAAAATAATAACGTAGAATAAAAATAAAAAATATACAATTATGGGAAAGATTATTGGAATCGACTTAGGTACAACAAACTCTTGTGTATCTGTATTCGAAGGCTCAGAGCCTGTAGTTATCACCAACAGCGAAGGCAAGCGCACAACTCCTTCGGTAGTAGGTTTCGTCAAGGACGGCGAGCGTAAGGTGGGCGACCCCGCCAAGCGTCAGGCCATCACCAACCCTACCAACACGGTATTCTCTATCAAGCGTTTCATGGGTGAGACCTATGCACAGAGCCAGAAAGAGGCTGAGCGTGTGCCTTTCAACGTAGTCAACGAGAACGGTTATCCTCGTGTAGACATCGAAGGCCGCAAGTATACTCCTCAGGAGATTTCGGCCATCATCCTGCAGAAGATGAAGAAGACTGCCGAGGACTATCTGGGTCAGGAGGTTACCGACGCCGTAATCACCGTGCCTGCATACTTCTCTGACTCTCAGCGTCAGGCTACCAAGGAGGCTGGCCAGATAGCTGGTCTTAACGTGCAGCGTATCGTCAACGAGCCTACCGCAGCCGCTCTGGCTTACGGTGTAGACAAGGCCAACAAGGATATGAAGATTGCCGTATTCGACCTCGGTGGCGGTACATTCGATATCTCCATCCTGGAGTTCGGTGGCGGCGTGTTCGAGGTACTCTCTACCAACGGTGATACCCACCTCGGTGGTGATGACTTCGACCAGGTTATCATCGACTGGCTTGCCAACGGCTTCAAGGCCGACGAAGGCATCGACCTGACCAAGGATCCTATGGCTATGCAGCGTCTGAAGGAAGCTGCCGAGAAGGCTAAGATAGAGTTGTCAAGCTCTACTTCAACCGAAATCAACCTGCCTTACATCAGCGCCGAGGGCGGTGTGCCCAAGCACTTGGTTAAGACCCTCACCCGCTCGCAGTTTGAGCAGTTGGCCCACAACCTGATTCAGGCTTGTCTCGTACCTTGCCAGAACGCTATGCGCGACGCCGGTCTGCAGGCATCTGATATCGACGAGGTCATCCTCGTAGGTGGTTCAAGCCGTATTCCTGCCGTTCAGACTCTGGTAAAGAACTACTTCGGCAAGGAGCCTTCTAAGGGTGTAAACCCCGATGAGGTAGTAGCCATCGGTGCTGCCATCCAGGGTGCCATCCTCAACAAGGAGAGCGGCGTGGGCGACATCGTATTGCTCGACGTAACTCCTTTGACACTGGGTATCGAGACTATGGGTGGCGTAATGACCAAACTCATCGACGCCAACACCACCATCCCCTGCAAGAAGAGCGAGGTGTTCTCTACCGCCGTTGACAACCAGACCGCTGTGACCATCCACGTACTCCAGGGCGAGCGTCCTATGGCTTCTCAGAACAAGAGCATCGGCCAGTTCAACCTCGAGGGAATCGCTCCCGCACGTCGTGGTGTGCCTCAGATTGAGGTAACCTTCGATATCGACGCCAACGGTATCCTCAACGTAAGCGCCAAGGATAAGGCCACCGGCAAGGAGCAGGCCATCCGTATCGAGGCTTCGTCTGGTCTGAGCCAGGAGGAAATCGACCGCATGAAGGCTGAGGCCGAGCAGAACGCTGCTGCCGACAAGGCTGAACGCGAAAAGGTCGACAAGATGAACCAGGCCGACTCGATGATTTTCACCACCGAGAACTTCCTCAAGGACAACGGTGACAAGATTCCTGCCGACCAGAAACCTGGCATCGAACAGGCTCTGCAACAGCTTAAAGACGCTCACAAGGCCGCTGATGTAGCCGCTATCGACAGCGCCATCAACAACCTCAACCAGGTAATGCAGGCTGCCAGCGCCCAGATGTATCAGGGTGGAGCTCAGCCCGGCGCAGGTGCTCAGCCCGGCGCAGACCAGCAGACCAACAGCAAGCCCGATGACAACATCCAGGATGCTGACTTCGAGGAGGTGAAGTAATGCCGAAAGGTAAATACATAATACACTATAAGCAAAAGCGTGCAGCTCATTGGGCTGCACGCTTTTTGCGTTTATGGGATTTTGTTACAACCATATCCACAGCAAGAAGAAAGTTCTCTTTCCTTTGGTTAGAGTGGATTGAACTATTGAACTCTATGGGGGACGCATGGAGAGGCACGTAGCGGGGGCTCTTTTGTTGTATCTGGTATGGGCCACGCTTTACGCTCCTAACAACCCGATCCACAGCAGAGAGAGTCTACTATCTCTTTGGGATGGCTGGGATAGGGCTTCTGGATAAGGCTTCTCTTGTGGGCTTGGTGAGCGACTTATGCGCCTTTTCTGCCCTGATTACTGCGATTATTGTGCGTATTGCCGCGTTTTAATATAATTTAACCCACGTGACCTTGCTTTTTAACACCTTTGTTGACCTTTTGTCATAAATATGCCGTATTTTTGCAGAAAATTAACGCTGTAATGGTTATTTTGCGCTCCATCCACGACCCATCCATTGCCCCGCTCGCTGCTGCGAGTGGTGCGTTGCGTGTCGCTTGGCGGTGCTGAGTGCCATTTCTGTTTACACCTATTTATATATATAACTCATTCAACTACTGATATTCATTAACAATTAAAAACTATAAACATTATGACAAAACATTTACGATTAATCATGCTATCCCTGCTCGCAATGATTTGCATGGGGGGGTATTCGCAGAGTGACGAGCTTGCAGTGACATTAGATTTTACTATTTCAACAAACCCTTGGAATTTTCCAAAATCTTATAAAAATGATGGTAAAGCCTATAATTATACCTACAAAGAGTATACTATTACAATGCAAGCCCCTGAAAATCAAAATTGTATCATGTTCACTAGTTATAACAAGCATTATTTTTTACAATGTTACTCTAAGGGAATTAACCTAACTCTGCCTAAATTTGATTTTGATGTAACAAAAATCGTTCTTGAACTTTACAATCCTACAAATGTGACTAACAATATATATGTTAATGATAAAGATGTTAGTACTTCGGTTAAGGCAGATGACCAAAAAAATTCAGTAACTTGTACTTTTGATATTATGCAGGATTATCAAAAAGCAGGGAACGTATATACTATAAAAAATACGGGAACTAGTAGAATTCAAAAGATAAAGATTTATAAACCAACTGATATTCGCAAGGATGCTGGTATCTCTTTTGCTAATAATACCTACACCGTTGATTTTGCTAAAGGAAAGTTTGAAGGCGCTAAGTTAAACAATCCTAACAAACTCCAGGTTTCCTACACGATTTTACCCGAGAAAGAAGGAACGTCAATTGACAATAATGGCGTTGTTACATTTGCAAAAGGTGTAGAAGCTAAATATACCGTTACCGCAAAATTCGCAGGCAATGATATTTATAAGGATGCCACTGCTACTTATGAGCTGAATGTGGTTGACCCCAATTCTGTTGTGTTTGATGCTACTGTAGATAAGGGTGCTTATTCAAGTAGTGGCCAGCATGAAAAACTAGTTAAAGCCGACCAATACACTACTACTCTTTATGGTTCCGATGCAGCATTCAATGCTACTGGTAAAGCTTATCGTTTCTATGCTAGTTCGCATATGCGAATTTCGGTAACAAAAGGAATTATTACAAAAATCAAGTTAGAGGGGAATAATTCCCAAGATAATCCCTTAGACAAGTTTGAACTTCTTACAACAGCAGGCAAAATAACTAAATCTACGACGGCTGAGGTAATATGGGAAGGCTCAGCAGATGAAGTTATATTTAATAATAAAGCAGGCAAGCAAATCCGTATTTCAAAGATTACAGTAACCGTTAAGCCTCATTATACTCTCGATGAGACCGTTGATAATGTTATTGAGGCTAAGGAGAATGTCTATGTTACGCTGAAGCGCACATTCTTCCACGATAATGCATGGAATACTCTCTGCTTGCCTTTCGATGTTGACGCTAATAAAGTTGCAACTGCGTTTGCCGGCGCTGAGATTCGTGAGATTGACCCCAATAAGTGTACGGCCAACACTATCCAGTTTGTACCAGCAACAGAGATTAAGGCAGGTGTGCCCTATATTATCAAATGGAATGAGAATGTAGCAGAGGCGAAACCTTTTGAAAAAACATTTGAAGGTGTAACGCTCATAGCAGAGCCCAAGCCCGTAAAGGTAAATGATGCCATCACATTCACCGGTTTCTACAATAAGGCAACTGCTGACAAGCTGGGCGCATCTGTTGCTGCTATCGGCGCAGGAAACAAGCTGTTCAAGGTGACCTCGGGTGAGATGAAGGGCTTCCGTGCCGCTTTCGTCCTCAACCCTGCCACTCCAGCTGCAGGCATCAAGGTGGTAATCGACGGTACTACTACTGGTATCGAAGATCTGGTAGTCGACGGCGTCAAGGCCAACGGTCGTGTGTACAACCTCAATGGACAGTATGTAGGCAACAGCCTCAATGGTCTGCAGCCCGGCATCTATATCCAGAACGGCAAGAAGGTAGTAGTAAAGTAATAAATATCTAAATATATATGATCATGAAGCAAAAATATATTATGCCCAAAGCAGAGCTGATAGAGGTAAAAGCTAACGCCATCCTCGCTGGCTCGAACGTTATTAACAACAATACCGTCGACATCAATGAGCCCACTATGGGCGGAGGTGACGGCGGTGCAGCCCGCTCAATGCGTTTCGACGTGTGGGAAGACATTGACGAGACCAACGGATATAAATAACCGACCTCCGGGGGCAAGGGAAGAATAAGCCCCAGCCCATAGACAATAACCAAACCAGCCCCCATGCGACGAATGAGTTGCATGGGGGCTAATTGTTGGTACGCACGGCATGAACATTGTCTAACGGGTGAAAGTCCTGAGGTGCAACCATCCGAAACCAGCCGCATTTTCCATTTCGTCGAGACTGTTTTCCTTTGTCCCTCAAAAAAGTTATGTTCAATTTGAATAAGGACAACCATATAGTTATGGCGTAGCATCCTACTGATATGCGCATGGGCGTGAATGGTATGTGTGGGCAGGTCCGGCAAGTGGATCTGTAACCGGCTAAGGGTGACGTGTATATATTTGTGGGCAAGTCTCACACGACAATGAAGTTGTCCATTGGGAACGTGGGGGAGATGTGATGTACTACAAATGTTTGGAGCAAGGCCGTTTCCATCCTCGCATATTTCTTCGTCAGGGCATAGGCTTCAGGTCTATGCGCTGGGATGAGCATGTACTTCTGATGGAAGAAATGTTTGAATCGTACTTTTTGCCGTTCAAAAGAAATAAATTCCACCTTTTGCACTACCCTTTCGTCATTATATTCATAAAAATCATCAAATTATTGTTGATTGTGACGGTTATTTGAAATAAAAGCAGTACCTTCGCAACTGATAACATTTTATCTATAAATAACCAATACAGAATACAATGAATAATATATTATCACTTTTAGATAATTTCACGCTTGATAATGCTGATGACATCGCCAAGTCATTGGCTGATGATTTCCGTAAACGCCGCATAGAGAAGAATCTTACTCGTGAGCAAGTTGCTGAGAAGTCGGGCGTTGCTGTAGCAAATATCGTGAGATTCGAGCAGAAAGGACTCATTTCGCTGAAGAACCTCATTGGCATTGCTATGGCTATGGAATACACGTCTGAGGTAAAGAATATATTTTCTGAGCCAAAGTACTCAACAATGGAGGAACTGACTCAGATACGCAAGAACACTGGTAAAACGAGAGCACATAAGCAATGAACAATATAGATAGACTAACTGTAAAATACCACGGTGAGATTGTAGGAGTAATCTCGCTGACCCCAGACGACAAGTGTCTGGCTTTTGAGTATGATCCTCGCTGGCTTGCAGAGGGATTCAGCATTTCGCCATTGGAACTTCCGCTGAAGACTGGATTGTTTCTTGCAAAGCCAACAACTCTGTATGGTGACTTCGGCATCTTTGAGGACAGTCTTCCCGATGGCTACGGTCGCTATCTCCTTCACAAGGCTTTGATGCGTGAAGGCATTGATGACAGGAAACTGACTGCCATTGAGCGACTGAGCATCGTAGGCAATAGCGGCATGGGAGCTTTGACATACGAGCCTGAGGCCATCATATCAACAGGAGAAGAGATTACCGACTTCGACTTACTCCAAGAGAAGGCTTTGGAAGTTCTCAAAGAACAGCAGGACACAGACGCTGGACTTCTGCTCTACAACAGCGGTAACAGTGGTGGTTGCCGTCCAAAGGCAGTGTTCTCAGACGCAGAAGGACATTGGCTTGTAAAATTCCGTCACACATACGATCCTAAAGACATGGGACTGCAGGAATACCATTACAATGAGATAGCACGCAAGTGTGGCATCGATGTTCCAGACTTCAAGCTTACCAATGGCAAGTACTTTACAACTAAGCGATTTGACCTTACCGACGATGGCGAGCGCATCCATACAGCTACTGCAGGTGGTTTGCTATGCCTTTCACTGTCTGAGCCTGTGCTTGACTACAGCAACTTGCTTGCTTTGACTGGCTACATCACACAGAATCCAAAGTATGTGGAGGAAATATACCGTCGCATGGTATTCAACTACCTTACCGACAACAAGGATGACCACTGCAAGAACTTCAGTTACCAGGTTCGTAAGGATTCAAATGGCAAGTTCATCTGGCATCTTGCTCCTGCATACGACCTTACCCTATGCACAGAAGGCTACAATGGTCAGCACGCTACATCTGTCAACTCTACCGGCTACCCTACTCTTCAGGACTTCATAGCCGTTGGGACAAAGATTAAAATGAGCGAGAAGCGTTGCAGGGAAATCTTTGATGAGGTTTATCAGAAATGCGGTGACCTTCTGCTCAATGACATTACAAAGAAATAACAGGAATGGTATAAACATTTTTTGCACAGCATTGAAGCAATGGCAAAGCACCTATAGGAGCTGTTGTCACTATGCAACTTCAGTAAATCGCAACCATCCGAAACAAGCCGCCTTTTCCATTTCATTGCTGTCCGCTAAAACTCTAAAGAGCACAAATTCCCCGCCCGAAGTCCTGAAATGGGACTCTGGGCTTGTTTTATAAAAAGTAAGCCCCTCTCTAATCACCTGAACCATTTTTGCCCAGTCTTTTTCTGGTTCCTCAAGG
>UMGV01057289.1_pt1 | contig 10577 bp, 10 predicted proteins | sample 1965361 | NCBI WGS metagenome assembly UMGV01 (sample SAMEA4836081, study PRJEB28245) | human gut metagenome | biome: gut microbiome; material: fecal sample | place: Denmark | collected 2008
ATTGAACACGGATAACACGGATAACACGGATTTCACGGATAATCTTGTGCTTCCTCACAATGGGACCAAAGCCTCCAGTCTTGACGCCCCCCAATAAAAACATCCGTGTAATCCGTGAAATCCGTGTTCAAGAACCCTGCGCATCACGGAACTCCAAGGAATATCCACGTCCCCAGACAGAAAAAGAATCCGTGGTTCTCTCCTCCCACCTCACCTCATAATTCATAATTCATAATTATCCATGTTCTTAATTCATTACAGTATTCTTGTTTCAAAGCAATTTTTGATTTTGTATATTCCGAAGTCGTGCTTGTATCTGCCAAAGAGGATTTGCGGGTTTACTTCATGTTTGTCTGCTTCTTCTTTGATGTGTGAAGCTATTTTGTATGGAACTACATCACGGGTTCTTGCCATGAACTTCTTCCATTCTCCACTCGGGACAACGGCGTTCAGAGCAAAATTGTCAGCCTCTGTTTCCTTTGAATCCTTCCTCTCGTCAGATAGCTCAATCATAGCCTTGCCATCTTGGGTAAGGTGATTGTAAACGTGCCCCACTTCATGTAATATAGTAAAGGCAAGATTGTCGATCGACGCAATACGTTCGGTGACAACGATGGTCGGGTTTTCGCCAATCCAGAACGACATGCCATCCACGGGAACCTGTCCCACTTTGTTGACCACCATAAACCGTATGCCATATCTGTTCAGTACTTCACAGGTCTTTCTTATAGTCTCGGAGTTGTCGCGGAAAACCCTGTTGAGCTCTTTCGTCAGACTCTCAGCGTCGTCTTTGACAAATGTCTTCAGGGGCGAATTGTCTTGTCTGGAGAGATAGTAGCAGTAAAACTTCCACGAAAAGATGTCCGCAGGATTCGTTGTTACCTTTTCCGACTTTCGGTAGTAATACAATTCCTTTTCTTCGGCTTTCAGTCCAAAGAATTCATCCAGGTTCTCCACACCAAACACTTCGCAGATTCTCTTGACATCTTCTACGATATTCCCTTTGACGATGCCGGCCTTTCTGAAGAAAGCGATACTCACATGCTCTTTGAGCACGTTCCATATCTCCAGCATCTTCGCCTGTTCCACAACCCTCTCACTCTTTTTCGCGCAGTCAAGTTCGTACTGAGTCTGTATGTTCATGAGGAATGTAGCAGACACTCCAAGTACGTTTTCCAGTAGTAGAGCCATTTCTGGGGTCAGAGAGCGCTTGCCTTTTATGACATCATTCAGAATGGATTTCTGTATGCCCGTGAGCTCGGCCAGCTCGCTCTGCTTCATGTCTCTGGCAGCGAGTTCGTCCTTTATCACTTCTCCCACATGAGTTGCCTCAAATGGTAATGCCTGGTTGAAACTAAACTTAGTCATAATGGTGTGATATTTCAAGTAATTCTATTTCTGTAATGACAATGCTTCCATCAAGAGGGGAACTTTGGAAGATCAGCCTCCAAGCGCCGTTGCATCTGACCGACTCTTGTCCTTTCCTGTCTCCGCGTAATGCCTCATAGTTTAGCCCTTTCAGTTGGTATAGGTCTTCTATCCGCCGGGCGGCCCTCATATAGTCAACGGCCTTTTTGTATCCCTTTATCACTTGGATTGGTAACCGTCTGTATCTCTTGTCTGATGTCTTGCCATTTTCATATAATTCGAGTAGAGCTTCGTCTTCTGATGTTATATTCATAAATGTCAGCCATGTTTATGCCACAAAGGTAAGAGTATTCTTCCGATTATCAAAATTGATAATCAAAAATGTGAATATAATGCTTGCGTAAAGAACTCCCTCCGTGGTCATCCCACCTCACTTCATAATTCAAAATTCTTAATTCATCATTAAATGACATCCGTGTAATCCGTGCAATCCGTGTTCAAAACCCTACGCATCACGCATTAACAAGGAATATCCGCGTCCTCAGAAAAATAATCCGTGTAATCCGTGTTCAAAACCCCTACGCACCACAGCTATGACATTGTTCTCCGTGTTCCTGGATAAGATCCGTTAAATCCGTGTTCGCTAAATCAACGCATCACGAATCAAGAGTCTCCCCGAGGAACTATCAAACAATCCCGTAACCAGTTGACAAAAACACCATATGAGGCGCCAAAGCGTTAAACAACCTTAATTATTCACTCAAAAGTGAATCTTGCATTTGTTAATCTACTATATTTGCAGAAAAAGAATCCTAAACATGAAACAGACCAAATTCTGATTTTAGGTAATGGCGGAGTGAAACTATCTCGCACTTATCAAGAAGACAAAATACTGAGTGGCTACGTTATGGACCTCCAAACCTTTGACAAGGTTTTACTTAAAGCCCAAAAGAGCGGAGTCATTACCATTGAAAAGAATATGATTACAGACATAGAAAGTGCAACATTTGAAATATAAGCATCATGATACATAACAAACTATTCCGGGACTGCATCTCCGCAATACCCTCCGACCAGAAGGCAGAATTCGAATTATCCTTCAGCATAGCCGAACGCCTTGCTGAGATACTCAAAGAAAAAGGTCTCACGCAAAAAGACTTGGCCAAGATGCTCCATAAAAGGGACTCCGAAATCTCCAAATGGCTTACAGGAAGACATAACTTCACTACCCAAACTATTGCAAGGATCCAATCGGCACTTGGCTGTAACATCATCAGCATTGCCCGCTGAAGAAACGAACACGAATCTTACAGATAACACGAATCCCTAAGTCTCAGAAAAGAATCCGTGCAATCCGTGTTCAGAAACCCTACGCACCACGGAACTCCAAGGAATATCCACGTCCCCAGAAAAAGAATCCGTGTAATCCGTGCAATCCGTGTTCAAAAAACCTACGCACCACGCAATAACAAAGAATTCCGTGTTCTCCAATAAATTATCCGTGTAATCCGTGCAATCCGTGTTCAAAAACCCTACGCACCACGCATTAACAAGGATTATCCACGTCCCCAGAAAAAGAATCCGTGTAATCCGTGCAATCCGTGTTCGAAAACCCTACGCGTCACGCCTAAACAATGACATCCGCGTCCCCAGAAATTATCCGTGCAATCCGTGTTCAGAAACCCCACGCACCACGCCTTAACATTGCTTTCCGTGTTCTCAGAATAAGAATCCGTGTTCAATTACAAGCATCACGAAACAATTCGTCCTCCCTGTCATGCCTAATAAGATGAAATATACATATCTTTGTGCTGAAGAAACAGGCAACCCTCAAAACGAACATGCTACATAACCAAGAAGAATCATACATGCTCAATGGCGCTGCCATGCATGTCTATAACACCTTAGGTCCAGGATTTCTGGAAGCAGTCTATCAGGAAGCATTCGCAATAGAACTGTCCAAGAGAGGCATCCCTTTCCAGCGAGAGAAGGAACTGACGATATACTACGACGGTCAGGAACTCAAGCAAACCTACCGCGCTGATTTCGTTTGCTTCGATGATATCATTGTGGAACTCAAAGCCGTCTCCCAACTCGAGGACTCTCATCGCAGCCAAGTCTATAACTACCTCAAAGCTACTGGCTACAAACTCGGGCTTCTCTACAACTTCGGTCATCACAATGGACTGCAAATAGAACGCAAAGTAAAATGACCTCCTGACCACTGATGTTTTTTATTGAACACGGATAACACGGATTTCACGGATAGTCTTGTGCTTTCTCACAATGAGACCAAAGATTCACTCTTAGCGTTCCCCAATAAAAAGAATCCGTGCAATCCGTGTTCAAAATCCCTACGCACCACGGAACTCCAAGAAATATCCACGTCCCCAAAAAATATCCGTGTAATCCGTGAAATCCGTGTTCAAAACCCCTACGCATCACGGAACTCCAAGAAATATCCACGTCCCCAAAAAATATCCGTGTAATCCGTGAAATCCGTGTTCAAAACCCTTACGCATCACGCCTTAACAAAGATATCCGTGTTCAGACCTCCCCTCCAACTGTCTTGAAACAAGAAATGTCCACTGCTTCGTAGGAAGTGGACATTCACGTGCAAAGGTACAAGATTTTATTTAATCACAAGGTTTTCTGTTCGCCTTTTTCCAAATAGGAGGCATTTATGACAACGTATGTTGCCTCATTGTGAACCAAATTGAATCGCCCAACTTGATTATTAGTGTGTTAGAAGAATTGTCCACTTCCTACGAAGTAGTGGTCATCAGTCTCCTGAGGAAGTGAGACTTACGTAACAAGTACTAAACGACTGTGGCATGACGAAATTTCAACCCGCATCCATCCAGATGGAAGCAACCAGCCACATGAAAATGACAGAGTAGATATATGCTGAGGGTCCTCCATTACCCTGTCATTACGCCTGTTACAAGGTATCCGTCACTCTCATGCACCTGCCATGAGAGGAGCAGGAGGACTATCCCTCACTCATGACTCCCATGACATTCGTTCCTTCGCCAGACGACAGCCCCTCCGCTCCTGCACGGGATACCTGGGGTAGGGTGGTGGCACGCGACAAGAAGAACCGCACCAACCTCCACTGGTATGTGGTGCGCACGCAGCCACACCAGGAAGCCATGCTCTGCGACCTCCTCAGCCAGACCATCCAGGCCAAGACACCCAATATCCTTGAGTTCTACTGTCCCGTGCGTACCACCGTGCGCCAGGTGGATGAGAGCAAGAAGACACGCACGCCACTCTTCTGCGCCCATGTCTTTGTCCTTGGCACCCATCAGGCCATCACCGACTTCCTTCTGGCCCAGTATCCCCAGGGAAAAGTGCTCAACCGACGCACCCAGGAGTTCAGTCCGGCAGGCGAACCGTGGGTGGTGCCCGAGGGACAGATGAAAGCCTTTCGGGAGTTCAACGAGAACTTCTCCGACCAGTATATCATCCTTGAGCGGCCCTATATCGACTACGCCTTCAATCCTAAGACCAACCAGCCCAATGAGGTCATCCGGGTGGCGGATGGACCTCTGGCAGGACGGGAAGGCTACCTCACCCGCTTTCGCGGTTCACGCCGGCTGGTCTTCTGCATGAAGAACCCACTCGGGCCAGGCGAACTCACCGTCTCTATCCCCGACGTGTGGGATTTCCACGTGGTGAGGTTGCACAATGCCGATGCCGACCGCCTGACCATCAGCACCCGCAAGGCCAGAGCCCTCGACCATCTCATGGGACTTCTGCAGGGCTGCAGCTACGATGATGAACAGTGCCGGCAGATGGTCACGCTCATCATCACCACGCTGCTTGCCAAACCCTCGCTCTCGGGCCTCTGCCGACAGTTGCAGTACGCCCATCGCAACCTCTCCGAGTCATTGAGGCAGATGACAGCCGATGAGGCACAGAACCTCCTGCACCTCATCCGCTGTATCAAACTCGAGCCCGACTACGCGCGCGAACATTATCCTATATGCTCCTTGCGTCCCTTCCTCACCCCCACCTCAGGCGTCCCTCAGGTGGCAGGCAGTGACTATGCACTCCTTCGTCATCATCACTACACCGAGTGCATCATCGCGCAGACCTTCAGCGAGCCAACCTATTTCCCCCGCATGGGCGAAGGTTGCCCCGTGTCCGTCAGCTACTATGCACATGTGGGCATCATGCAGGACAGCCAGTCGGGCAGCTGCGTGGTGTTCACCAACTGGCATCCCTTCCTCAGTGAGTATTTCCGCACGGCAGGAGCAGCCAACCGTTGTCTGGTGAGTGGAACCACCGCCATCCGTCATGAGCAGACCGGCGAAGGGGAGGCAGGCACCGAGCATCGTCTCGAGTCCTTCCGCAACTATGCCCCCTCCCTCTATCGCATCCTCACCGATCCCGCCTCACCTGTGCAGGCAGTAGAGTCGCTCCAGATTGGTTCGTCTGCCATGAGCGCCCTGTCCATCACCCTCCCCGATGTCCAGTTCGCCCATGCCACCTCCCCCATGGAGCACCCCCAGGTAGCCCAAGCCGTTCACCTCCTCGTAGCCACCTCCCTACAAGTCTGCCGCGAGATCAACACCACCACCCACCTGGCCATCTGGCGCCGCCTCCTCTCCACGGTCTGGCTCCACAACTGAACCACGTGAGACCACGGATGAATGTTTTTATTGAACACGGATTACACGGATTTCACGGATAGTCCTGTGTGTATTAGACCACGGATGAATGTTTTTAAATGAACACGGATAACACGGATTTCACGGATAGTTCTGTGCTTCCTCACAATGGGACCAAAGATCCATTCTTAGCGTTCCCCAAATAATTATCCGTGTAATCCGTGCAATCCGTGTTCAAAACCCTACGCATCACGGAATCAAAGGAAAATCCGCGTCTCCAAATAAATTATCCGTGTAATCCGTGCAATCCGTGTTCAAGAACCCTACGCATCACGCCTTAAAAAGTCATAATCCGTGTTCAGCCCCCCTACGCATCACGCAATAACAAAGGAATCCGTGATCTCAGAAAAGACTCCGTGGTGGTTTTTAGTTCATAGACTCATCACCACCCTCTGAGGGCTTGTTCACGTTCTCTTCGGTGCCGTCGTTCTTCTTCTTCGCGGCATCCAGGTCCACGGTCTTCTCGTTCGCCTTCACCGCCTTGATGGTAGCGGTCTGTACGGCACGGCTTGCCACGAGATGGAACTCGGCTCGGGAGCGAAGGTTCTCGAAGTCCTCTCCAGGAGTGAAGAGAATATTCACCTCCTTGATGTTGTCCTCTGAGAAATCCTTCAGTGAGGCGGCGGGTTCGCAGGAGATAGAAGTGCTGAAGATGCCCAACTCTCCGAACTGCACCTTGTTGCCCAGCAGCAACTGTTCCACCAGACATGCGCAAGTGTCGCTCACCACTCCCTTCACCGTACCACGGGTGAACACTCCGTTGTGGTCAGAGATGTGTTTCACGAACTCGTCGAAGGTCAGCACCTTTCTCACCTGGTTCTTGGCATAAGCCATCTCCACAGCATCCTGCACCAGAGGACTCTTCCACATAAAAATAGAGTAATCTATCATTCTCTTGCCCATCGTCGGTATGGGACTTGGTATTTACACAACCATTTATGGTGTGCCCGACAGGAGTTAAACAATGTGCAGTTTCTTTCCGAACTGCGATGCAAAGGTACTATGCGAATGGAGGTGAAAGCAAGGAAGAAAGTCCGTCACAGGTTTCTTTCAGTTTTCACTCTGTATATCAGGTGATTGCTATGGTTAAAAGAAAGTATGATGGAAATTTCTGCCGATGGGGAAGTCTGTACGGAGGTGGAAAGAACAATGGCCACAGTCAAGGCTAAAAGGGTGAAAAAACAGGAGTAGTACTGCATGTGCGATAGAAGTAGTACTTCATGCGCTATAGGAGTTATACTTCATTGGCAAAGTAAGTAGTACTTCGTTTTATCAGTCATTTTTCCGCTGCGAACATCATGGAACACCAGTCCCAAGCGTGGACGCCGATTCTCCTCGACTCCTAAGATAAAAAAATAGGAAACGAACACGAATCTCCAAATCTCAAAAACTTATCCGTGTTATCCGTGTTCAAAACCTCCACGCGCCACGGAACTCTAAGGAAAATCCGCGTCTCCGGATAAAATATCCGTGTAATCCGTGAAATCCGTGTTCGATAAAACTACGCATCACGCATCAACATTGATTTCCGCGTCTCCAGATAAATTATCCGTGTAATCCGTGCAATCCGTGTTCGATAAACCTACGCATCACGAGATTATATGTTTCTCCGTGGTCATTCACTGAGTGTGAGCACTCAATTGCTTCCGAGGCATTTTGCAGGAACCAAGTTACCTTTGCACTGCAAAACATAAAAATACGCTTATGGCATTTCACTTATGTATTCAGCAGACTTATAGAGGGTGAGAAGGACTACGAAAAGCTTCTCACCAGTGCTGTCGCACGGTAAATTCAAATAAACAAAAGTTAAAACAAAAATAATCAATGGCTCTCCAGCCCCTGTTTATAAGGGATTGGAAGCAATTGAGTGCTTACAAAGTCTGATAAGAATGGCAGAATCATGTGAGAGCTTTAGTTTGTTGAAGAGGCAAATGTCCTGTTCGTCTGAAGAACTTTCAAGGGAAATCAAAATATAATAAAACGAAATAGAAATAATGTCTCAAATATCAGATAATAATAAACGAATAGCGAAGAATACAGCGGTATTGTATGTGAAACTGATACTGTCTGTTATAATAGGTCTTTATACTTCACGTGTAATCCTTCAGGCATTAGGTGCTTCGGATTATGGCTTGTATACTATTGTTGGAGGTGTAGTCTCCATGATGAATTTTCTAGGTGTGACCATGATGTCTGTAACTTACCGATATATAGTAGTAGAATTTGGTAAAGGAGATGAAGGGGATCCTCGAAAAGTTTTTAACACCTCATTGGTGATACATATAGCCTTGGTGTTGCTGTTATTGATGGTAGGTGAAACCTTTGGAGTTTATTATGTTACTCATGTCGCAAATATAGCCCCGATCAAAATAGATGATGCATTATATGTACTTCATCTTAGTTTGGCTGCAACATCTTTCGTTATCCTCAGTGTGCCATTTAATGGTTTGATAGTCGCTCGTGAGAAATTTGTATTTACAGCAGTTGTAGAAATTGGTAGGACGTTGCTGAAGTTAGGAATGGTTGTGGCTTTAGCGTATTATTGTGGCAACCGATTGAGGATGTTTGCCATTATAATGGCGATATTTAATATAATATTGCCTGTTAGTATGTATATCTATTGCTTTATAAAGGATAGAGGTATCGTAAGATGGCAATTTAATAAGAAACGTTCTGATTATAGTGGTATTCTAGGATATGCTTTTTGGATTATGATAGGTGCTGTAGCTTCCATGGGGCAGAATCAAGGTTCCAATATGATAATCAACTTGTTCTTTAATACAGTGGTTAATGCGGCGTTTGGTATTGGGTTCCAAATTAACAACTATGTGATGATGTTTGTGCAGAGCTTGAATCAAGCGGCAATACCGCAAATCATGAAGAGTCAAAGTAGTCATAATACCGAACGTTCTTTGTCTCTGATTTATGGAATTGCGAAAATCGCATTTTTCATCATGCTTATACCTGTAGTTCCGCTGATTCTTAATATGGATTTTGTTCTAAAAGCTTGGCTTAAAGATGTGCCTCAATATACAAATGTGTTCGCTACATTGCTTCTAGTTGGAGGTTTAATAAGATGTTTGGGGGCAGGGCTCGATTCTTCTATTCAGGCAACTGGTAAAATTCGTCCATTTCAAATATTCTATAGTGTGGCATATTTAATGGTCCTTCCTGCTGCTTATGTTCTTTTTGTAGTAGGTTTTCCTGTTTATACGATTATTATTTGTACAATATTAGCATCTGTTGCAGTATTGGTATTTCAGGTTAGGTATCTAAGTAGAATTACTGAATTTGAACCAATGTATTATTTGCGGCATACGGTGTTCCCTTGTTTGGCTGTTGTGGCATGTTCTTTGCCCTTGTTCTTGTTGAAACTTTTTGCCACAGGAACAGTGGTAAGTTTTCTAATGTCGAGTGTTGTATCGTTAGTGGGGATTCTATGTTTAATCTACATGGTTGGATGTACAAGTGAAGAACGGAATATAGTAAAACGGAGTATTAAAAGATTTTTAAAATAACATAATTATGGAAAAAGCAAAAATTGATGTGGCTGTCTTGCTCATATTTTTTGTTCGTGCAGAACAAACAGCTAAAGTTTTTGAGCAGATACGTTTGGCACGCCCTTCAAAATTATTTCTTTATCAAGACGGAGCACGCCCAAATCGTAAAGATGATTTGCTAGGTATCGAGGCTTGTCGTAAAGTTGTAGAGAATATTGATTGGGAATGTGAAGTATATAAATGTTATCAAGAAAAAAATTATGGTTGCGATCCTTCTGAGTATATTTCTCAAAAGTGGATGTTCTCTATTGTGGATAAAGGTATTATATTGGAAGATGATGATGTCCCATCTCAGAGTTTTTTCCCATTTTGTAAAGAACTGTTGGATAAGTATGAGAATGATACTAGGGTATCCATGATATGTGGGCAAAATCATATGGAAAAAGTAGAGATAGACTCTGATTATTTCTTTTGTAGAAAGCATGGTCCAATTTGGGGATGGGCTACTTGGAAACGTTTTGTGGATTTATGGGATCCAAGATATATATTTCTATCAGATAAAAGAGCCGTTAATAATCTAATGTTAATGGGAGATTTATGGCCCGCACGATTAAATTCTTATTTGGCACATAAGAAGACTGGCCGTGAACATTATGAAGATTTTGTTTCAAGTACCCGTATCTTTAATTCGATGCTTGCGATTATCCCATCAAAAAATATGATAAGTAATATAGGTTTGTCAAATAAGGGTACACATTATGGTGCAGATTTGAATCAAATAGCCCCAAAATTTAGAAGATTACTTTACATGAAAACATACGAGTATTCTTTTCCTCTAAAACATCCTATTAATGTAGTTAATGACGAAGAGAATGCTCGTGCTATAGATGAGTGTATGAAGGCTGGTTTTAAAGAAAAATTCTTTTCTTTTAAAAGAAGATTATTTAATTTTATAAAAAAATAATGGAATCATTATATACAATTCAAGAGAATGTTCGGGTCACATGAAAAAACGTGTGGCTTATGCGTAGAT
>UMGV01092259.1_pt1 | contig 10571 bp, 5 predicted proteins | sample 1965361 | NCBI WGS metagenome assembly UMGV01 (sample SAMEA4836081, study PRJEB28245) | human gut metagenome | biome: gut microbiome; material: fecal sample | place: Denmark | collected 2008
GAATTATATCAGTATTACCTAACTGTTTTTCTATTTCTTTGATTCGTTCAAAAAAGGTAATTTTAGGATCATTTTTTCCATCTAAATTTCTAATACCTTTAGGATCAATAAATGTGATGTACTGTTTTCCTTCTACAACACGCCATAAAATAAAATCAGGGTAAAAGTTTCCTTCTTCAAAAAATCCTATACCAGTTTTACTTTTATTGCGAAGCAAATACATTTCTTGCTTTTCAAAATTTGTTTTATTTGTATTATAAAACTCCCTCAAATCTTTTAGGAAAAGAGTTTCTCCATCATTTAAAGCCACAGGCTTCACCTCAATTAATTCGTTATTTTTTAAGCTTAAAATCGGGTTGAACAAATGTTTATCAAAATAAAAGGAATAACCATTGATTAAATCTAAGTCTTTCAATTCTTTAGACTTAACAATTTCTTCTAGCTCCTTTATTTTAGCAATTAAATCTTGCTGATTTTCATTTACATAAATTTTATATTCTTTAACGAAATTATTATCTTCGGAAGTAATTTCTTGATATTCTAGTTTATCTTTTTCCCAATCTGCTTTTTTGAAATTATAATATTTTTCGCAATATTTTTTTAATAAAGATAAAATAATTTCATATACCCTATCAAAGACGGAAAAAGAAGTTATCTGCAACTCCTCTCTCGGAATATAAAGGATATACCAATCTTTTTGATCAAAAATCGACTTTATATCATTTACATTAAGATTTAAGTTATACCAAGACTTATCCGCCTTAAAATTCTGCAGATCTAAATAAATTGCGTTCCAATCAACAAACGCCAACAAATCCTCAGACAAGATCATTTCTTCTTTTTCCGAAAATCTATCTCCGCCTTGAGCTTTTTCACTTTTAAGAGCTTGGACTTTAGGATACCAATCTAAAATAACTTTATTTTTGGCAATATAATCATGGTATTCCAAATTAGGCTTTTCACCTTGCTTTTTGAAATCTAAACCATCTTTGACACGGATCACTTTGAGTTTAGTTTTGGGTAAATCTCTTATTGTAGGAATTGTAAATTCTTCTTTTATATTACTTCCACTTGGCAAACCTTCATTTTGCAAATATTCCTGGAATTGTCTCATGTAATCGGCTCGAACACCAAAGATATTCAATGTTTCCAAACAACGAATAGCCATAGCTTTTTCGTTGGAAAGATTTAAATTTAATGCCGAAGAACGTTTTAGACAATATTCAAAACCTTTTAATCTCACGCCTCTACCAAAAAGCTGAATAATTTCGGAACCCTCAGATCGGCCGATATTCATTAACCCCATTGTGCTCACTCGGTAACAGTCCCACCCTTCCGTAAATTTTTTAGAACCGATTAATATATTCAATGGAGATTTATCTGATTTGATACTATCAAACATAGAGCCATTAAAATTCTTTTCTGAAACAATCAAAGTATCTTGTTCTTTACAGAGTTTCAATAACTCTGCAGTATCACCCACATTAATTAAACCAAAAGGCTCATTTTCTCCTAATCTCAGGGCTATTTCTCCGGAAGCTCCTTTCAAATCTTCAAGATGCAAAGAGGCTTGAGCTTTTGCATTAAATACCTTATCCAGAATTCGATTAAACAAATCTTCACTAAATAATCCTCCTGAGCTTATAAAACCAAAGGAATTAGAAAAGACTTCCTTACCTTGCCCATCTAAAAGACCTGTTTTTCCGGAAGCAATCCTATTCAAATATTCTATACTCTGAGTTTTATTTTGAATAAATTCTGATAAAAACAATAAGATATCAAGAACATCTGATACTTTTTTCTTAGATTCGTTTCTTACTGCAGTAACGGTTCCACCGACAAAAATCCATAATGGTTTTTCAATATTAAATTTTTTGACATTATCTTGATTTTGTTCCCATACGAGCAACTGTTGATAATAAGCAAGCAAACAACCCGTTAAATACATTTTTCGTGTATTCTCATTGCTATCATCGGCTAAATTCAAAATACGATAATCTTTACCATATCCATCTCCATAGAACCATTTGTATGAATAGTCAAAGATTGTAGATTTTGCATATTCTGCCTCTATTTCCGTGTTATTTGCCGCTTTTACAGCTTGTCCTAATGTGGCTGAATATTCAAAAGCAAAGCCTTGTGTTGAAAGTCTATCTCTTTTTTCTTTCCATTCTTTTCCTTGTGTTCCTTTATGAACTTCATCAATCAACACTAAATTATTATTTTCAAAAGAATCAACGGCAACCGTTTTTTCTTTTCCTTCCTCTTTGAGTTTTGAAATTTCTATAATTTCAACCGTATTTGATAAAAACAATTTTCCTGCATTTTTATCAAATATTTCGGCACTAATGCGAGATATATTAAAATTATCTAAATGCTGCCTTGACAATCCCTCATTTGGAGTAATTAACAAAATACGATTTATGGCTTTTTGTTGCTTGTACTTTGCCAGATAATATTGATATTGCAAAATATTTACATGCATTAACAATGTTTTTCCAGAACCTGTTGCATTCCATATAGCAATTTTTCTTAATTGAGGTAATTCATAATCCGGAATATCTACAAAGTTCAAATAACCTGCCTTAAATGTATTCAAATCTTGCAATAAGTTTTCTGCATTTCTAAAAAATTTATCTAGATAGATTTCAACAAACAGCAAGCATAAATACTGGAAATATTTCCAAGATATTGGCTCTTTGCGTTTTCCTTGCATTTTTCTAGTATGGTTGCAGATATTCATATCATACGCCAAAAGAGTATCTTTATCTATTTTGGCATTTTCAAGAAAAGGTTTAGAGCCTATTAAAGCCGTATAAAAATGGCTAATTTGATTTTCATCATATCCTTCTGCCGTATTTTTTAAAACTGCGGCTAATTCCTTAAATGAAGAAAAACCAATCAAATCCAACAAAAATTGATTAAGAATCAATTTTTCTGAAAAAGGTGTTTGCACTATTTTAGTTTTCTTAGCCATTATTTTGTAATAGTCCCTTCTTTTATATGATATTTTTTATTATTAATTGTACAAAAATCTATAACCATTTGACTCAATTGGTTGTAAAATTCTTTATGTTTTAGATATTTTGAAATTTCTGCATTATAATTTGTTCGTCCGAATATAATCTTATCAACAAATGAAATTGCATCTAAAATCTTTTCTAAATCTTGCTCTATTATATTAGGAGTTGGATATGGTTCAATGCTAACCCATGTTTTGCAGCCTTTTTTATGCAAATTCCACAAAGCTTCGATTCTATCTTTATATTTAGCCGAACCTGGTTCAACTCTGTTTCTATAATTTTCATCTAATGACACCAAGGTTATACCATACTCATTTTTTTTAGATAAATTACTTAATTCCTGAGGAAGAATACCTTTAGTTAAAACCGTACATTTAATTCCTGATGCATTTAATCTACGTATAATTTTTATACTCATTTGAGTAATTTCATCATAACCATACATAAAGGGATCCGTAGAAAAGCACAAATGAACCGATTTTATTTTATTTTTATATTTTGGAATTTCTTTATCAAGTAATTCTAAAGCATTTTTTACTAATTTAGGTTCTATCCATTGCTCATAATCTTTGACCTTACCAAAACGTTTTGCCATTAAATATGCATAACAAGGATATTTGCATCCATGGGCACAACCTTGAACATGATTAATTGTATAATCACCATATTCTACTCCTGTTTTATACAACAGAGTTTTTCTTTCCACAAAATTTTTAATTATTTTGTTTTGCATGACGAAGCCTTTCTTAAAATATCATTTGCCATTTTCTCTGCCAACTTCCAAGCTTTATTATTGGGATTTGATACGGCAAAACAAAATAAAAAAAGCAATGAGTTTCTACTGTTATATAAAGGCTTGGCATTTGGAGATACATAAGGGAAAATAGTTTTTAAACGAGCTATTATATAAGATTTTAAGTTCTCTATTGTCGTTTTTTCCATTTCTTCTTCGCCAAACAAGTTTCTCTGAGCACTTTGTTTATAAAGTTCTGTTTCCCAATTGTTATCGCCAAAAACAGTATTCAATCTTTCTTTCCAAGATGGATCTATATTTCCATCTTTCGTTATCATACGATTTATTGCACTAAAAGGAAATAAATACCATACATCAATAGCTTTGGTTTGTGCTATCGTCTTCAACGTATCCCATTTAACAGCTGTGGCATAAGGATCTAAAAATAGAACAGCTCTATTTTTTTCCCAAGAATACTTATGGCAAATTTCTGTTAATATCTCGTTTGCATCGTCATTAAAAATTCGAACTTTATGAGCAATTGTTGGAAAAGTACTACTGATCATATTATTAAGTTCATTTGCAAATTTTTTTTTCTTTTCTATGAAAATGTATTCATCAAACTGTTCTACGCATTGTAATGAAAGTTGTGCAGATCCTGGTATTTCTTCTGTTTTTCCGTTCGTTTCAATTTTACCTGTACCTGCAAAAGCATCAATATATATTCTATTAAAATATTGATTTTTTAAGGCACAAGAATACGCATTTAAATATTTTGACAAAATATCTAATTTTTCTACCGTCCAATTTCCTCCGAAGGAGTGCTTTACTGTCATCGCTATACATCCTTTACATCAAACATACGTTTTTGGAATTCGGCTTCAATGAGGCGGACTTTCCATGTTTCATCTGATTTTCGTAAGTTTTCTAAGTTATTATTGCCATTGACGTAAATGGTATCAAATTCCATATCTTGAGTTGAATAATTTTGTTTTTCAAACCATTTATCCAAATCTTCGGCAGAAGTCTTTTCGGTATCTCTCCACAAGATAAGTGTTTTTTCGCCTTCTCTGGTTGTTCCTTCCACTGTCAAAACATCTTTTACCTTTTGAATATGAGAAACATTAAGCCCTATCAAATAATTAAAGGTTTCTACCAAATCCACTTTTACGGTTTTAGTTTCGCCATTACGAGTAATTTTAAGTTCATAATCAAATGGTTTGGCAAATTGATTGATATTGAGTAAAGAACCTTTTGTTTCAAGATCCATCATATATTTCAACATATATTCTTCTTTAACAGCTTTGTTTTGCGGTTTGTTTAACAAATCGGTTTGAGCGATTGTTCTTTCAAACTGCAAGTTATCCAACGCGTCTTCATAAGACTCTAATCGAATATATTTGAAACAATGGGAAGAACCTTCACGGGAGACCGGCTTGCCGTCTTTCCAGTCTTTAGAATAAATTACCTTTTCTATTCTAGGCTTGGTGACTAAATCAAAATAATTCCCCATTTCCACGAGAATATATTTTCGCTTACCATCATCATCTCGATTGAGATTTATCACTGCGTGTCCGGTTGTGCCTGAGCCAGCGAAGATATCAATAACTTGTCCTATATTATTTTCTCCTATAAAAGTATATAAAGTATCTTCTACTGCATAAATAGACTTAGGAAATGAAAAAATAAAAGCCTCTCCAAACATTTTTTTAGTAATTTTGTGCCATGAGAAGATGCATCATATTTGCTTCCTGTCCATACACTTTTGGGACGCACACCATCTTTTATGATATCAATGATTTGCACCTTAAAATCTGCAGAACTACTCTTGGGTACAATTTTTATTTCCCCTCGATTTAAATGGTCTAAGAAAGCAGGCTTTGTTTTTCTCCATACTCTGTACTTTCCTTCAGAGTCAATAGGAAGTATCTCGTTATATCCTTCTCTTTTTTCTAAAGACATTTTCCCTGTAATATTGTCGTAATATATTGGATAAAAAGAATTTGGTCGTTCTTCAGGAGTAGAATATCCACCTGTTCTCATGAAATCTCTCCATTTACATGCCTCTCCATATAAATTTACATCTTTATATTGTTTTTTTTGTTCTTCAGTCAATTCAAAAAAAGAAATATTTATATCCTGAGGATCTCCTAATGTATAAAATAAAATATATTCATGGCTAGTTGCTAAATAATTATCATTTGTTCTTCCTGATGGCTTTATTTCAATAACTAGATTTCCCAGTCTATGTTCTGCTCCAATTGCTATATTACATAGTCCTTCTAATAAGGGGTGCTCCAAATCATCAATTGCTATACTTAGCACAGAATTGTTTTTGAGCAGTGGTTTTGTAGATAATATTCTATTATATATCATTGATGCCCAAGAGGAATGTTTATATGAATTTTTATATATAAATGTATTTTCAGAAGTATTATAAGGTGGATCATAATATGCCCCATCTATACATGTGGCATATTTTTCCTGTAATAAATTTAAGGCTTGGAAGTTTTCGCTATGAATTAGTAAGCCATCACATTGCTCATCAAAATCATCAATACTAGCCAATAACTTATATTTAAAATCCGTATCAAAAAATGCCGTATCCAAGACTAAATACGGATTTGTTTTCAAAAACTCTATAGTTAAGGATTTGCTATATCCTTTCAATTCATCAATAGCAAAGAGTTTTACCCATTCTTTGATTTGAGCTTCGTTAGTTATAATTATCGGATATAATTCTTCCGGCACTCTATCTAAGGTAACGCAATAGTTTGTTTCAAGAACAAATTTCTTTTTAAGCCAAATTTTCTTTTGAAAATCTTCCAAGCTAGCTAAAAAAGTTATGATTTTACGAGCGACTTTACGCAATACTTTAACTTTGCAAAGATATTGCTCTACCTTTGGGGCGGTTTCTTCTTCAATGTCATCAATGTGCATAATCTCATTTTTGATATAAAAATCTAATTCACGATTTAAAAATTTGCCTAAATCCTTATGAATAAAATAATCAAAGGTATTTTTTGCCGTAAAATTATTTAAGTGTTTTCGCAATAAAGGGATTTTATTTTTATCATTCCCGGTTAAAGTCACTAAATCAGCAGACAAGGGCATCAAAACCGGATTGATTAAAAGTTCAGAACAAGATTGAGCATTTATTTCCTCTTGTTTTGTAGCCTGTGCATCCGGCAAATAGCTGAAAGAAATGATATATTCGTTATTTTCTACACGAACCGGATTTTCTTCCACCAATTTAAAGCGGCGATTTTTGTCATCTTTATTATTATTTTGTTCGGTTGTTGCTTGCACAACCTCAAAACGCACCTTTTTATCTTTTACCTTAAACGTGTAGTTTGTTAGCGTTTCGCCTGACTTAATGTAATATTGATCCGCATTTGCCCAATGGAGTTTCACCTCTTCACCTTCATAGGGAAGAGCATAAACACCCTCTTTATAACGACGAAGAGATAAAAAATCACCTTCCGAATAATATCTTTTGAAAAAGTTATATAAATCGGAATAAATCTCATTTTCAATCTTTTCACTGTCAAAACTATCTTTAAGTTTTGCTTTTAATTCTTTTACTTTAGGAGCATCTTCGGGATTCATTCCCAATTCTTTAGCTTGTTCTTCTGCTTTTTCAAGCTCTTCTGTTACAGCTTTATTGTCATTCAAAGAGTAACTCTTTAAACCCTCTTTGACTTGTGGTAAGAGCTCATTATCAATAAAATTAGAAACTTCTGCCGATTTGAGGTTCATAATGCGATAAAGACCAAAGTCTAAATCGTTTCTATCCAATTGAAAAATCTCTTTTAACTTGGCTTTTAACTCTTCAAATGCTGACATATTCTAACTCCGTTACTGCAATTTCCACTTAAAAGTGAATAGATGTTCTATAGTTATATTTGACTTCAATCTTTTTTGCAAGGCTGATAAAAGCTTTTTCCTCTCTTCTTCTATCTCATCTTCCGCGTCAAATATATTCTGCCGCAACCTGCGTTTTTTTCTTTCTAACGAGGATATTTCTTCTTGCAACAGCGTTTTTCGCTCAATTGTATCGGCGTTTCTTTCTTCTCGGCTTAATGTTTTTATTTTTGCTTTAACATCAGATAATTCTTTTTCCACCGTATATAATTTGTCTTCTGCATAACGATCTATCTTATCGCTTTCTTCCTTAAAGAAAGACATATTGCGACTTTCGGATAACTGTTTAGTATCTTCAATGTGCTGTGTTTCTAATTTATCTAAAATTTCTTTTTCGTCTCCATCAATGTTAGGAGTTGGAAAATCACTGATTGCTTCTAATTTAATAATTTCATCTAATGTTTCAGATGAAACTGGCTGTAGATTGTTATCAATCCCCGATAAAATAAGATATTCCTCTGTTTCAAAACTATTTACAGTCATTAAATCGCATTTGCACCAACCACTACAGCCTTCATCTCTGAGCTTTTCCAAGTATGTTTTCTTCTTATGTTGTCCAGACAAGTCAAAAACAACCTCTTCTGTTGGTATATGTGCATTTTTTGCTATTCTTAAAGCATATTCACCCAAAGGATGGGTTAATCTCAAGATTAAACTGTTGTCTAAGTTTGTATGTTTATCTTCTTGGGTTATAAAATAATACTTCTGAGGCCTGCCCAGTGCTTTGTTAGTTAAAATAAATGAATAATCCTCTTCATCAAAAATACCATCATTTGCTAAAACGGCTTTTGACATATTCCAAAACATTTTTTGTTTTTCGCTCAGCTGCAAACGTGTTAATTCCAAATTGACCTTCAAACGCTTATGCACATCTTCATCAAACTCACTCAATAAAGTTAATTTTGTTTGACGCATTTTATCTTCAATGACTTGTTCCATTTCTTTTCTCAAGTCATCAAAGGCTTTATCTATTTCTTCTGTCGTACGGCAACTTTGGTAAATTTTTAATATTTTCTTTTCAAAATCAACACCATCTTCAATTGAGCCTAAAATTTCATCGCTTGCTCCAAAAACTCCTTCAAATAGCTTAAACTTTTCGTTTAACAGCTCAAATACACGTTCATCCGCAGGATTTTTCTTATTTACAAAATTGATAACAACAACATCATGCTTTTGACCATATCTGTGACAACGTCCTATTCTTTGTTCAACTCTTTGGGGATTCCACGGCAAATCATAGTTAATTAGCAAAGAACAAAACTGCATATTTAAACCTTCGGCTCCAGCCTCGGTTGCTATCATTATTTCTGCCCTGTTCTTAAAATCCTCTATCAGCTCATTTCTTTTAAGTTTATTGCCGCCATGAAATAACACTATTTGGTCTTGATAGCCATTCTTACTTAAAAATTCAAAAAGGTAATTTTGTGTTCTTCTACTTTCCGTAAAGATCAAAGCTTTTTTTGAGGCTCCCATTTCTTCCATTTTTTGGAAACCTATATCTAAAGCTTTAAGAAGTTCTATTGTTTTATTATCTACTGTAATTTTTTGAGATAATTCAATATATTTCTTTATCTCTTCAATTTCTTTTTCTAATGCTTCTTTGTTTATTTCAGGTGCATTATCCTCATCTTCAAACTCTTCCGCTTCATCCTCTAAGTCTGCTTCTGAAATCAAATCCGCCAATAAAGTATCTTGATCTTCCGTATTCTGCCCTTCATACAATTTTTCTAAACGAGATAACATTGTTTGAAGAGTTCCGTATATTGCATTTGATGATGACGCCATCAATTTATATAAAATTAAAGAAGTCAAATGCTTTTGCTTGGGCGGAAGAGCATAAATTGTGTCTCTTTGTAAAAACTTTGAAATGTTTTCATATAATACCTGTTCAGCATCAGAAGGCACAAATGGAAAAGTAATTGCTTTTCGCTCTGTATAACGAACATACTCAGTAACTTGAGAACGTAAAGTCCTCTTACAAAAATGCGATAATCTAGCTTTGAGTAATTCCGCATCTTTTTTCGTTGCCGTATATTGCATTTTAAAGGAATGATCATTTCCAAAAATTTGTTTATCAATTAATGAAGTCAGCCCATACAATTCCATCAATGAATTTTGAAGAGGTGTCGCTGTTAAAAGCAATTTCCGCCTATCGCGTAAAGCTTCTTCTATAGCACGACCAATTTTATTGCTTTCTTTATATACATTTCTCAATTTATGAGCTTCATCCAAAACACACAAATCCCAAGGAATTTGATGCAATGAATCTGCTATTCTTGCAGCAAAATTATACGAAATAATAATAATTTTATCTTGCAAACCAAGTAAAGATGAAAAGAAATTTTTGCTATCCAAGACAATTGATGGAAGATTAAACTTTTCTTCTAATTCTATTTTCCACTGTTCTCTCAAAGAAGCCGGACATACTACCAAAATATGTCTTTTCCGCTCAGCCCAATATTGACATAAGACTATACCTGCTTCAATTGTTTTACCGAGACCAACTTCATCGGCTAAAATAACACCCTTTGACAATGGCGATGCTATTGCAAACGAAGCTGCCTCAATTTGGTGAGGGTTTAAATCTACTTGGGCATCCATTAAAGCTTGTGATAATCCATTAAGATTATTTTCTTTATTTAACCTTGTTAATTCATAAGCAAAATATTTGGCCTGCTGTTTTGAAAACATTGATAAACCTTAAACGAAAATTATTATCTGCTTCAGGATACTTTATTTTTTACAAAATACAAGAAAATCATTACAAATAAAATAACCCTTAATTAATAAAAATAAATTCTTACTTTTCTTCCATTTCCTTAGCCAATTCGGAAACGAGTTTCCAGTTCTGGCTTTGTAGGATTTTGTCTCATCAAAATCCTCAATAAGAA
>UMGV01020574.1_pt1 | contig 10563 bp, 7 predicted proteins | sample 1965361 | NCBI WGS metagenome assembly UMGV01 (sample SAMEA4836081, study PRJEB28245) | human gut metagenome | biome: gut microbiome; material: fecal sample | place: Denmark | collected 2008
GACACCGAGCTGTTCAACAAGATCTCCGAAGCGCTGGCCGGGAAGAACATTCTGGTTCTGTCCGCGCGTGACGAGGACTACAAGACCGTCGTCGCCTCCGCCGGTATGGCCTACGGCCAGAAGGTCGGCGCGGAATCTGCCGTCGACATCAACCTCGCCAAGCAGCTCAACACCGTCATCACCCAGATGGGCTTCAACGCGCAGTCCATCGTCATGAACGTCGGCTCCGCTGCCGCGGGCTACGGCTATGAGTACGTCGCCTCCACGCTCGACCGCGTGAAGGACGCTGCGCTCAAGCAGGCGGACGCCATGCTCGAAATGCCCATCATGACCCCTGTCTCCGCAGACACCTGGGGCGTCAAGGAAGCCGTTATGTCCGAGGAAGACATGCCCGAATGGGGCAGCCAGGAAGAGCGCGGCATCGAGATGGAGATCACGACCGCTGCCGCCGTTCTGGCAGGCGGCTCCGATGCAGTCATTCTGCGCCATCCGGAAGCAGTAAAGACCATCGCCAAGATGATCGACGCGCTGATGTAAGCAGAGAGGGGGAACCATACTATGGCAGTTAAAGGTCTTGACATTTTCAAATTATCTCCGAAGAAAAACTGTAAGGAATGCGGCAGCCCCACCTGCATGGCATTCTGCATGAAGGTCGCACAGGGCGCTGTTCCCATCACCAAGTGCCCGTATATGTCCGAAGAGGCGATCGCCCTTCTGTCCGAGGCCACCGCGCCTCCCATGCAGACCATCACGGTCGGCGCGCACAAGCTCGGCGGCGAGACCGTTATGATGCGTCATGAGAAGACCCTCGTCAACCGCAACCTGTTCGCAGCGACGCTGTGCACCTGCATGGACGACGCTGCCGTTGAGGCTCGTCTTGAGGGCATCAGGAAGGTCGATTACGAGCGTATCGGCGAGCGCGAAATGGTCGAGTGCGTCTTCGTTCACGACGCAGGCGACTGCGCGAAGTTTGTCGAACTGTGCAAAAAGGCAGCCGCTCTGCCCGACCGCACCGTCATCATCGACACCAAGGACGTCGAGACGGCGAAGGCTGCCGTCGAGGCCATCAAGGACAGCAAGCCCATCCTGAACGGCGCAAACAAGGACAACTTCAACGACATGAACGAGATCGCCAAGGCGGCGGGCCTCGTTCTGGGCGTCAGCGGCACGGATCTGTCCGAGCTGCACGATACCGTTGCCGCACTCGAAAAGGCCGGCAACAAGAACCTCATTCTCGACGTGACCGCTCCCACCATCAAGGAGACGTTCGCAAACGCCGTGCTCGTCCGCCGCACCGCCATCAAGGACGGCGACCGCACGTTCGGCTATCCCTCCATTGTCAATCTGGGCGTTCTGTGCAACCATGACGAGCATCTTGAGACGGCTCTGGCCGCCATGTTCGTCGTCAAGTACGGCTCCATCATCGTCATGGACAAGGTCGGCTACGCTGAGGCGCTGCCGCTCTACGGCCTGCGCCAGAACATCTTCACCGACCCGCAGAAGCCGATGAAGGTCGCCCCCGGCATCTACCCCATCAACGGCGCCGGTCCCGACGATCCCTGCGCGCTGACGGTCGACTTCGCGCTGACCTACTTCCTGGTCTCCGGCGAACTCGAGCGCTCCAAGATTCCCGTGAACCTGCTCATCACCGACGCATCCGGCATGTCCGTTCTGACGGCATGGGCCGCGGGCAAGTTCTCCTCCACGTCCGTCAAGAAGTTCTTTGACGAATTCGATATCGCCTCCAAGATCAACAACCGCACCCTCATCATTCCGGGCAAGGTCGCCGTCATGAAGGGCGAAATTCAGGACAAGCTGCCTGAGTGGAACGTCGTCGTCGGCACCCGTGAGGCGGTCGAGCTGGTCAAGTACCTGCGCGACGGCGAACACATCAAGGCCGCCGAGGCTGCCGCTGCCTCCAAGGCTCCCGCCGCGGAGAAGAAGGAAGCTGCCGACGCCAACGCGCCGCTCGATTTCGAGAAGATCGCTGCGTCCATCCCGGCCATTGAGGTCGTCGACATGGGTGTGAGCTACAAGCAGCGTGATCCGGAGTCCCCGAAGTTCGTCACCATCGGCGAACGTATCCACTGCATCTCCCCGGTCATCCGCGAGGCCATGAACACCATGAACCCCGAGCCCATCCTGAAGCGTGCTGCCGAGCAGATCAAGGCCGGCGCAACGTATCTGGACGTCAACATCGGCCCGGCCGAGTCCAACGGCCCCGAGCTTATGACCTGGGCAGTCAAGCTGCTGCAGGAGAACTTCAACAACGTGCCTCTGGCTCTCGACACCGCCAACAAGCGCGCCATCGAGGCCGGTATCAAGGTCTACAACCGCACGAACGGCAAGCCCATCGTCAACTCCGCTGACGCCGGCTCCCGTATCTCCTATATCGATCTGGCTGCGGCCAACGACGCCATCTGCATCGCGCTGTGCTCTGCCGACGGCATCGCAAAGGACAACGAAGAGCGCATGATGCACTGCCATCATATGCTTGAACGCGGCCTGAGCCTCGGCATGGAAGCGACCGACCTGTGGTTCGACCCGCTGTTCCTCGTCGTCAAGGGCATGCAGGACAAGCAGATGGACGTTCTGAACGCCATCAAGCTGTTCTCTGACGAAGGCCTGAAGTCCACCGGCGGTCTGTCCAACAACTCCAACGGCGCGCCGAAGAACGTCCGCCCGATCATGGACTCTGCGCTCGTCGCCATGGCCATGATGCAGGGTCTGACCTCCGCCATCGTCAACCCGAACGACCTGCGCCTGATGGAGACGATCAAGTCCTGCGACATCTTCAAGAACAACGAGCTGTACTCCGACTCCTATCTGGACGCGTAATTTGTCTTTCCACGGTTCCCTGCTGCGAAACACCGGCAGGGAACCGCCGCATTTCCCCTATATAATTCAAAATTCAACAGAATTTGCAGGAGGTATTTATGAGCGTATTAACCGATCTCATCTATGGCGGCTCGCACGCCGTGGCTGGCCTGACCGAGGGTGCAGTCAACGACGCCATTGCAAAATATGGCGCAGACCATCCCATTGCCTTCCCTGACACCGCGTATTTCTTCCCCACCATCTACGCCGCCACCGGCGTCAAGGTCAAGACCCTGGGCGATCTGCCCGCCTGCGTGGGCGTGCTCAAGAGCCTCATCACCGATCAGGAGGATCTGGAACAGGCACTCAACGCCGGTCTGGCCACCGCTGTCGGTGCCGAGATCCTTGAGGGCCTGAAGTTCGCCGAGCCGAAGGACGCCTATGAGCAGGCCGCGGTTCCCGGCATCGGCTTCGTGCCCGATCCCATCATCCGTTCCCTCGGCGTGCCGCTGGTCACGGGCGATATCCCCGGTGTGGCCGTCGTGCTGGGCAAGGCCGAAAACGGCGAGGACGTTGCAAAGGTCGTCAAGGACTATCAGTCCAAGGGCATCATGACCTTCATGGTCGGCGAAGTCATTGAACAGTGCGCGGAAGCGGGCGTCAAGATGGGCCTTGAGCTCCGTGTCATCCCGCTGGGCCATGATGTGACCGCCGTCATCCATGTCGTCACCGTCGCCATCCGTGCCGCGCTGATCTTCGGCAACGTGCAGCCGGGCGATCTGGCGGGCCTGCTCAAGTACACCAAGGAGCGCGTTCCCGCGTTCGTCAATACCTTCGGTGCGATCGACAATGTCGTCGTTTCCGCGGGCGCAGGCGCAATCGCGCTGGGCTTCCCGGTCGTGGTCGATATCGACCTCGGCGAAAATCAGGTTCCGGGCGCACTGGAGTCCTGCACCGACCATAATGAGACGGTCAAGAAGTCTCTGGAGCTGCGCGGCATCAAGATCAAGTCCAAGGAACTGCCCATCCCCGTCGCGTTCGCAGCTGCATTCGAGGGCGAGATCATCCGCAAGGCCGACATGAAGGTCGAGTTCTGGTCCGCAAAGAACACCACCTGCGAACTTGTCCTCATGAAGAACATGGACGAGGTCGAGGATCACAAGCTCGTCATCGACGGCCCGGATATCGACTCCGGCGATCTGGAATACGCGCTTGCCACCTGCGTCTATGTCGCGGGCAAGAAGATGCAGGCCGATTTCGAGTCTGTGATCGAGCGCAAGATCCACGCCTGGTTCAACTACATGGAAGGCGTCATGCACACCGGCCAGCGCAACCAGTTCCGTATCCGTATCTCCAAGGACGCCTATGACAAGGGCCTGCGCCTGACGCACTTTGCCGAGGTTCTGTACCACATGATCACGGACGAATTCGACGCAGTCGTCGACAAGTGCGAGGTACACCTGATTACCGATCCGGTCAAGGCCACCGCGTTCCTGAACGATGTCGCCATCCCGCGCTACAATATGCGTGACGACCGTCTGGCCTCCATGACCGACGAATCCGTCGACCGCTTCTTCACCTGCATCCTCTGTCAGTCCTTCGCCCCGGCGCACTGCTGCGTGGTCACGCCGGAACGTCTGGGCCTGTGCGGTGCTGTCTCGTGGCTCGACGCGAAGGCGACCTATGAACTGAACCCGAACGGCCCGTCCCAGCCCATCATGAAGGAAGGCTGCCTCGACGAGCGCACGGGCCGCTACACCACCGTCAACGACGCAATCAAGGACGCGACCCACGGCGCAGTTGAAGAAGTCACGCTGTACTCCATCATGGAGGACCCGATGACCTCCTGCGGCTGCTTCGAGTGCATCTCCGGCATCGAGCCGATGTCCAACGGCTTTATCGTCGTCAACCGTGAGTACGCCGGCATGACCCCCGCCGGTATGACCTTCGGCGAACTGGCCTCCTGCACCGGCGGCGGCGTGCAGACGCCGGGCTACATGGGCCATGGCCGCCACTTCATCTCCTCCAAGAAGTTCATCCACGCCGAGGGCGGCATTGAACGCATCGTCTGGATGCCGAAGGAGCTGAAGGATGATGTCGGCGAACGCCTGAACAAGACCGCCAAGGAGCTTTACGGCATCGACAACTTCACCGACATGATCGCCGACGAGACGATCTGCACCGACTGCGACGCGCTGCTCGAGTTCCTGCAGGAAAAGAACCACCCGGTCCTGTCCCTCGAGCCGCTGATGTAAGCAGCGGACAATCTGTTCTGATACACAAACGCCCGGAGCCGCAAGGCTCCGGGCGTTTTGCGTCGTGTTTAAAGATCTGTGGTCAGCGCTTTCTGCTCCCGGTGCTGGCAGGTGAACAGGAGGATCTGCCGGTTTGCGGCCTCGCGCTGCAAAAGGCGCAGGGCCAGACGCAGGCGGTCATCGTCGAACATGACGAGCGCGTCATCCAGCAGGAGCGGGGCATCCTCCGGCAGCAGCAGGCGGCAGACGGCCAGCCGGACGGACAGATACAGCTCGTCCGCCGTGCCGCCGCTCAGGAAGAGCGAACAGCGCATGGCCGCGTCCGGCTGTCCCGCCTCCAGCTCCATCTGCCGGCTGATCTGCACGCGGGCATAGCGTCCGCCGGTCAGCTCGGAGAAAATTTCCGACGCCTCGCGCACCAGACGCGGGGAGAAGCGCTCTGCCAGCGCCGCATTGGCCTGCGCAAGCGTCTGCCTGGCAAGCGTAAGCGCCTCGCGGCGCTCGTTCAGCGTGTCGAGCCTCTGCGCCAGCGCCTGCTTTTTCGCCGACAGCTCCGCCTCGGAGCCGAACTGCTCCAACCGGCCACGGCTCTGGTCGAGCTGCGACTGCACGGCTGCGGCAAGCGCCTGCGTCCGTGCAAGCGCGGCCTGCGCCTGTTCGGTCGTCAGGCCGGAGACGTCGCGCGCGGGCGCGGGCAGCTCCGGGATCTCGCCGAGGGCCTGCGCAAGCGCGTCATAGCGCGTTTTCGCCTGCTGCGCGGTCTGCTCCGCCTCGTGCCAGGCGCGGTAAGCGGCCAGCGCAGAGGCGATCGCAGTTTGCGCCTCCCGGACCGTTCCGGCCTCCGCGAACATCCGGACGCTGCCGAGCAGCGCCGCCGTGCGTTCGGCGCGCAGACGGCTTTCCGCGTCGCGGGCCGCATTCTGCGCCGATGCAGCCTCGCACGCTGCCTGCCACGCGCGCAGCGCGTCGCGGTACTGAACGGCATAGGCGTAAAACTCGTCGCGGCTGTGGTTCTCATAGAGCGTCAGCAGCGCCTGCGCTTCGGAAAGCTCCGCCTCGCGCCGCCGGTCATGCGCCGCGTTTCCAAGCGCCGCGACAGCGCAGACAAGCGCCGCCAGCGCGAACGCAGCGGGGATGAGCGGCTCGCGCCGGACGAACCAGCCTGCCGCGCCAAGCCCGGCGAAAAGCGCCGCAAGCACCCAGAACGGCACAGATGGCCGGTGCTTTTTCGCCGTCAGCCGGTCAAATTCGCGCATATCGCGCTGTGCCTTGTCGAGAAGCCGTTCCTCGTCCACCCCGGAAAACGCCTGCGGGCAATCGGGGCGCGCGGGCGCGGATGCGGCCGGCTCCTGCTCCGGCAGGGCAAGCAGAGCGGCCGCCTCCTGCGAAAGCACGGCCAGCGCGTCCTCACGCGGCAGCCGCGCGCATACGGCGGACGCGGCGTTTTCCCGGTTTGCCGCCTGCATCGCGGCGCGCTTCGCGTCATAGAGCTGCGCCTTCTTTCGCTGGGCCTGCGCCGCCTGCAGCGCCCGCAGGTCCTCTTCGCAGGCAGTCTGCTGCGCTTGCAGCGACTGCAGCTGCGCGCGCAGCGCCAGATTTTTTTCATGCTCCCCCGCCAGCGCGGCCAGCGCGCTGTCTACGGCGGCAAGCTCCCGCTCGGCGTCAGGGATGAGGCCGGTCTTGTTGTGCCGGACGCGGTTCTGCCAGGCAAGCAGCCGCTTGTCGGCTGCGGTAAAGCTGACGGCCTCGTCCCCGGTCGTGACAAGGGCGGACAGCCGCGCTTCCAGCTCGTCGTCCGGCGTCAGGCCGAGTCCGGCCTGCCGGACAAAGGCGCTGCGCTGATACACACGCTTCGGAACGCCCAGAAGCGTTTCGCCGCAGTTCGCGCCCGTCATGCCCTCGACCGGCAGGCCGGAATCGGTATAGACGGCGGAAAATACGCCGAGCGGTGCACGGGCCGTCGAGGTGCGCGTGAGCGTGATGCGCCGCCCGGCGTGCTCAAGCTCGATCACGCCCTCCATCGGCTTGCCGCTCCACGGCTGGTATTTTGTCTTGACGGGCAGCACGCCCGTTTTTTCGCGTTCAGAGGTATCGACGCCGTAGAGCATGGCCAGCAAAAATTCCGCCCAGGTGCTCTTTCCGGCCTCGTTCGGCATTTGCAGGACGTTCAGGCCATCTGTAAGCGACAACGTCTCCTGTTCAAGTCTGCCGAACGTCGCGGTCATGCGCAGAAGCTTCATTCCGCCGCCTCCCTTCCGTCCATCGCCGCGCAGCCGCAGCGCGCGGCCAGCGCGATTCTGCGCCTGTCCGCTTCCGTCTGGGCCGCGTCATACTGCGCCTTGAGCGCCTGCAAAAACAGGCCGCGCAGCGTATCCTCCTCCGTGCCCTCCCAGAGCGCACGGCGGGGCCGCGTCTCGTCGCGGATGGTCAGCGCGTAAAAGCGCGGAGCCAGCGCCGCTTGCAGCGCTGCCGTTTCGACCGGCTCTGCCTCGCCGGTCAGGATCACGCGGTAAATATCGTTCTGCGTGTCCTCCGGCAGCGCCGCCGTGACGGCAGCAAACGCATCGTCCCCTGCTTCGACGCGGAGAATTTCATAGCTCCTGCCATGCAGCGGCAAAAAGTCCAGCCGGACGCCGGAATCGGAAACTTCCCCGAGATACGCGCCCTTCTGCCCAAGCTCGTCAAAGCCGCGCCCCATCGCGCAGCCGGGCCAGGCGTAGCACGTGCTCCCGCACCGCAGCAGCCCGCTTGCCTGATGGATATGGCCGAGCGCGAGATAGGCAAGGCCGGAGGCCGCCAGCTGCTCGGGCGTGATGGGATTATAGGGCGAGGCCGCCTGCGTCGCGTCCCCGTGGAGGACCATGAGGTTCGTCCAGCCGTCGGCTTTCGCGCGGAAGCCCTCCAGCAGCGGTCTTTCGTGCCGCGCGGTGAAGCCCGCGCCATAGACGCGCAGCTGTTTCTCCGGCAGCTCGATTGCCTCGATTTTGTCCGTTTTGAAAATATGCACGTTTTCCGGCCAGCGCTCCGTCAGATACGCGCTGCCGGGCAGCAGACAGTCGTGGTTGCCGGGGCTGATGAAGACCGGCGCGCGGATGGAGGCCAGCGCCCGCCGGAGCGCCAGCAGCGTCTCGTCCGACGCGCCCGCGCTGTCAAACAGATCGCCCGCCAGCAGGACAAGATCGCAGTCGTGCGTGTTGGCCGCCTCGGCAAGCTCGGTCAGAAGCTCGCGCTGCTCCTGCCGCCGCGCAGCAGCCTGTTCGGGGCTGAGGGCGGCAAATGGCGCGTCCAGATGCAGATCGGCGGTATGCAGAAATTTAATCACGGAGCGCCACCCTTTCTGCCGCCGTGCAGCGGCCTGTCTTCGCGTCGATGGTAAACACCGCGCCTGCAAGCATACACGGCCCCGGCGCAGTCTCATACCGCGAGGTAAGCTCGCCGCGGAAATTTGCGATGGACTGCTCCGGCTTTACGCCGATGACGGAATGCACGGGGCCGGTCATGCCGAGGTCCGTAAGATAGCCGGTGCCCTTCGGCAGGATCTGCTCGTCGGCGGTCTGCACGTGTGTGTGCGTGCCCCACTGGGCGGAAATTTTACCGTCGAGATAATAGGCCATGGCAAGCTTTTCACTTGTCGCCTCGGCGTGGAAATCCAGAAGCACGGGAAGCCCGTCCAGCTCCTTCAGGACCTTATCGATCACGCGGAAGGGATTGTCGGGCCGGAAGTCGAGATTGCAGCGGCCCAGCAGGTTCACAACGCCCACCTGCCCGATCTTCGTCTCAAACACGCCGAAGCCCCGTCCCGGCAGGCTCGGATGCAGATTGGCGGGCCGCAGGATATAGGGGCAGTCGTCCAGATACGCGCAAATCTCGCGCCGGTCAAACGAGTGGTTCCCGAGGGTCAGCACATCCGCACCCGCGTCCAGCATCCGGTCCGCCTGCTTGGGCGTCAGGCCGGTTCCGCTGGCATTTTCACCGTTGACAACGCAGAAATCAATGCGGTATAACTTTTTCAGGCTTCGCAGATGCTGTTCCAGACACCGCAGCCCGCCGTCTCCGACCACGTCGCCGACGGCCAGAACCCGAAGCTCCATAAGAAGCCTCCTTTGCATATCATTTTTTTCAGTATACCATTTAAAAAATTTTTTGGCAATGCTATACTGTATCCTGAAACCAACGGGACGCGTTTGCGTCTTTACAGACAGAGAAAGGAGCACACAGATGGAGGATTCCGCAATTATCGATCTGTATTGGGCGCGCGAAGAGCGTGCGCTCAGCGAGACGGATGCGAAATACGGCGGCTATTGCCGCTCCATTGCCCATAATATTCTGAAAAACCGCGAGGACAGCGAGGAATGCGTCAGCGACACATGGCTGCACGCGTGGAACGCCATGCCGCCGCAGAGGCCGTCGATCCTGTCGTCGTTTCTCGGCAGGATCACGCGCAACCTGTCCTTTGACCGCTGCCGCAGGCAGAATGCGGAAAAGCGCGGCGGCGGATCGCTGCCGCTGGCGCTGGATGAGCTGTCCGAGTGCGTCCCGGCTCCAGGCCGGGTCGAGCAGGCGCTCGAAGCGCGGGAGCTGGCCGAGGCCATCGACCGCTTTCTCCGGACGCTTCCGGAGCGCGAGTGCAGCATTTTCCTGCGGCGGTACTGGTACGTCGATTCCGTGCAGGATATCGCCGCGCGGTACGCGCTCCGGGAGAACACCGCAAAATCCATCCTGTTCCGGACGCGGGAAAAGCTGCGCCGGTATCTTGCCGGAGAGGGGATCCTTGTATGAAAGAGCAAAGTGAAAAGCTGTTCCGCGCCATCGGGGACGTCGGCGACGATCTGATCGCCCGCGCCGATGCGCCGGTCAAAAAAGCGCCGCGCGTGTGGGTCAAATGGGCTGCGCTTGCGGCCTGCTGCGCGCTGGTGATCGGCGCGGCGGCATTTGTCGTGCCGATGTTCCACGCAGGCTCGTCCGCGCCGGAGGCGGCATCTGCTCCGACGGCGGATACCGCGGCGCCGGAAGCGCCTGCGGAAGAGGAAATGACGCTGGAAGCGGCGGAAGCGCCCGCCGAGGCCATGCCGGAAACATCCCCGGCAGAGCCCGCGGAGCAGAAAACTCGGACGCTTCCGGGCGCGGACTGCTTCGCGGTCGTGTCGGAGAGCGTCACGCGCACATCGGCAGACTTCACGCTGACAAACGAAGACGGCGCTGTGCTTGCCCTTCGCAGCGAGTACTGGCTGGAGACGCAGGCAGACAGTGAATGGAAGATGCTGACATCGAACCTTTTTAAGGTGCAGAACCAGACGGACGAAGCCGCGCCGGAATCGTCTGTCTGCACGCTGCACTACGACTGGCAGACGCTCTACGGCGAACTGGACGCAGGCAAATACCGCCTTGCCCAGCCCGTGATCCTGCCGGACGGAACAGAATACACGCTGTACGCAGAATTTACGATCGAATAACGAAAAGCTTCCCCGCCGCATTCCAAAATGCGGCGGGG
>UMGV01063589.1_pt1 | contig 10560 bp, 11 predicted proteins | sample 1965361 | NCBI WGS metagenome assembly UMGV01 (sample SAMEA4836081, study PRJEB28245) | human gut metagenome | biome: gut microbiome; material: fecal sample | place: Denmark | collected 2008
TCTAATGACCGTTTTGGGTTTAATAAAAATGAGCGATTAACAGATAGCCGGGCATTCCGCACGGCACATCTATTAATCGCTCTTCAACCTTATATATTATCGTACAATTGCTTCCTTGATGCAGTCTACAATGTATCGTACGTCATCATCTGATACATACGGACCTGCAGGCAGACAGAAACCTACCTTAAAGAGATCTTCCTCTACGCCGTTAGTGTATACTGGAGCGCCCTCGTATACAGGCTGCTTGTGCATCGGTTTCCATACCGGACGACATTCCACCTTCTTGCCAAGCATGAACACACGCAATGCTTCTACGTTTTCATTTGGCTGACAGTCGGTAGTAGCAGAGTCTACGGCATGTATAACACCTGCTGCACCACCTACTGCAGTCTTGATGACTTCCTTGTAGGCATTCTCCTGACCCTGAATCTTCACGTCAGCATCGAGTGTCGCAGCACAAAGCCAGAAGTTTGCATCATAGCGTGGGTCGGCAGGTTGCTTGTGGATATGTACTCCAGGAACGTCCTTCAACAACTCCTCATACAACTTCTGCACATGCTTATGATGAGCGATATGGTCCTCCAATACAGTCATCTGACCGCGACCGATACCCGCACATACATTACTCATACGATAATTGTAACCAATAGCCGTATGCTGGTAGTAAGGATAAGCATCACGAGCCTGAGTAGCATACCACATGATTTCGTTGGCAAGCCGGGAAGCCTCTGAAGCCTCCTCCAAACCTCCCCCTGAAGGGAGAGGCTTTCCATCCTGCAAGTCCTTCCCTTCAGGGGAGGATTTAGGAGAGGCTCCATTACAAATCAAAGCGCCACCACCAGAAGTGGTAATCATCTTGTTGCCGTTGAATGACAGTACACCATACTTACCAAAAGTACCCAACACTTGCCCATCAAAGCGTGACCCCATACCTTCAGCAGCATCCTCCACCACGGGAATTCCATACTTGTTGGCAATTGCCATAATCTCATCAATGCGGTAAGGCATACCATACAGAGCCACTGGCACTATAGCCTTAGGATATTTTCCTGTCTTCTCCTTACGGTCAACGATAGCCTTCTCCAGCAATGCCGGATCCATATTCCATGTCTCTCCCTCCGAGCCCACAAACACTGGCTTAGCACCAAGATATGTAATAGGATGACTCGAAGCACAGAATGTAAAGCTCTGCACCAACACTTCATCACCAGCCTTCACACCGCAACCAATCAAAGCCAAGTGAACGGCAGCAGTACCAGCCGACAGACAAACCACTCTGTGAGCCCCCTCTAAATCTCCCCCTGAAGGGAGAGACTTCCCGTCACCATTACTGTCAGTCAGCAAGTCCTTCCCTTCAGGGGAGGATTTAGGAGAGGCTTTTGAGGCCACAAACCTTGTCAATTCATCTTCAAAAGCATTCACGTTCGGTCCCATCGGCACCACCCAGTTGGTGTCGAAAGCCTCCTTCACATATTTCTGTTCCAAACCAGCCTCACTCATGTGGGCAAGGCACAAGTAAATTGTTTTTCTTTCTTCCATTTTTATATTGTGTTATTATTAGGATTATTCAATTTATCCCGAATCGTTCATTAGGGCTTGCTTGTATTTTGCTTTTTAAAAGAGTGTATTTTGTTTGGCTTTAAACCCCTATCGGTCGTTAGGGCTAGACTACAAGCAGTTATTAAAATCATACCTTTTATGGGTTATTGATCGTTTTTTTTTTGGGGGGGGTATCTATTCGTATAAACCATCAGAATGAGATACGACACATCCCACTCTATCACAGCAAATGACAGAATGAAATATTATAATAAAAATAAATGAAAGTTCTCCACCGCAGTATCGCTCTGCGCCATGCCATCACTCGGGTGGGGATAAAATTATGTTATGAGGTATTCGTTCATAAGGATGGATTCAAACTCTTGACAAATATTTGAGTGCTTATAAGTTTTATCCACAACAAACTTTACATATGTTCACAAATGCAACCTATATATACGACCTCCTCGTTTTCCGAAGGTTTCTTGAAATGGATTCTGCAATGCTGATTCTTGTTGCCCGAATCATCCGTGAACATCTTCAGATGCGGTTCGCAATAAGCTTTTGTTCCATCAGGGAAACTAAAATTAAACTTATCATCCTTTGTTCCTTCAAAAGACGCACCTTCCAAATGATGGTCACCTGCAAATTTCGTCAGAAATGAAACGAAATCACGATTTCCACTTGCATTGAATTCCATTATCAGGCAATCATTCAAAACTGAAAGATATGCAACAATCTTCTTATGATGTGAAGCAAACACATCACCCAACGTATCCTTAGTATTTTCGTGAATTCTCAAATCCGGAAAATACTTCTTCGACTCTGACAAGAAAAACTCTTCATCGCCAGGATATTTTGCCAAGAAATAGCGTCTGAATTTCAACCAACCATCAACACTTGATAAAACCTGTATATGTTCTTGATACTCATCTAATGGATTCAATACAAGTATTGCGCTACAGTTTTGCTCATCTTCTATCGTCAGATATTCCTTCATATCATTGAGGGAAACTTTGGAATTCTTGCAATGCTTGAAAATACCCATAAGCAATGTCAACACATCCTTACCATAAATGAGTATGGAAGATTCATAATCTGAAATTATATCATTTATCGTTTTCTTGTCTCCAAAGACCACAGTTTTCCCAAAATTCTCCTTTACAAGATATAGACTATTATCTTCCTTGTATTTTCGAACTTCATCAAGCATTATCAAAAAGTCTGATAATTTTCTCTTCACATCTGCAACACTATCAGAACCGTTATATTTGAAAGTGTCATCACATACATAAAGGTCTGCTTTCATTTCATTAATCCTAACTGAATAATCCTTGCAGCATCTCTTTCTGCCTGATCAAAAAAACCCAATGGCCATTCCGACACTTGTCCGTCAGCTTCCAGCTGCAAATGTTTTACTTTCATATCCTTATCAAAGAAATACATTGCCAAATCGTTATGCGTAAAATCAACATATTTATCCTCAAGAGTACACAGTCTTAGAGCATTGATAACATGCTCACTGTGGGTCTCGATAAAAAGCTGTATACCATTCTGTTCACATAAAGATACTAAAGTCTTAATCAGTTGGGATTGGGCGCAAGGGTGCAAATGAGCCTCAGGATTCTCTACGAACAAACATCCACCTTCCATACTGACAGCTGCAAGAAGAATTGGTATGATATAGCTATATCCAAATCCACTATTAATCGATTTTACAGAAGTTCCATCTGTTAATGACGAGAAATATAAGTTCAAAACATCATTTGATTTCTCATTATCAGAATCCCCCTTGACAGACATCATACCGCCATCCATAATTTCTGCAATAGCTTCAGCCACCTGTTTTTTTGCGTCTCTATGTCCTGCAAGAACATTCAGTCTGAATTCGCCAGAATTTCCTATTGGGTTGTTTTCGTAAAGGTCACGTTTGACCTCAAAAGGTGTCGGTCCCAAACGGTCTGCGGATACAAAATAGAAATTATCAAAAACCGTATGAATATCTTCTGGATAACTCTGAAGAGATTTATTCTTTGACTGTAAATTTTTACCGCCAAGCTGCGTTGCTGTCTCTAAGAAACTCTTGCCGTCAACAATAAGATTTGACAAAGTCCCTTTTCTGTCGCTTATTTCCTTGTATGTAAAAACAAGATTATTGTTCTTTTCTCCATCGGTAGTAAATCGGAAACTTATTTCCGATGTATTTCCACTATGATTAATCAAATCCTCAAACAGTCCTAATTTGCAAAATATGCCGTTTACCAATAAATCCTTTAGCGAATTATTGTCATACACAGACTGTGCCATCAGAAGAAAAGCCTGAAACACAGTTGACTTGCCTCTACCGTTATAGCCGGTAAAGACATTCACTTTATTCAAATTGAATTTCTGTTCAGAAGAAAAGCACTTGAAATTTTCTAAAGAAACACTTGTAAACATACCCTTTTAAAAGCCATTAAAGTTATTTCCTGTTATTAAGCCATTTTACAGAACTTGTGGAAAGCCAGCCGTTCATATCCTTCACATTTACAGGAGAGAGGATGAATAGGTCTTCATCTTCCAAAACTTGCTTGAGTTTATTGTAAATAGAAGTTCCCGATATACTTTCATCCGCTTTCAAAAAATAACATCTGGGCATAAACAATAATGCCTCGCCGACGTCATTCAGTCGCTTAGCAAACATTTCCACCCTTGCAGAATCCTTTATATCAAAATTCACAATATAGAGCATATCAGACTTAAACAAGTTTTTACACTTGCAAAATTAGCACTTTTTCCTAACACATACAAATTTCAATCATGAAAACTTGTTTTTTCGGTTGCCTAACCCCAAAAGTCCAAGAAATCCCCAATATCCAATAACGCACCCCAAAGAGTTGTGTATCACATCATCCGTTTCGCAGAGGCCTCTGCAAAAAGCTAACTGGGACATTTCTATGATGCCAGACAGTACGACTCCACACAGGAAAACCCTCTTGATTTTCATTCCCATTCCCCCAAGCAGCAATCCGACAGGCATGAATAGAGCGATATTCAATAACACCTCTAACAGATCAGCAGGATAATCCACTTTGTTCCAGATGTCAGGATATTTCCAGAATGGCATCAATACCATCTGTCTTTCCCCACTGCTGCTCCTGCAAATCACAGTAGAACAAAGCACCAAGAAGTAATAATCAGCAAGCAAGGCTCCAAGTACGAACCTCTTTATCCTGTTCCCTTTTATCATCAACATCCCTATCACAATTATGACAGAAAGTATGATAAAGGAGAGAAGCACATACTCTACAGAAATCCTCGGATTCACCCATTCGAATATCGTATCCATAAAAAAAACAGTAGCAGGTAGTGGTTTCGCTCCACAGGCCCAAACCTATTCAATTATACCTGCTTAATCTTGTCAGTTACAATATGCGATTCTAACCTATTGGTCAGACCTCCTCTCCTGCAAACTTCACCTTGAAGCCAAGTACTGTCGCAAATATCATTTCAATATCTTTCCAGAAGGAATAGTGGCGATAGTAGTAGCAGTTCAGTCGTACCTTGTCGGGATAAATTACCTTGTCATTATATTCAATGGCAATCTCTTGCATCGAGCGAGTGTCTCCCTCTGCCTGCTTCTTTGCCACATATTCAGAAATCATTTCATCTTCCAATCTATACTTCAACGTGGCCGGACCGGTAATACCGGGGCGCAGTTTCAATACATCTCGGTCGTCACCCTCAAGTTTATCCGCATAACCAGGCACATCAGGACGAGGGCCCACAAAACTCATGTTGCCAATCAGTACATCCCACAGCTCCGGCAATTCATCAATCTTATAATGTCTCAGCTTAGCACCAAACGGAGTAATTCTACTATCGCCAGCTACAGATACCGAAGAACCGCTATGCTTCACCGTCATCGAGCGGAACTTATGACAAGTGAACAACTTGCCATCCTTACCCACACGTTTCTGACAGAAGAATGCAGGACCTCCCGGCATCTTCTTATGGATTAAAAACGCTACTATGGGGAATATCCACCAAATCAAGAGTAACCCCAACAGGGATGCTACAATGTCAAAGAGTCTTTTGAATATCATAAATAAAAAATTAAGCTAAATTTTTATCAAACAAATACCCCCATACACGTCTTACACAAAACATCATGAAGCTCGTATCTGAGAACAAACGGAATTTCCAACTATTGCGAAACATATTTATCACTAAGTCAATCCTTGTCAGCATATCAGAATGTTTGGCATAGACTCTGACATTTCTATATAGCGTGTCATCCAAAAAACGTCTATCCCCCTCATCATCCGCAGGACAGTAAAACGGAACGGCTACGCCACATACCCTGTTGGCCAGTCTGCTCATGGCATATCCGAATGACAACATACCATATTCTTGGCATATCTGTGTCCACTCATTCCAATCCACTTTATTGGCATAAGATTTCAGCACCATAGCCCAGTCGCATATATGTTTCAATAGAATCCCCTTCTCAAAGAAATGCTCCTGTGCATGAGCAAGAACATATATGGCATTAAATTTTTCTGATGGCAATTGCAGGTAAGAATCGCCTATATATTGTGGCTTCTTCAGCTCCATCTGTGTCCGTAGCCATTTTTCTAAGCGCTTTGTTTTTTTTGACCCTTTTATAGGCAACAGATAGTGATGGTTTTCAACTGTCAATCCCTTGTAAAGGAATTTTGAATTCTTATAATAACTCCTGTCAACAGCAGTTCCCGTTTTTTCTACTATAGTGTTGCCTTTATCAGCACACCATCCTTCTTCACTTGCTAAATAGCAATCCAGATCACAAAACACCCGCATCTTTGGTTTCGGATACATATCTGCCAATACGAAACCCTTCATAACGTATGTATGCAGTCCTTCATCATGCCAGAGCTTGGCTAAAGATACGGCTGCCTCCCATTGTTCTGTATATGTCAGTTCCTGTTTTACAGCTGAGGCTATCCATTTCATCTTTAATGAATCTGGAATAGTGATTTCCTGATGTGGCATCAGCTTTTGCAGTCCATCCATACATATTGCTACTATTCCTTGTGCCTTCGCCGTCTTGTATACATCCTGCCAATCTGTTTCCTTCGGAATGCAATAATCAGAGCTTTCCTCCAAGCCTGTAGAAATAAGTTTAAAAAGAATTTCCTCGGTGTTATTCATTAGCCGCAGCAGTGTTCTTCACATAGTGTAGTTTCTTATATACTCCACATACCAAGTTCATTCCTGTCCAAAACAGACTTGCAAGAGTATTCATATCCATTGCTTCATGCCAGAGTTTATAATGCCAACGTATCATAGTGGCATACCCATGAGTTGACACGCTGCCCTTTCTTCCACGTCTATACTTTGCCAAACATTCGTCAAGCAGATAGCAGTCTGCTTTCTGTATTACCTTCAGCCACATAGCATAATCGTTATTCTTCTTGATATCAGCTATCTGTAGCAACCCAATATGTTCTTGTTCAAATATGACTGTCAGGCATCCGGGCCAACAAAAACTGAACATTCCCAACTTTGTGACATGCTTTGGTCCTGAAATCTTCACACCGGTAAGTTTGGAACTCTCGTCCATTTCCTCATAAACTGTATAAGAGAAATGGTAATCGTTCTTCACCATAAAAGCCAACTGTTTTTCCAACTTCTCAGGACTCCACAAGTCATCAGAGTCAAGAAAAGCGATCCATCGTCCCCTTGCTCTGCGCAAAGCATTGTTTCGGGTTATTGCAGCCCCAGAGTTTTGTGGATTGCATTCATATTTGATTCGTCCGTCCGTTTCCAGAAACGGCTTTACCACCTCAAGTGTATTGTCCTTTGAGCAGTCATCCTGTATGAGCAATTCCCAATTCTGGTATGTCTGCGCTTGAATACTCTTTATCGTCTCTGCTATAAAATCAGCACACGCCCAAGTGGGAGTGATTATAGATACCAATCCGTAGTCTTGCATAATAAAAATCTTCGCTTGAATATAAAGGGATACAATATGCTGCAGTATGAGCATCAAAGCCCATACAGCATGTCGTAATAAAAATAAGATAAAAGTGAAGTTCCCCACCGCAGTATCGCTCTGCGCTAGTGCCGCCACTCGGGAGGGGATATATTATTATTTACTGTTGTTGTCCATTTTGAAAGAATAGTCATGACTTATTCTATAATAATCAAAGCCAAACTGTTCTATTTGTGGACAACTTATCTGTGCGCCATTTTCGCCAGCCTCCTCTGCTTCCATCAATCGATTTCTGTTGAAAGCATTAATAGCATTGTTCTCTGTTCGTTTTATGAGGTATGACATTAAACATACCTTTCTTTTCTTGTTGCTTATATACGACGATATTGATGGCACCTCAGTTAAGGTTTCCAAGCTCTGATAGAGTTGAAGTTCTACTTTTTGATATTTTCCCTTTGGAAAAACAACAGTTCTTGTTCCATCTTTTTGGGTCTTTTCAATAGGACGAGATTGATTTTCTATTCCACCTATAGAGCTTGTCACCTCGCACAAAACAATAATATTATTAGTGTCAGTATCTGTCAGGATAAAGTCACACCTGCGCTTACCATCAGAGATTTTGGTACCTGTATATCTGCCAATATATGTATCATAATTGACTACACTCAAGTTAAACGGATTGCCACAAAAAGACGCATACCCCTTTTTGTAACCAACAACAAATTGTGTGTCATCCTCTGTAAGGTCAAATTCACTCAAACTTGTTGTGTTTTCATCACATATACATCTTCTTCCTACGCCATAAAACTCAGGAAGGTCATTTTCCAAGAGATTCTTCATTTTGCAGCTGCTTTAATTCTTGGTATTTATCATATATGTTATTGATGTCCTCTGAGAGTCTATCCGTGTTCACGTAATGAATGTTTTTAACTTTCAGGTCAACCACTCCTCCCGACAGAATCTGGTATACCGAAAGGTCATCATAGTCTACATGTGCACCGTCAATATCCGTCTTGCAGTCGTGAGCCTTCATCAACAGATTCAGAGAATTAATTATATATGGACTATGTGTAGCTAGTACCAATCCTATTTCACGGCTGTCGACCTTTGAATAGAACGCCAATCGTATTATCTCGTTCAACATCTGAATCTGAGAAGTTGGGTCAAGACTCAGTTCAGGTTCCTCTATATGTATGTGTACATATTGTGGCATATCTGTAAGTTCCATTTCTGGGCGATACTGAGTGGTAAGGTTCTTTTCAAACAACAAGTCAATGATACTACGCTTCTGAGCCGACTTAAAGTCAAAAGCCTGAGCATAATAGTTCATCATGGCTATTAAAGGCGCTGTTGTCTGTATACCTGAAGACGCATGTCGAAGTTCAAACGAAGAGTAATTTTTGTCTTTAGGCTTAAGTATAAACTTCTTTTGGTTGTTGCCTCCGCGTTCCACATTCATGTCCAAACCTATGTAGTTCAAGTCAAAATGCTTTATGGCATCAGTAGCATTGTCAAATTCGGTAAATGTTTCATTAAAGAAAAAACCTAAATAAGCGTTTTTTGCCAATGTCCCCTGACTTGACAATGGGGCTATTGCACTTCTTGATTCTGCTACCCACACTTCTTTGAAGAAGCATAAGTCCTCGTTGGGTATTATAGCATTGTAAGACAGCTTGCCGCCTGAATAACTTACAGAATACGAATTCCCGTTTATAGTAACAACATAATGAATGTATGTATCTGCAGTAACCAGTACACTCATATTATCACGCAACAAATCCCTGAATCTAAAGTTTATAACATTCTCTTCTATATGCGAGTTATGAAAATAAGCTCTGATAGAAAGGCGTTTGAATATGTAGCGCATCAATACAAGAGCCTTCATGAGCGTACTCTTGCCACTTGCTGAATTTCCAATAAATACCGTCAGTGGTTTTATATCGATTACGCCAGTATCTTCAAGAGGTCCTAAGTTCTTTATATGTATTGTTTCGTGAATCATAACCTTAATTATTTAGCAGATAAACTTTAAAATACAAAGTTAAACTTATTTCTTGAACTTTGCAAGAGTGCCGTTCCAATTCTTTTGCAAGAGCTTGGTGAAAATAAGAGAAGGATTACATTCATACTTGATACGCTCGTCCGTTTCCATAAACGGCTTTACCACCTCAAGTGTATTGCCCTTTGAGCAGTCGTCTTGAATAAGAAGTTCCCAATTTTGGTATGTCTGCGCCTGTATACTTTTGATTGTTTCTGCTATAAAAGCAACACACGCCCAAGTGGGAGTGATAATAGATACTAATCCGTAGTCTTGCAGAATATATTAATTATGTCTAAAATAAGCTTGTAGTAAATAATGTAGGATAAAAGAATCCTTCTTATTCATTTCTATATTTTCGGCTCCACCTTCACGATATTTGAATCGAACATTATTCTGTTGATAATTACCAATAAGTGAATATTCAAACAATGATTGCATCATATCATCTCCCTTTTTATTATCAAATCCTTCATCTATCAAAAGTTCTAAAAGAGTATCATACATGAACGGTTCTCTCGGAGTTAACCTCTTTAGAGCCCTAAAAGCCGACTCTATATCATCACTACAAAATCTTAGCGAAAACTCTCCTTTTAAATCTTTTACCATAGCGGTTACATACCGTGGTAACAAGGCATTCTTTATATCATTCTGACGAAGTGGCAATTCTAATTTTAATGTATTTATATCTTTAAAAAAAAGTATTAAGTCTCTTGGTCGATAAAAAGTATGATCTATTACATATTTAAATCCTGTTTTTCCATAAAAAAAAGATTTTTCGTCAACAAACGATGTCCATGGGTCTGACTTGTCGTTTATTTTATATCCTAACTTATTATAGTTAACTGATATTCGCTTATTGATGAATTGTCTAAGGAATGATTTTGTCTCATCACCTATATATATATCTTCAAACCAATTTAATTCAACAGAGTAACTATTTAATAGTTTTCCCATATCTGCTGTATATAATATTGACTTAGCCCTTAATTCCGCAACACTTTGATTTAACTTTATTTATAAG
>UMGV01058081.1_pt1 | contig 10536 bp, 11 predicted proteins | sample 1965361 | NCBI WGS metagenome assembly UMGV01 (sample SAMEA4836081, study PRJEB28245) | human gut metagenome | biome: gut microbiome; material: fecal sample | place: Denmark | collected 2008
CTTATATAAAAAGCTACGAAAAAGCTCTTTCACTGTATGAGATAAAATTCTACTCCAAAATTTGATTTTTGACAACCCCTCCAGAATCGAACGGTTGTTATAAGACAAAATCGCCAGCTAATTTTTAGCAGAAAACGGGCTGTTCTTGCTAATGAAAATGCCCTTCCTGCTAATCAGCCCCAAAATCGTGCCAAAAATCCAGCTAATCAAAAAAGGCGGATGTTTTGAATACCATGCAGTTATAGCAGATAAAATTAAATATCGTTATGTACATAGAGCGTCTATTTGCCCCGCATTGGGGATGGATAGGCGCTCTTTTTTTATGCCCAAACCCATGGGCAAATACAAGAGATTGGAGGTGTTTTATTTGAGCAAGCCTGTTTATACCGCAGACAAGCCGAGCGACTGTCATTACTGCTACTTCTGGACGAATGGCAGAAAGGGCTGCCGTCTGGGTAGAAATAATTGCTACTACTTAATCTCTTTGCCGCCGAAACCCAAGTCGGAATGTGATGGCTGTCCCTATGGGCGAGATCACCCGTGCATTGGTTGGTGTACGAAGAAGGTTATGCGTGAAGTGGGGCTTCGTTGATATGGATGTGTATGAACAGGAATACCGCTTCTACTATTTTGCCCGATGTCCTTACGAAAAGACGGATACGACTTTCCGCAGCATTCCGCTGACAACAGAAAGTTTTCCGCAGAAAGAAGGTGGTGAAGCCGTGTGAGTTTTGATTATTTTTACGGTCAGCAATCCGATCTATTCACATTCTATCGAGTTCCGAAGGTGTTGTTCACGAACGAGAGGTTCTGGAATATTTCTGCCGATGCCAAGATGCTGTATGGCATTTTGCTTGACCGCATGAGCCTGTCTGCCAAGAATGGTTGGATAGATAAAAACGGTAGAGTGTATATCATTTTTACAATCGACGAAGCGAAGATGGCTCTGAACTGTGCTGAACAAAAGGCTATCAAGCTGCTCAGTGAACTTGAGAAGAAAGCAGGATTGATTGAACGTAAGCGCCAGGGTTTGGGAAAGCCCAACCTGATCTATGTGAAGAACTTTATCTCTGCTGTGGATTCACAACTCTTGAATTGTGAAAATCACAATTCTGGAACAATGGAAATCACAACTCAAGAACTTCCGAAATCACAATGTAATAATACTGATATTAAAAATACTGAATTTAGTGATACTGATTCTATCTTTCCTTCCGGAAATGGTGGAATGATGGACGAGAATGACCGGTATCAAGAATACTTTGATTATTTCTCGGATCAGCTCAGTATGGATTTGTTGAAGAAGGATTACCCTTACGATTCCGAAATGCTGGATAACATTCTGGAGTTGATCGTTGAAACAGTTTGCACGAAGCGACCGTTGATTCGCATTGGTGCAGAGGAGCGTCCGGCAGAAATTGTCCGCAGTCGGTTTATGAAACTGAATGCCGAACACATTCGATATGTTATGGACTGCTTCAAGGAGAACACCACAAAGATTAGAAATATCCGTCAGTATATGCTGACTACGATATACAATGCGCCGACGACAATAGACACCTACTACGATGCTCTTGTTCGGCACGATATGTCACACGGATATTTGGAAGGAGGATTTAAGAAATTGAAAATGAAGCGAGAGGAAGGAGAGTGACGATAAATGTCGAAAAAAGCAACCATCATTGCGGTGGTCAATCAGAAAGGAGGCACTGGAAAGACCACCACCACCGAGAATCTGGGCGTTGGCTTGGCTCTTGAAGGAAAAAAGGTGCTTCTGGTAGACACCGATCCCCAGGCTTCCCTGACGGTCAGTTTGGGCAATCCCTGCCCGGATGATCTGTCTCCGACACTTTCCGATCTGATGGGAAAGATTATGATGGAAAACCCTATTACTCCCGATGAAGGGATTCTTCATCATCCGGAGGGCGTTGATTTGGTGCCGTCCAACATCGAACTCTCAGGTATGGAGGTAGCACTGGTCAATGCCATGAGCCGGGAAACCATTCTCCGGCAATACCTGGATACAGTCAAACAGAATTATGATTACATTCTTCTTGACTGTATGCCGTCTTTGGGTATGCTGACCGTCAATGCGTTGGCAGCTGCCGACAATGTGCTGATACCGGTTCAGGCAGCATACCTTCCTGCAAAGGGTCTGGAACAGCTGCTTGGAACCATCAACAAGGTCAAGAGGCAAATCAACCCGAAACTGAGGATTGAAGGGATTCTTCTGACGATGGTGGACAGCCGCACCAACTACTCCAAAGACATCAGCAATCTGATTCGGGAGAGCTACGGCGGAAAGCTGAAGGTTTACAAGACCGACATTCCCCGCTCTGTCCGTGCAGAGGAAATCAGCGCAGAGGGAACCAGTATCTTCAAGCATGATCCCAAAGGCAAAGTTGCCGAAGCCTATAAAATTCTGACGAAGGAGGTGTTAAACAATGCAGAAAAAAGGCGCAAACATCAGCTTGAAGGGGTACGATGATATTTTCTCCACCGATCAATCCAGAGCTGAAGCCCAGCAGGAGCGTGTGCAGGAAATTCCGCTTTCTGAGCTACACCCCTTTGAGGGACACCCCTTCCGTGTGGTTGATGATGAAGAAATGATGAAAACGGCAGAGAGCGTCCGAGATTTCGGAGTTCTCACTCCTGCGATTGTCCGTCCTGACCCCGACGGTGGTTATGAAATCGTTTCTGGTCACAGGCGGCACCGGGCATCGGAGCTTGCGGGTAAGGAAACCATGCCTGCGATTGTTCGTGACCTGGACGATGATGCAGCCATTATTTTGATGGTTGATGCGAATTTGCAGAGGGAGAGTATCCTGCCGAGTGAAAGAGCATTTGCTTATAAGATGAAGCTGGATGCGATTAAACATCAAGGTCAACGCACCGATTTAACTTCATCCCAAGTTGGGATGAAGTTGCAGGCAATGGATATAGTCGGTCAGGAGGCAGGAGAAAGCAGAAATCAGGTACACCGTTATATCCGTCTGACCGAACTGATTCCGGAACTGCTGGATATGGTAGATACGGGTCAGATCAAATTCAATCCTGCGGTGGAGCTTTCCTATCTGGCAAGTGAAGAACAGAAGGATTTTCTTTCTGCAATGGATTATGCTCAAGCAGCTCCTTCCCTTTCGCAAGCACAGCGAATTAAAAAGCTCGCACAGGAGGGCGAGTGTACGCTGGATGCGATGTGCGAGATTATGAATGAAATCAAGAAGGGAGAGCTGGACAGAGTAACCTTCAAAACGGATTCGTTGCGAAAATACTTCCCGAAGTCCTATACCAACAAGCAGATGGAGGATAAAATCATTCAGCTTTTGGAGCAATGGCAGAAAAAAAGAGAAAAATCAATGGAAAGGTAAGGTAAAAAATGTTTACACCCAAAAACATTCAGGGCGCTTTGGAAGAACTCTACGACCTTTGCGATCCTGATTATATGGTAGATATGCTCGTAAACTACAGTGAGGAGTTCGATGATATTTCTCCTGCGCTTCTGGCAAAGTCGTTTCAGAAAAATGCCGAGATGATTAGCGAGTATCGAGTATTGTCCTCTGCTGGTGAGGGTATCGACTATCAGGGAAAGGTACTTCTGAACAGCAGAGCCGTGCGGCTTCTGTCCTATGTAGAAGATATGAGCGGCGATGAAAAAGTTCGCACGATTCAGAGCAAGGAGCTGTGGTTAGCAGAAGATATGACATTCTATGTGGTGTCCTGTATGTCTACGATCACGATGGACAAGGAAGAAGCCATTTGTCTTAACGAACACCGCAGCGTGGTTACTACGGTGGAATGCGAGGACGATATTTTCTTCGACATGGGTTCCCTGATTTGCGAACTGGACGATATTTGCTTGTTCGAGCTTTTAGCCGATGTGGATGCGACTATTTATGAACTGTAACAGGTTCATGGATGGTCGCTTTTCTTATTTCCAAAGAAACGGAGGTATCGAAACTTGAAAGAATACGATGTGAAGATCACCGAAACCTTGGAGAAAACGGTTACGGTGCAAGCAGAATCTCACGATGCGGCAGAGGAACAGGTTAGAGCCGCTTATTACAATTCGGAGTACATTCTGGACTCCGAAAACTTTACCGGTGTTGCGTTCGGCACGACCGAGGAACGGGAGGTTCAGAAAGAACAGGCAGATACCATGAATGTGTTGCTGGTAAAGCCGTTCATGTATCCGCAGGCTGTGCAGATCGGCTGTGAGCTGGAGGATTTGCAGAAAGCCGTAGGTGGCGATATTGAGGCAACTTATCCGTTCAATGAGCCGGTTGCACTGGTGATGCACGACGAAGGTAAACTCGTAGGCAAAGAACTGAACCGTGCGCTGCGTGATGATGACGGCGATATTTATGACATTATCGCCGGTGATTTTCTGGTTGTGGGATTGGGCGAGGATGATTTTTGTTCTCTGTCCCCGGAACTGATGAAGCAGTTTGAGGAACACTTTCATCAGCCTGAGACTTTTGTACGCATGGGGCGCAGCATTATGGCGCTTCCCCTGCCGGATGACATGGTGAAGAAAGAAGATGCACCTGTCAAAGCTGATTCGGTTCCCCACAAAAGTAACCCTGACCGAGATGTTCTGTAAGGAGGTTCTTATGCAAAGAAATTCGACGATTGGAGAGCTGATGGAGCGAAAGCGGATTCAGGATGGTGCCAAGGAGTACCAGGGACATACCTATATGGACTTGGCACGATTTGATGACGCCACCAAGCACATGATTATTTTCGATGTGCTGACCGATGAATCGCCTGTCGGTTGGAAAGGCGAAAGAAATCGCCTGTATTTGAGCGATGTGGGTTATCAGAAGGCTCTGGATAACCAGAAAGCTGGCAATATCAAGATTATCAGCCATGCCGCAGTTGCCAAGGGCAATCTGTATTACGACCACAGAGATATGGCACGATAATCTGTTCACTCTACTGCTTGCAGGAGGTGATGAATCATGCAGGAAGAAGTTGAAAACAGAACAGTAAACCTGGCGATCAGCACAACCAAGCTGACGGGGCGCACTATCATTGCCGGTATCCGCAAGTATTTGCAGCACCGGGAAAAAGTGAAGATGAAAAAGGCACGAGACCCTGCCGTTCATGGAAAGCAATCCGTGAAACAGCTTTTGGGACAGAATCAGGGTGCTACGAATGTTGAGATCGACAAAGAGAGTATCCGTGATTTTGAAAAGCTCGCCAAGAAGTATGGCGTGGACTTTGCCGTAAGAAAAGATAAGTCCGTTGATCCTCCCCGGTTTCTTGTTTTTGTCCGTTCTAAAGATGCAGATGCTTTGGATGCAATCTGCAAGGAACATCAGGCAAGGGCATTAACCAAGAATGAAAAGCCGAGCGTTCTGGCGCAGCTGAAGAAGTTCAAGGAAATTGTCGCAGCGATTCCGAAGAAGGTTCGAGAGAAGAAACAGGAGCGTGATCTGTGATGGATAAGAGAAAAATGAAAAAGCTCCTGATTCTGAATTTACCGTATTTTCTGGTAGGGTTGTTCGCTACGAATTTAGGAGAAGCATGGAGATTGGCTGAGGGGGCAGATTCATCTGCGAAAATCCTCAGCTTTTTTCATGCCCTTCCGATAGCCCTGAACAATCCGTTTCCCAGCTTTCACCCGTTGGATTTGCTGATTGGTATTCTCTGCGGCGCAGGACTTCGGCTGGCTGTCTATCTAAAAGGCAAAAACGCAAAGAAGTACCGACACAATGTTGAGTACGGTTCTGCTCGTTGGGGAACGGCAAAAGATATTGAGCCGTTTATTGCACCAAAGTTCGAGGACAATGTGATCCTGACGAAAACGGAGCGGCTGATGATGAGCAATCGCCCGAAGAATCCTGCCAATGCCCGAAATAAGAATGTTCTGATTATCGGCGGTTCGGGTTCCGGTAAAACTCGCTTTTGGTTGAAGCCAAACCTTCTCCAGATGCACAGTTCCTATGTGGTCACTGACCCGAAAGGCAGCATCGTGATTGAGTGCGGCAACGCCCTTTTGAAGCATGGCTACACCATCAAGATTTTCAACACCATCAACTTTCAGAAGTCGATGCACTATAACCCATTTGCCTATATCCATTCAGAAAAAGACATTCTGAAACTGGTGACAACGCTGATTGCCAACACAAAGGGTGATGGAAAAGCCGGTGATGAGTTCTGGACGAAGGCGGAAACGCTGCTCTACTGTGCCTTGATCGGATATATCCACTATGAAGCTCCGGTTGAGGAACAGAATTTCTCCACCCTGATTGAGTTCCTGAACGCAATGGAGGTGCGGGAAGATGATGAGGAGTTCCAGAACCCGGTGGATCTGATGTTTGAAGCCCTGGAAAAGAAAAAGCCGAATCACTTTGCAGTCCGTCAGTATAAAAAATACAAGCTGGCTGCCGGCAAGACCGCTAAGTCGATTTTGATTTCCTGCGGCGCTCGTCTGGCTCCTTTTGATATTCAGGAGGTCAGAGATGTGACTGCCTATGACGAGTTGCAGTTGGATACTCTCGGAGATAAGAAAACGGCGCTCTTTCTGATTATGTCAGATACGGATGCGACGTTTAATTTTTTGATCTCCATGATTTACACACAGCTGTTCAACTTGTTGTGCGAGAAAGCAGATGATGTGTACGGCGGCAGACTGCCGGTTCATGTGCGCTGCTTGATTGATGAGATGGCAAACATCGGTCAGATTCCCAATCTGGAAAAACTGGTAGCGACAATCCGAAGCCGTGAAATATCGGCTTGCCTTGTTCTCCAGGCACAATCACAGCTGAAAGCCATTTATAAAGACAATGCCGATACCATCATCGGCAACATGGATTCCCGAATTTTCCTGGGTGGTTCTGAGCCAACCACGCTCAAAGAACTGAATCAGGCATTGGGAAAAGAAACTATCGACACCGTGCGCCCAGATAGGGCGTTAAGCAAAGTAGTGTAAGGCACTACCCCGTAAGATAACACGGGAAACAACCTGCCTAACCGAAAGGCGAAAGCCGAAACGGAAACACAGCACGGCAGGAAAGCAGTAAGTCACCTAAAGATAACTTGGTGCGACTGAACTGCAATGTTAAGTGGATACGAGGCTTAAGTTGTGTTTACTGAACGCAAGTTTCTAATTTCTGTTATCGGTCAGACGGAGGAAAGTATCTGAAACCTCTGGCATACAGGCGACTGACTATAGGTGTCAGCCAGTCGGTTATCAATTACTGTATGCAATCTGTAGGAGAACCTATGGCAAGGAAACGAAAGCGGAGACCGACAATCCACATTTGCCAATGCTTAACGCTAACTGGGGATGCCCTAAACAGGAACGCCAACCGAAGGAGGTGAAAATTCGGCTATGGCTGTAGAGCCTGAAAATCCTGCATGGGCACGGAACGCTCATAGTAGTCTGAGAGGGATAATGACCCTCACATGGCGAAGGGGCGTAGTTATTGTGTACTAAAATATACGTTGATTAGGGAGGAAAGCCTCAAAATGCAACCAACAACCGACATTTTAGCAAGAATTAGTAGAAACTCACTCGCGAATAAAGATGAAATATTTACCAGACTGTATCGCTATATGCTGCGCCCTGACCTTTATTTCATGGCATACAAAAATCTGTACGCTAACAGCGGTGCCGCAACTAAGGGAGCAAACGACGACACGGCAGATGGATTCAGCGAAGCCAAAATTGCAAAAATCATCCAAAAGCTCGCTGATGAAACTTACCAGCCCACGCCGGTAAGAAGAACCTACATCCAGAAAAAGAACAATCCTAAGAAAAAGCGCCCTCTGGGAATACCAACATTCACAGATAAACTGGTGCAGGAAGTTCTGCGGATGGTACTGGAAGCGGTGTATGAGCCGATTTTCTTGCCTGTATCCCATGGCTTCAGACCAAAAAGAAGTTGCCACACAGCGTTGAAATCTCTAAAAAGAGAGTTTAATGGTGTACGGTGGTTTGTTGAAGGCGACATCAAAGGTTGCTTCGATAATATCGACCATGATGTTCTTGTGGGCTTGATTCATAACAAAATCAAGGATGCCCGGTTGATGAAGCTGATTTACAAATTTCTGAAAGCCGGATATTTGGAGGATTGGAAATACCACAAAACCTACAGTGGCACTCCACAGGGTGGTATCATTTCTCCGCTCCTTGCCAACATCTATCTGCATGAGCTGGACAAATTTGTAATGAAGCTAAAAAGCGAATTTGATACCCATGGACAGGAACCTGTCAGAACAGAATATCGTCTGCTGAGCAATGAAATCCAGAAACTTTCTTACCACATCGGGAGAAGCACCGGGGCAGAAAAAGAGCAATTGCTTGAGGAATACAACCAAAAGCGAAAACTCATGTTAAAAATGCCCTGCACCGCACAAACGAACAAAAAACTTAAATATATCCGTTATGCTGATGACTTTATTCTCGGTGTTAAAGGAAGCAAGGAAGATTGCCAGTGGATTAAGAGCAAGTTGTCTGATTTTATTAGCAGAACCCTGAAAATGGAACTCAGCGAAGAAAAAACGCTCATTACCCACAGCAGTGGATGTGCCAGATTCTTAGGTTACGATGTGCGTGTTCGGAGATGTGCTGCTATTAAGCATGGAGGTCCGGGTAACAAAACAAAACGGACGCTCAATAATTCCTGTGAATTAGCCGTCCCACTGGATGACAAAATTCACAAATTTATCTTTGCTAACAAAATTGCGATACAAAAGCCAGATGGGAAACTAATGCCCGTCCACCGTTCATCTCTTTTGCGTCTCACAGATTTGGAAATCGTATCTGCCTACAATGCAGAACTGCGGGGAATTTGCAACTACTATGGGATAGCCAGCAATTTCTATAAGTTGTGCTATCTTTCCTATCTCATGGAATACAGTTGCCTCAAAACCCTTGCGGCCAAACACAAATGCACCATATCCAAAATCGTTAAAAAATCCAAAAGCGGTAATGGGGAATGGGGCATTCCCTATGAAACCAAAACTGGCACGAAACGATGCTATTTCGCCAAGTATTCCGACTGCAAAGGTAAAGTGAATCCGACAGATACCGTTTGCAATGCTGCGGTTGAGTACGGTTATTCCAGAACTACCTTGGAGCAGCGATTGAAAGCAAAAATCTGTGAATTATGCGGTACAACCGAAAGCGATTGTTATGAAATCCATCATGTCAACAAGCTCAAAAACCTAAAGGGTAAGCAGACATGGGAGATGATAATGATTGCGAAACGGCGCAAAACGCTGGTTGTGTGCAAAAAATGTCATATTGCAATTCATAACCAGTGAGTGACTACTGACCGAACGATAACAGAGCCGGATACATTGAGAGATGTAAGTCCGGTTCCCGGAGGGGGTGGCACAAACCTACCATAGCAATATGGCAAGGCGGTGCTTCCCTACTCCACTACAACACCGGCGAGAGCCGGGGCCGGGAGACGTCGCACAGCCTGAACTTCCAGAAGCTCGGGCGCGAGCTCATGAGCGTGGACGACCTCGCCACCCTCGACGGCGGCAAGTGCATCCTCCAAATCCGCGGTCTGCGCCCGTTTTTGTCGGATAAGTACGACATAACGAAGCATCCCAACTACAAATACCTCTCCGACACCGACCCGAAGAACACCTTCGACGTCGAAAAGTATATGTCCCGCCGCCTCAAGCTCAAGGCAGACGAGGAATACGAGGTGTACGAGATAGACGAGACCGACGACGAGACCTGATGAAGCCCAAGACAAAACGGCTGCTTTCAATATTACATTGAAAGGAGGCCGGGGCTGGGCCGGCAGTCTGCGCTTTTGCGCGGCGAGGCTCCGGGTTTTTGAATGGAGTTTTTCAATTCGGCTATTCAGGTGCTCCAGACGCTGGTCATCGCCCTCGGCGCTGGCCTCGGCATCTGGGGCGCAGTCAACCTGCTCGAAGGTTACGGCAATGACAACCCCGGAGCCAAGAGCCAGGGTATGAAGCAGCTCATGGCCGGTGGCGGCGTGGCGCTCATCGGCATGACGCTGGTGCCGCTGCTATCCGGGCTATTCGGCTGATGGCGGCAAAATTCTTGCCCCACGGGGCAGGAGGTGACGGCGCATAGAGCTGCTCAAAAACTCGCTCACCGAGTGGATAAAGGAAATACTGGCCGGTGGGATAATCTCCAATCTCACCGGCCTCTTTGACAACGTCAACGAGAACGTCTCGGGCATCTCCGGACAGATAGGCCAGACGCCGCAGAACTGGAACGCGGACATCTTCAACATGATAGAGACGCTCTCCGAGACCGTCATTCTCCCCATCGCTGGCGTCATTCTCGCCATAGTCATGACGCTGGAGCTTATCCAAATCATCACGGACAGGAACAACTTCCACGAGATAGAGACCGCCGTCTTTTTCAAGTGGATGTTCAAGTCTGCGTGCGCCGTCCTCATCGTCACGAACACCTGGACGATAGTCATGGGCGTATTTGAAGCGGCGCAAAGCGTCGTGGCCGGTGCCGCGGGCGTGGTCGTAAACGACGCGACCGTTGACGTCTCGTCAATCACCGAGGGCCTCGAAGAACGG
>UMGV01044486.1_pt1 | contig 10511 bp, 11 predicted proteins | sample 1965361 | NCBI WGS metagenome assembly UMGV01 (sample SAMEA4836081, study PRJEB28245) | human gut metagenome | biome: gut microbiome; material: fecal sample | place: Denmark | collected 2008
TCAGGACGCGAAACCAAGGGTTTTAGGACGTGAAACCCATGGTTTTGCAAACGAGAAGTATCAACTTTGAAAAGTGAAAGCACGCAATATCGTTTTCATTACAGATTATTACTATTTTAACAAACGTTTTGTAAATATTTGTAAATAGTCTTTTACATCTCTGTTTCCCCATTTCTGTATATTTATGCAGTTTCGCCTTTCGTCTTCATCTATCAGGTGTTCTTTTTTCTTCTATTTTGAGTTTACGTCTGCCACATAATACGTTGGCACACTTGTTGCTTAAAAGAAATTAACAGCAAAGATATTGTTTATTCACAAATAAATATCTATTTTTGCAGATACGAATATATGACATACATTAAAAATTATACATTATAATATAATATATGTATTAGAAAGATGCAGTAATGAAAGAGAAATACATATATAAACTAAAAAAGAAAAGAAAATGAAAGAAAGAGATTATGAGATAATGGAGGGACGCAGTGGTTATTCCTCATTATCATTTCCTACCTTGATGCGCAAGGTATATCTTTGGATGAGCCTTGCACTGGTAATTACAGCCGTGACAGCTTATGGCGTAGGTAGCACCCCAAACCTATTGACGATGGTATGGAGTACGAAATACGTACCTATCATCTTAATCGTGGTACAGTTAGGCTTAGTTTTAGGTCTGTCGACAGCCATTCAAAAGATGTCGTTGATGAGCGCAACAGCCATCTTCACCCTCTACTCTATCGTGACGGGTATAACCCTATCATCGTTACTGGTAATCTATTCGCCCACCATCCTCACGAAGGTATTCTTGATTACGGCAGGCATGTTTGGCTCAATGGCGTTTATTGGCTACACCACAAAGAGCGATCTCACCTCAATAGGCAAGTTTGCTTTCATGGCCTTAATCGGTCTTATTATCGCCTCTGTAGTAAATATGTTTTTGCAGAGTCCCAGCTTCGATTACATTCTGAGTTACATTGGCGTTGCCATCTTCATTGGCCTGACCGCTTACGACTCACAAAAGATAAAAGAGATGTTGGCCACTTGCCCCGATGGTGGTGAAGAAGCACAGAAGTTAGCCTTGTTAGGATCGCTCACTCTGTACCTTGACTTCATCAACCTTTTCTTATATCTGTTACGCATTTTTGGCCGTAGCAGAGACTAATCAAGCCCCATAAAAAGGCCTTGACACAAGACGAAAAAATGCTATTGTGCGTTCGTTTAGTGTCAAGGCCTTTTGCATAAATATACAGTATTATGCCGTAAATATGCATAAAAAGGGGCTATTTCTGTATTTTTATGCAGTTTTTGTTGGATATTTATTCATTTTTCTCTACCTTTGCCTCCAGATACTAAAACAATAGAAAGCATGAAAGTGAAACGTGACAGGATAGAAACCCTGAAGATGCTTATCTCAAGTAAAGAGTTAAGTTGTCAAGATGATGTATTGCAAGCATTAGCCGACGAAGGTTTTGCTGTAACACAAGCCACGCTGAGCCGCGACATGAAGCAGCTAAAGGTGGCCAAGGCCGCCAGCATGAACGGCAAATATGTTTATGTATTACCCAACGAAACCATGTATCGCCGTGTGCCCACCACCACTACCGCTCGTGAGATGCTGAGCACCTCGGGCTACATTTCGCTTAACTATGCTGGCAACATGGCCGTACTGAAGACCCGCCCTGGTTATGCCAGCGCCATTGCCTACAATATTGACAATGCACACATTGACAACATTTTAGGAACGATAGCTGGCGACGACACCATCTTCATGGTGGTGCGCGAGGGAGCCAACCATGTATTATTAGGCGAGACCCTGCGCAAAGTCATTGACGGCATGGGTGGCGAGAAGTTTTAAGCAGAAGTATTTAAGCCCACCGAGTGGCACTGAGAAAAGCTAACGACAATTAAATATAAGAGATGGAAGAAATAAAAGTGATGGTAGCCGACGCCTCTCACGAGAAATATGTTGACATTATTTTAAAGACGATAGAAGAAGCGGCCAAAGTGCGTGGAACAGGCATTGCCAAGCGCACCCACGAATATCTAACAACCAAGATGAAAGAAGCCAAGGCCGTGATAGCCCTCAGTGGCGAAAAGTTTGCAGGCTTCAGCTACATTGAAACCTGGGGCAACAAGCAATACGTCACCACATCGGGATTAATCGTTCACCCCGACTTTCGCGGTCAAGGCTTAGCCAAGCGCATCAAAGACATGACCTTCACGCTGGCCCGCACCCGTTGGCCACACGCTAAGATATTCAGTCTTACCAGCGGTGCTGCCGTTATGGCCATGAACACCCAGCTGGGTTATCAGCCCGTAACCTTCGCCGACCTCACCGACGACGAAGCCTTCTGGCGAGGTTGCGAAGGATGCATCAACGTAGATGTATTGAAACGCACGGGCCGAAAATACTGCATCTGCACAGGCATGCTGTACGACCCCGAAGAACATCTGCCCGTAAAGTTGCCCCAAGAGGTTATTGACCGCATCAACAAAATAGACAAAAAAGATAATCATTAAGATAGAAGAGGAGAGAAAAGATATGGCAAAGAAAAAAGTAGTGGTGGCATTTTCAGGAGGTCTCGACACCTCTTACACCGTAATAAAACTGAAGAACGATGGTTACGACGTGTATGCAGCATGCGCTAACACAGGCGGCTTCAGCCCCGAACAGCTGAAGACCAACGAAGAAAACGCCTACAAGTTGGGTGCCAAGGCATACGTTACGCTCGATGTTACACACGAGTATTATGAGAAGTCGCTGAAATACATGATTTTCGGAAACGTGTTGCGCAACAACTGCTACCCCATCTCGGTATCGTCAGAGCGCATCTTCCAGGCCATTGCCATTGCGCGCTATGCCAAAGAGATAGGTGCCGACGCCATTGCCCACGGCTCAACAGGAGCAGGCAACGACCAGATACGTTTCGACATGACCTTCCTGGTGATGGCGCCTGGCGTAGAGATTATCACCCTGACACGCGACAAAGCCCTTTCACGTAAAGAAGAGGTCGACTACCTGAACGAGCACGGTTTCTTTGCCGACTTCACCAAACTAAAATATTCATACAACGTAGGCATCTGGGGCACCAGCATCTGCGGTGGGGAAATTCTCGACCCCACACAGGGTCTGCCCGAAGAGGCTTACCTCAAGCACGTTACCGCCACCGACGAGGAGGCCGAACTGAAGATCACCTTCGAGAAGGGCGAGATTGTGGCTGTAAATGGCGAGAAGTTTGACGACAAGATTGCCGCCATACAGAAGATAGAAGAGATTGGTGCTTCTTACGCCATCGGACGCGACTGCAATGTGGGCGACACCATCATCGGCATCAAAGGTCGCGTAGGCTTCGAGGCCGCTGCCCCCAAACTTATCATCGAGGCACACCGCCTGTTAGAGAAGAGCACGCTGAGCAAGTGGCAACAGTATTGGAAAGATCAGGTGGCCAACTGGTACGGCATGTTCCTGCACGAGAGCCAGTATCTTGAGCCTGTGATGCCCGATATCGAGGCCATGCTCACCTCGTCGCAGCGCCACGTCAACGGCACCGCTATCTTGAAGCTTCGCCCCTACTCGTTCCAAACCGTAGGTATCGACTCGGCCGATGACCTCACAAAGAGCAAGCTCGGCGAGTATGGCGAGATGCAGCACGGCTGGACCGCCGACGACGCCAAGGGCTTCATCAAGGTATCGTCTACCCCATTGCGTGTTTACTATGGTATGCACCCCGAGGAAGAGAGATAATTATTAAGTGAAGAACGAAGAGCGAAACGTTTATCATTATGAAAAAGCTATATTTGTCTGACACCGACAAGAAGATTGGGGGCGTGTGCGGCGGACTGGCCCATTATTTCGACATTGACCCCATCATCATGCGCATACTTTGGTTCGTAGCCGTATTTTTCTATGGCATAGGCATCATACCTTATCTTGCATTTTGGCTCATTGTTCCACGCGAAAACAAAAACAAAGTTTTATGATAAAAATAGGAATCTTAGGCGCTGCTGGCTATACTGGTGGCGAACTGATACGACTGCTGCTTAACCACCCTGAGGCAGAGATTGTGTTTGCCAACAGCGAGAGTAACGCTGGCAATCTTGTGGCCAATGTGCATGAAGGACTGTTGGGCGACACCGACCTACGATTTACCAGTGAGATGCCTTTCGACAAGGTCGACGTGGTATTCTTCTGCTTTGGTCATGGCAAGAGCGAACAGTTCTTGCGCGAACACACCATACCTGCCCATGTAAAAATTATCGACCTGGCACAAGACTTCCGCTTAGCGGCACCCGACAACGACTATGTATATGGTCTGCCCGAGATTAACCGCGAGCGCATTGCCGCTGCACAACATGTGGCCAACCCTGGTTGCTTTGCCACCTGCATACAACTGGGTCTGCTGCCAGCCGCCAAGTTGGGCATCGTGAAGGGCGACATCGCCGTGAACGCCATAACAGGCAGCACGGGAGCAGGACAGAAGCCCGGCGCCACCACTCATTTCTCGTGGCGCAACAACAACATGAGCATCTACAAAGCCTTCTGCCATCAGCATGTGCCAGAAATCTGCCAGAGTCTGAAACAGGTGCAGGGCGAGCTGGATGCCGAAATCGACTTCATACCCTATCGCGGCGACTTTGCCCGTGGCATCTTCGCCACAGAGGTTGTAAAAACCGATATGCCCCTAGAGCAGATTATTGAAGCATACAAGGCGTTCTACAAGGACGCCCCCTTCACACACTATGTTGACAATGCCATCGACATGAAGCAGGTGGTGAACACCAACAAGGCGCTCGTACATTGCGACAAGTTTGGCAACAAGTTGCTCATCACCTCTACCATCGACAACCTTCTGAAAGGTGCCGTAGGACAGGCCGTGCAAAACATGAACATCATGTTTGGCGTGGAGGAGACCATGGGACTGAGGTTGAAGGGAAGTGCTTTCTAAGAAGCGCAACAGGTCCTCCCCTTCTTACTCTGACAAGCGACCAAAGCTCGAACGATAGAGGGGAGTAAAACGCATTGCGGGGGCAAGGACTTTAAAAGTTATTCCTTAAAAAACAAGAAGAGATGGCCTTAGCATCCTACTGCTCTCCAACAGTACGGGGTGGGGGCTTAATCAGCCTTAGCATCTCACTCCCCTCCATAAGGGGAGGGGTGAGCCGCGACAGCGGCGAGGAGGTGGGGCTTTATTTTTTATTTCATTATGCAACTATTCGACGTATATCCCCTATTCAACATAAACATTGTTAAAGGTCAGGGTTGTCACATCTGGGACGACAATGGACAGGAGTATCTCGACTTCTACGGCGGTCACGCCGTGATCAGCATCGGACACTGCCACCCACACTATGTAGAAATGATGACCCAGCAACTCAACACACTGGGCTTCTATTCCAACTCAGTAATCAACAAGCTGCAGGAAGAACTTGCCAACCGCTTAGGCAAGGCGTGCGGCTACGATGATTATCAGCTGTTCCTCATCAACTCGGGTGCCGAGGCCAACGAGAACGCGCTGAAGCTGGCCTCATTCCAGACAGGCCGCACTCGCGTACTGTCGGCCGAGAAAGCCTTTCACGGTCGCACATCGCTGGCGGTAGAGGTTACGAACAACCCGAAGATCATAGCACCCATCAACGACTGCGGACACGTTACCTACCTACCCCTCAACGACCTTGAGGCTTGGGAGCGCGAGCTCGACAAGGGCGACGTGGCAGCTGTCATCATAGAGTGCATACAGGGCGTGGGCGGCATACGCATGGCCACACCCGAGTTTGCACAGGGCTTGCAGGCTGCTTGCAAGCGCAACGGCACACTGCTCATCACCGACGAGATACAGTGTGGCTACGGCCGCTCGGGCAAATTCTTCGCCCACCAGTGGTTAGACATTCGCCCCGACATCATCACCGTGGCAAAGGGCATTGGTAACGGTTTCCCCATGGCAGCCGTGCTCATTGCGTCCGATATCAAGCCCGTCTATGGCCAGCTGGGCACCACATTTGGAGGCAACCATCTTGCTTGCACGGCGGCATTAGCGGTGCTCGACGTCATGGAGAAAGAGAACCTTGTAGAGAACGCACACGAGGTGGGCGAACATCTCATTGCCCGACTGAAAGAGCTACAGCAGACACAGAGTCACATCACCGATGTGCGCGGACGTGGACTGATGGTGGGCATCGACCTCGACATTCCACACAAAGAGGTGCGCTCGCGCCTCATCACCGAAGAGCACTGCTTCACAGGCTGCGCCTCAACCAACATCTTGCGTGTGCTACCACCACTATGCACCACCAAGGAGATGGCCGACGCCTTTGTTGAGAAGTTGGCAAAGGTGCTGGCAGAAATTTAAACATCACGAAACATGAAAATAGCAATCATAGGCGCTGGAGCCATGGGTGGCGCTATGGCCGACGGATTTATAAAGTCGGGAGCCGTGAAGCCCGCCGACATCAGTGTGGCAAACCCCACCGCCCAAAAGCTTGAACACTTTGCCCTGCAAGGTGCCAGCGTCACGACCGACAACAAGACGGCTGCCGACGGGGCCGACATCATTGTCATTGCCGTGAAGCCATGGCTGGTAGAGCAGGTGGTAAACGAGCTTAAGCCCGTGCTCAACTACACGCGCCAAACCGTCATCACCGTGGCGGCAGGCATCAGCGGCAGTCAGTTTACTGCATGGCTAAAGAAAGATGATGCTGTACCACAAACCTTCATCGTCATCCCCAATACGGCCATCGCCGTGCTTGCATCAATGACCTTCATTGTGCCCGTGAACGCCACCGCCGACACCACCGCAACCATCAAGGCGCTGTTCGACAGCGTGGGACAGGCTATGGTGACTGACGAACGTCATCTTGGTGCTGGCATGACCTTAGCTTCCTGCGGCATAGCCTATGCCATGCGCTATGTGCGTGCTGCCGCCGAGGGAGGCGTAGAACTGGGCTTCAAGGCCAACATGGCGAAAGACATTGTGCTGCAAACCATGAAGGGTGCCGTAGAGCTGCTACAAGCCAACGGCAACCACCCCGAAGCCGAGATTGACAAGGTGTGTACCCCTGGCGGACTCACCATTCGCGGCCTCAACGAGATGGAGCACGCTGGCTTCACCTCTGCCGTGATACGTGGCTTGAAGGCTGCGGCAAAATAGCACCATCACCTACAGATAACAACAAATAACAATGCTTCAATGCTATCTCTCAGCCTCTTTTCACTGAGAAATAGCGTTGAAGCATTTTCTTTTTATATCGTCTCTTTTTCTATCGTCTCTATCAATTATCCCGTCAACCACTCCTTTGTTCTTTCTCAAATTCAGCCAACTGAGGAAGCGAAATTCGGCCAACTAAGGAAACGAAATTCGGCCAACTGAGGAAATAAAATTCAGCCAACTGAGGAAATACAAAACTTTTTTGTATCTTTGCAGCTGAGGATCAATTATTTGAGAACATGGAATATAAACACAGAATTGCGGACAAAATGCTTGCAAAGAAGCTTGCAAGCAAGGGTGCCGTCTTAATAGAAGGACCTAAGTGGTGCGGTAAGACAACAACCGCCGAACAGCATGCTCGCAGCATATTGTATATGGACAATCCTGCCTCATTAGAAACCAATCTACAGATGGCAGAGATTGACGCTTCGGTTTTGCTTGATGGCGACACCCCACGACTTATTGACGAGTGGCAGTTGGCACCCAAACTGTGGGATGCCATACGCTTTGAGGTAGACCACCGACATGATGTGGGGCAATTTGTCTTGACAGGTTCGGCTGTTCCTGCTGAAGAGAAAGATATGCACCATTCTGGAACAGGACGATTCAGTTGGTTGACGATGCGCCCAATGAGCCTTTATGAGTCGGGCGAATCGAATGGAAAGGTTAGTTTGGCAAATCTTTTTGAAACGCCCGAAAAAATTGTAGCTATAAACAAACTAAATATTGAAGATCTGGCCTTCTTGATTTGCCGTGGCGGTTGGCCATTCGCTTGCGGTTTGCAAGACGAAGCGGCTTTGGCACAAGCTTTCGACTATGTTGATGCCGTCATTAAGAAAGACATCTCACGAGTAGACGGCGTAAATCGTAACGCCACTACCGCAAGGTTACTGTTAAGATCATATGCTCGTAACCAAGGAGCGCAAGCTACCATCGGAACCATTATTGCCGACATGTCAACCAATGATGAAAACGATATTAGCGTAAAAACAGCAGGAAGCTACTTAGAAGCGTTAAGAAAGATTTTTGTCATAGAAGACTCAGAAGCTTGGAATCCTAACCTGCGCTCAAAGACCGCCATACGCACAGCCAACACCCGTTATTTTATAGACCCCTCCATTGGCACAGCAGTTTTAGGTCTTGGCCCCAAAGACCTCATCAACGACCTTAACACGATGGGGCTTTTCTTTGAGACTCTGTGCGTTCGTGACCTACGCGTTTTTGCCGACGCTCTTGACGGTGAGGTCTATCATTATCGTGACAAGAACGGCTTAGAGTGTGATGCCGTAATACATCTTCGCAACGGCAAATATGGCCTTGTTGAAGTGAAGCTTGGTGGCGACAAGCTCATCAACGAGGGCGCAGAAAACCTTATTACGCTTGCAAGCAAGATAAACACAGAAAAGATGAACGACCCATCATTCATGATGGTGCTCACAGGAACAGGCGACTATGCTTATCGCAGAAAAGACGGCGTTTATGTGGTTCCCATTGGATGTTTTAAAGATTAAAGCCACCTCATCCGTAGAGAGGTTCAATCCCTAAAACAACGCCCTTTCCTTCTGAAAAGGAAACTTTTTATCATTTCTTTCCTTTTCAGAAGGAAACTTTTTACTATTTCTTTCCTTTTCAGAAGGAAACTTTTTACCATTTCTTTCCTTTTCAGAAGGAAATATACTATCTTTGCAATTGAATTAAACAACGAGCGATATGGAACTACGTAGTATCTTTCAATCAGTTATAGCTCTTCACCAAGAAGAGTTGCCATTAAGTCTGAAAAACAGAAAACAGCTATTGCCTATCAATAAAGATAGCATCGTCACCGTAACGGGCATACGCCGTTGTGGCAAGTCGTCACTCCTCGCACTTACTATTAACCGTTTGCTCCAAAATGGTGTTCGACCAGAGCAGATATTATATATCGGCTTCGACGACGAGCGCTTTGCCTCAATGCAGACATCCGACTTCGACGAGATACTACAAGCCTATCGCGAGATGTATCCCACCCAATCGTTAAAAGACGTATATATGTTCTTTGACGAAATACAACTCATTGAAGGTTGGGAAATCTTTGTCTTACGCGTTTTCAAAAATTACTGCAAACACATCTACATAACAGGCAGCACGGCAAAGATGCTGTCTGGCGAAATGGCATCGGCCCTACGTGGTTGGCCTGACGAATACCGTGAGTATCCACTTAGTTTCGACGAATATCTTGACTTTAAAGATATAACAGCAAACAGATTTACCGAAGAGGGAGCGGCAGTATTGGCAAGCGCATTTAAGCAATACAGTAAGGAGGGAGGCTTTCCGCAAGTGGTGCTCACTAATGTTGCAAGTGAAAAAATAAAGATACTGCAGTCTTACTTCAACACCATGTTGTTTCGTGATATGATAGAACATTACGGCATCTCGGCATCACCATCAGTGGTGCGCTACTTTTTAAAGCGCATAATGAATAATATCACAAAACCTACAAGCGTAAATAATATATATAATGAGCTGAAGTCGCAAGGAATGCGTGTTTCCAAAGACTCATTATATCAATGGCTCGACTACGCTTGCAACATTTTCCTATTGCGTAAAGTGCCTAAGTACACAGCATCAATTGTAAAACAAAACCTTACACCCGCAAAATATTACATCGCCGACTTTGCCATGCGCAATGCTATTTTGTTACCGCAAAGTGATGACGAAGGAAAAGCGCTCGAGAACATTGTGTATATGACGTTAGAGCGAAACCTTACTGAAGAAGATCAGGTGTTCTATTTCAACGAAACGGTAGAGTGCGACTTCGTGGTTGTGAAGGCCGACCACGTAGACCAACTCATTCAGGTTTGCTGGCAACTTGACGACAACAACCTCAGTCGTGAAGTAGGAGGTATCGCTGCAGCATCAAATTATACAGGTTGCAAAAACTGCACAATAGTAACCTTTAACCAACAGCGCACCATAGAACACAATGGATTAACTATAAGAGTGATGCCCGTGTGGAGGATGTAGTCGAAATTCTAAATATCCTGTCCACACAATACGCAATAGTAAATTTCAATAATAAGAACAAGTAAACACATAAAAATGAAACAAAACACTACATCAAATAGCACAGAGACTTAAGAGGAAAGAACTCATTAAATATGCCTCAAATTTACATATAGAATTTGATGAGAAATGGGATACATCTAAATTGTGCGAAGTATATACACAGTATATTCTATCACATCCGAAAGAATTGCTTCTTATGTTACCAAAGACAGATCTGGATATCAGTAACTATTCAGCGATAGGGCATGACAAGTTTTCAAACCT
>UMGV01030714.1_pt1 | contig 10440 bp, 6 predicted proteins | sample 1965361 | NCBI WGS metagenome assembly UMGV01 (sample SAMEA4836081, study PRJEB28245) | human gut metagenome | biome: gut microbiome; material: fecal sample | place: Denmark | collected 2008
AAACTCAAATGCTTCTTTATCAATTGACTTATCGCTTATGGGAAGTGATGAAGTTGGAACTGGTGATTTCTTTGGGGGAATAGTAGTTGTGGCATCATTCGTTCCTAAAGAATTGATCTCTACTATCAAAAAATTAGGTGTCAAAGATTCAAAGGAATTGAGTGATGATAAAATAAATGAAATAGCTCCTATTCTTATAAAAAAAATTCCTCATACTATTCATTTGCTTGATGACATAAAATATAATTATTTCACAAAAGTAAGAAAATTCAATATGAATAAAATAAAAGCACTTCTTCACAATAGTGCATTATTAAACTTAAAGAAAAAAATCACCACATATGATGGTGTCATTATAGACGCTTTTACAACAAAAGATAAATATTTCGATTACTTAAATGACACAACAAATGTTTTAAAAGATGTAAAGCTTGAAGAAAAAGCTGAAAATAAGTATACTTGTGTAGCAGTAAGCAGTATTATTGCTAGATATATCTTTCTAAAGCATTTGGACGAACTATCAAAAACTGTTAATTTTGAATTACCAAAAGGAGCAGGAAATAAGGTTGATTTAGCAATTCAAAAAATATTGAAAAATCATAATATTAAATTCTTTGATAATATTGCAAAGACAAATTTTAAAAATTTAGAAAAAGCAATAAAATAGGCAAACCATCTGGTTTGCCATTTTTTATTCATTAGTATACAATTCATATAATTTATTTAAAGTATCATTATAATTTATTTTGGATAGACATACATGACAATATTCAATAAATTCAGTTTCAACATCACTACTTCCATCATCCATCTCTTTATATAAAGCAAATGATAAGTGCCCACTGTTGTGAAGTTTTAAATAAATATCATATTTCTCATAATGAAAAACAATTTGATATGTTAATGGAATAGAATCATAAGGATAATCTATATAATCTTTAGTACAATATTCTAAATTAAACATATTCAAAATTTCATTTAGACTATCTTTATTTTTAATTGTTTTTTCAACTGAACTAGAAATTGGATAAAAAGATACATAAAGCAGACTTGAATAATCAGTTTCAAAGTCATTATGTACAGTTTTAAAAACATCTTCTAATAAATATGTATTATCCCATTTTTTCACTTTAACATACAGAGTAATATCATTTAATAATTTTTCATTAAACTCTATTTCTAAATTTTCATCTAAATAAATACCTAAAATTTCATATCCTTTTAAGCTAGGAACATCTGATAAAAGGATATAGTCATTATCAGTTATCACTTCTTCTTTGTGAGAATCAAGTATGAAAGTAATTTTTTTTATTTTCTTTCTTAAAACATATAAATTCATATTTCTGACTACTTCGCCATTATGAATAGTTGTAAAATCACAATCCGTGTACATTCCATAGTAATTGTATAAAGGACTTTTATTAACATCATCAAGGGAAAAGTTGTTTCCCTCAATAATTATGTCTTCTTTTTCTCCATCACTATAATTAATTGTCAGATTATATGTATATATTCCTTTAACATATAATATCAAATTAGTTTTGTATACATTACCGTCAAATGGTTTTGTAAAATCTTCATCAAGATAAAGACCAAGAACTTTGTAATTTTTAACGTTAGGAACGAATTGTAGAGAAAACTTATTTTTGTTAGTCAAATAATCTCTAATAGCGCCATCATCGTAAACTAATGTAATTGAATATAAAGGTATTTCTGGATAAGTTTTTAGTAAAAGTTTTTTATTAGTATCAGACAAAGCAATATCATTATCACGATTAAAAAATGATATTAATTTTTCTTTTATATCATAACAATTTAATTTAGATAAACTAACATACTTAATAGTTGGACAATAAAGTTGTCCTACATCAGTCAATATAAATGATGTAACATACTTACTATTAACATAGAATTTAATAGTGATATACTCATTTCCAAGACGCTTTGTATCTTTGTTATAACCGTAATCATAGTCAAATAAATTTATTATTTCTTTTATTGTATCTAAGTTAGTTATAAATTTTTCTATTCCATATAGTGCATCATCTGTTTTAAAACTAATCGCATCTATACTGTCAATCTCATAATTAAAATTTTTTTTGAAATATTCTTCAAAAGTTAAAATCTCTTCATGCTTCTTATAATTTACATACAAAGTTAAATCAGAATCTACTGTTCCATCAAAAGCGATCTTTTGCTCTTTATCTAGATATAAGCCCAATATTTCATATCCTTTTTTATATGGAATGTCAAAATAACTTAAAATTTTTTTCTCAGTTTTTATTATTTCTTTTGTATCATCATTATAAATCAAAGTTAAAGTGTTAACTTTTGCTCTTTTTACATAAAGAGTAATATCCTCATTTAAAACACCAGAAAACTCTTCAGTATAATTATAGTCATAGTATAAACCATAATAATTATATTCATATTTATCATTTCTTTTATTATCTAACTTTATATCTTCGATTGACAAAGTCTTTTTGTTATAGAATACTCCTCTTCTTTCACCATTTTCAAAAATCAAAGTTACTTTATAAGATACACGCCATTTAACATATATAACTGTATCATCACTTAAATAATAATTAAAACTTGTTTTATAATCAGAATCTAAGTATAATCCTAAAATCTCATAGTTATCTAATCTAGGAACGTCATCAATTAAGAATACGCCTACATCTTTTGATACATTAATTACTTTTATTAAATTATTATATACTAATGTGACTCTATAACTTTTTTTACATTTAGCATATAATGTGATATCAGAATTTATTGTTCCATCAAACTCATTAGTAAAATTATTGTCCAAATACAGTTTTTCAATTAGATAATCTTTGTAATTAGGAATATCAGTTATTGAAAAAGCATTTTTATTAATTGTAATTTCATATTTTTCACCATTTATATAATATGTTACTTTATATTCTTTCTCATATTTAATATAAAAGGTAGTATCTTTTGTTAATTTTTCATTTTTATATTCTTGCTTATAGTCACTATCATAATATAAACCTAAATATTTGATATTATCTATTTCAGGTATATCAGACAAATTGATATAACCATCCTTTACAACTATATCATAAACATTATCATCTAAACAACACTTTGCAACAATTTCATTATTATTCTCGCATCCAGATAAAAGAAAAAATGTAAATACTAGAAATAATATTAGTTTAATTTTCTTCATAACTTCCTCCTACAACTAGTTATTTTATAAAATATTAATGGATATATTAATCCTAATTCTTTTGTTTAATGAGTAAATGCCAGTTATTGTTACATTACCATTACACAACGCCTGATATTTACCTAAACTATTAATAGTTAGAATGTTACTATCGCTACTTGTCCATTCATAATATTGGAGCCAATTATAAGGTAAATATTCACCTATAGATAGATATTGACTATCAGCTACATTTATATTTAAATTAATATCTATTGTGATTATCGAACCATAATATGGTTTTATCAAGAAATTAGTACAATATACTATTGTTGGATCATTTTTATAAGCAGCATATATTGTAACGCTCTGCTCAGTATTAGTAGGTAAAGCTAAAACTGTTCCATAATCAGTTACAGCAGCATTTGAGTCACTTGACCACCAATAATAATCAAGTCGAGATAAATTGCTTACTCTTGAACTATCAAAATATATTATTCTAGTAAATCCTTCATTTATAGTAGTAGAATTGTAAGTGCTATTGTTTAAAATGTTAATTTCAGAACCACATACCCAATTTTCACCTGGATCAATCAAAGTACTATCATAAATATTATTATTTTTTCTAATAGCAAAGGTTACATCACCAATGGCAGAAAACTCAACATAATAAGTGCCTGAATTTAAAAAAGTATTCAGTATTTTATTGCTTTCGATAGTAAAGCAATCATCAATATTCAGTGTTTCAATATTGTTAGAGTTAAATAATTTAATAGAGTTAATATTCGTCCCTGTTAAATTAATAGTATAGTAACTAGCATCTGTTATTATCAATTTATATTTTCTATATGCCCCTTCCATTATCGTTTCATCTTTACTTAAAAAATCATTTGATTCACTAAATAGCAGAGTGTCATTTATTGCAGGTCGATATGAAATAATATCATAATAATTTTCCTCATATACTCCAAGTTTGTGTTGATATAAACCTTTATCTCCCCATTTTGAGATTACTGTTATCGAGTTTCTTCCCAAATGAGCTGGTTTTTCATCTGGATTTGATACAATAATTGCAGAATGCAATATATTATTATCTAAATTTCCGTATCCATTAGTCAAATAAACGACTATTTCTCCAACTTCGCCTACACCTGTTACATAACTGCCGTCAGAAATATATATGTATGGATTATCTATCCAATAGTTATTATTTTCATAATCCTGTGAATACCATGCATACGAGTGGCAATTATATCGCTTGCTTGGAGCCGCTATCTCCATCACTTCCCAACCATCATCGATTATCTCTTGCCTTCTTGTCTGAATCTGATAATCAGACAATTCATCGTTAATTACATGATGACCTACGTTACTTCCGTTTGGTGTGTAGATGCCTGAAGATGAAAAAACTTCTTTCATTAATAATAAAATGGCTATAAAGAAAAAAATGCAAAAAATAATTTTATTAAGTTGTATTTATTTTTCATAATGTTTTTTCCTTTCTAGCTCGCATATCAACAGTTCATCTTCGTAAAACATTTGCATTTTATTTAATAAGAAATCGTAGTCAACTTTTTCTAAACTATAATATTCTTTATTATTTATCTCCAATATTAAAATTCCATCTGGTCTTAAGCGTAACACTATTTGAAAATAGTATTCCCTGCTATCTAAATTAGTAAAATAAAATCTAATTTCTTGTATGTGCATGTTAGTACATGTACCTAAATCAAGTCTATTAGTAAATTCAGCGTTATCAAGTTTATCAGCAAATTCAACACTATTAAATATATTTAACAAATATTTTAAATGTTCCTCAAAGAAAATAAGTTTATCTAATCCAGCAATATCACATCTAAATGTCATTTGTCTAATATACTCGATTTTTCCTTTTTCACCACGAATTTCTTTTAAGAAATCTTCCAAAAAATATTTTTTTTCATTATTCTCTAATTCACTATTTGCTTCACTTTGATTAGAATTATTTAAATATGATTTGTTATCAGTATAATTTCTTTCAAGCAAATCGTTTGTTAAATTTTGATTGTAAATCAGTGAATTTCCCATGAAAAAATTATCTCCAACCAGTAAAGTAGCAATAAATATTGTTACTAATAAAAATATTGTACTAATAGCACTAATTTTTAATATTTTCATAAAACAATTTCCTCCTCAAGAAAATTATATCATACTTTCACAAAAAAGCAAACGCTTTCTATTTTTATAATTTATATTATTAATCAACTTTTCATAATAACAATCGATTAAATTCATTTTATAAAATTATTAATATACTTTTTTTGTTTTGTTTCTTTCTTTAATTAAAACTTTTTCAAGAGCAATGATATTTATTGGTTTTGGAACATGAGCAGTCATACCAGCATCAAAGCATTTTTGAATATCTTCAGCAAACGCATTAGCTGTCATTGCTATAATTGGAATAGTCCTACCAAGTAAGTTCTTTCCACTGCGTATGGCTTTAGTTGCTTCTAGTCCGTTCATTATTGGCATTTGTACATCCATTAATATTGCATCATATTGACCTGGTTGAACATTGCTGAATGCAGTAACTAATTCTTCACCATTTTCATAAACTTCACATGTAGCTCCATACATATCCAATATTGCAGTTAATATTTCGGCATTAAGTTCATTATCTTCAGCACATAGAAATTTCATTCCTTTTAAAATAGATTCGCTACTCTTACCAGAAATAAGACTGCTATTTCTTTCTTGTTTAATTGCATCTGCTAAGCGAGATAGAAATAAAGGTCTCATAATAAGTCCATCTGCTCCACCATATTCAATTGGTTCTTTGCGATCGTTTTCAACATAATCAGTACAGAAAATTAAAACATTATCATTAACATAATTGCGGAGTGAATCAACTATTTCTTGTAAATTATCATTATACAAATAACCTGATAACAATACAACATCAATCCTTTGATTTTTAAATATTGATTTTGATTTTTTGACATCATCAGTGGTGAAGACATTTATATCAGTTTTTTCAACCATTGCCATAACATTATCAATTAATAAAGTATCATCAGTAATTACTAAAATATTTTCAATATCAATTATACATTGAATATCATTATCGATCGGAACTGTAAGTATTACTTCAAAGCGACTTCCTTTTCCAAGTTCACTTTCAATATTAATTGTTCCTCCCATTAGATCAACTATACTTTTAGCTATACTCATTCCAAGTCCTGTACCTTGAATTTTGTTAGTTATCGAATTTTCTGATCTAACAAAAGGTTCAAAAATATGTTCTAAAAATTCTTTCGACATTCCATAACCATTATCAGTTACTACAAAACTTAGTTTAGCCATACCAAAAATATCACTATCTAGTTCCGTAATATCCATAGTTATAGTACCACCACGTTGTGTATATTTTACAGCATTAGATAATATATTCAATAAAACTTGACGTAAATGAACACCATCACTTAAATAAAATTGATGAACAACGTTATGAACAATCACTTTAAAGTTTTGTTGTTTTTCTATAGCTTGAGGACGAATAATAGTATCAAGTTGTTCTATTTGATCTACTAGTTTTATAGACTCACTAATTATGTTAACTCTATTGGCTTCTATTCTAGTCATATCTAATATATCATTTAAAAGTCCTAACAAATGATGACTAGAAACATTAACCTTATTAATATAATCTATCATTTTTTCAGATAAATTTTTTTCCTTTCCCATAAGGCCAGTTATTCCTACAATAACATTCATTGGAGTACGAATATCATGTGACATGTTGGCTAAAAAGTCACTTTTAGCTTTGCTTGCAGCAATTGCTTCGCTTGTGGCAATGTCTGCTAATCTAGCAGTTTCTGATAAAGCAATATTCTTTTTATCAAGTTCATCATTAACGATGGTAAGTTTATCATTAATATTTCTTTCAATTGTAAGTGTTCGTTTTTGAGTCCTATACAATATAAAAGATATAGCTAGAATTGATATAAGTGACAATGATACAGTAAAAACCAATATTAAAGTAGCAGTTGTTTCAACTAAGGAAATAACCTCCTGGGCTACATATAATGATGGTACAATAAATAAAATTATCCATTCTGCATTATCCATTTTCTTTAATGCATAATAATATTCTTGTTCATTATAAAACACATTTGAATATGATAAACCTTTCTCTTCCAGTTCTTCTTTAGCTATCTTGAAAGACGTGTTATGTAGATATTCCATATTTTTTAATGTGTTATAAGCGTTATATCCAAACATGTTTTCATTACCACTTTTGAATATACAGCTTCCAAATTTATCAAGAATGTAGACACTATTACTATTATTGTATGCTTCACATGTGAAGTAAGGATCAAGTTCAGTAGTTTTGCAAATGAAACCAAAATAGATAATTTCTCTTGTAAAGTTATTCTCAACTATTTCAATTGGCTTATTTAACTTTTTCAAGAAAAACATACCATTATCGTTTCCGTTAATCGTGCTATTTACAAAATTAACTTTATCAGGTAGACCTATTAAATGATCAATCTCTGTCAAGGTACTTTCCCAACCATTATTTGATATATAGTTTCCTGTTTCATCAACTGCTATTAATTCACGATGATTTTTTTTTATACTATGTAAATCTGCCAAAACATTCATATAAGAACGTAAATCATCAAGTGTTATAATTTCTTCTCTTTCAATTGAGGCACATAATACATCTGTATCTTTCCACCAAAATTGTGTTACTTCTTCAATACTTTCAAAAAGTTGACTTGTAACTTCCTTCATCTGTTTTTGACGTTCACGATAAAGAATAGTATCTATTGAATTATTATAGTATCTTAAAAATGCAAGGATACTAATTAAAATTGCTAAAACAAAAACAAATATAAATTTCAACAAATATTTTTTACGATTTCGTATTATTCTTTCGTTTGTAATCGATATAGGCATTCTATTTTCTCCCACTTTATATCATCTTTTGAAAATGTTTTAAATTGTTTAAAATATTCTTGGGCTGTTATTAAACCCAGTATTTTAGTATCAATAATTTTACCTTCATTGGCAATTTCATCAGTAACACCAGTTATAACAACAGAATAGACTTTATCATCTTCAATTACTAATCCTTTTGGACCAATAATTTCATATGGAAAATATACATCATGATTAGCACGATTAAATCCCATTCTAGCTATTTCTTTAATTCTTGAACCTGTAAAAGTAACTGTTTTAATATTTCCTATCCATCCTGTATCTAAAATATTGCATATATATTGAAAACCATAACTAGGTAGGGCAATTTGATCCAAAGCTAACTTACAACCAACTTCTTTTACTTTTGGAGCGAGAGCACATAATTCATCAAATGATGTCGGTAATGTCCAACCATTTTTTTCTAAAAGAGTTTTATTATAAGTAATACCAATACATGAATAATAAGTAGGCAATAAATAAATTGCTCCATTATCAGAAACTTCATGTAAAAGAGCTGATGAAAAGTTACTAGTAAAATTATATTCTGATAAATCTAGCAATTTTCCTTTTAAATCTCTTGCTCCAGGAGCGTAATTAGTTTTAATATAGATGTCAGGCATATCACCTGACTCTAATTGCGCATTTAAATATGCCGATGAATTAGAACCAAGATATGGAATAACTTTAAATCTACTCTCAGGATATTTTTCATTTACCTTTTTAATAAATAAGTCTATGTTCGGAAACATAGACACAATAGATAGCGGCTCGTGGTCACTGTTATTATTCTTATCTCCGATAGTACAAGCAGTAAATGTAAATATAGCAAATATACATAACAAAAAAAATACAATTCTCCTAGGTTTCATTAAAAAAATCATCCCTTCCTACCCAAACAATTGTAAAATAATCAATTTTTCACTACACGTTATTTTATCACTTTTTGAAGAAAAAGCAAGATGTTAAATAAAAATGCCCAGAAATTAAGCTTTCTAGGCATAAATAGATTTATTAATTATTATTTCGCAATTCATTTAACTTATCTTCAAAGTAATCAGGTAACGGACTTTCAAATTCTAAAAACTCTTTTGTTCTTGGATGAATAAATCCTAGTGTTTTAGCATGTAAAAATTGTCCATGATCTCCAACAACATTCTTTGGTCCATAAATAGGATCGCCTAATAATGGATGACCAATATATTTCATGTGTACTCTAATTTGATGAGTTCTACCAGTTTCCAAAATCAATTCTAAAAGAGTAAAACCATTAAAGCGCTCTAATACTTTGAAATGAGTAACAGCTCTTTTTCCATTATCAACTACAGCCATCATCTGTCTGTTAGTTAAGTCTCTTCCAATTGGAGCATCAATTTTACCCAAATTATGGTTTATCTCACCATAACATATAGCATAATACTTTCTTTTAACAGTTTTGTTAAAGAACTGTTCGCTTAAAGATTGATGAGCAAAATCATTTTTACATGCAACAAGCAACCCAGAAGTATCTTTATCTATACGATGAACTATTCCGGCTCTAATAACACCATTGATAGCTGATAAATCTTTACAATGATACATTAAGGCATTTACCAAAGTATCTTTAGTATTACCAACAGCAGGATGTACAACCATTCCACTTGGTTTATTAACAACTATAACATCACTATCTTCATAATAAATATCTAAAGGAATATCCTGAGGTAAAATATCATCACTAACAGGATCGGGAATTGTAATAGAAATATTATCACCAGTTTTTAAAATGTAATTAGCCTTGACAACTTCACCATTTACAAGAACTTGTGAATTTTTAATTAAAATTTGGATTGAATTTCTAGACATTTCTTCAATTTCACTACATAAATATTTATCTATTCGCGATGCTTCTTCTAAATCATAGGTTAAATACTTTTTTTCCATAACTCACCAGTAGCTCCAAATATATAGTCAAATATTAATAACACGACACCAACTGTCAAGCATACATCTGCAAAATTAAATACTGCAAAATTAACAAAATCGAATGTTAAAAAGTCTCTAACATAACCTAGTAATACTCTATCAATAAAGTTGCCAATTGTTCCAGAAATTATCATGCATAAAGATACAGTAAATATTGATGCTTTAGCAAAATTAACATCCTTCATTAAAAAAGCGAAAATAAATAAAGAGATGATAGTAATAATATTAAAAAACCACATCTTTCCACTTAAAATTCCAAAAGCTGCTCCCGTATTTTTTACTAATTGTACTTTAAAAAGTCCAGGAACACATTTATAAGTAACATCGTATTCTAA
>UMGV01031882.1_pt1 | contig 10439 bp, 10 predicted proteins | sample 1965361 | NCBI WGS metagenome assembly UMGV01 (sample SAMEA4836081, study PRJEB28245) | human gut metagenome | biome: gut microbiome; material: fecal sample | place: Denmark | collected 2008
AGCAAGAGCTGCACCCTCTGCGAGTGTGTCAAAACTACAATGAATGAAGAGTCTGCGGTCTTATGTCCAGTGCGGGCATCCTCATCCTTTGATATTACACCTCGTGTTTCAGCGTCTGAAATTGTTTCTTTCAGCATGTTGAGACGTTCCTTCACGGCAGGCATATTGGCTGTTGCCGTGTCAGCTTCTACTACAGCCACAATTGTTTTGGCTGCATTCATGATAGAAGAGTATTTCTTCTCTTTAGGAAGCTAGGGCAGTTCAATACTGTCATCTACAGAATTTACGACCTTGATAACAGCCTTGCAATAATATTCCAAATTCTTTGCTGCACTAATAGGATTGGAACGTGAAAGCGTATGGGTTGCATCAACGATAATAGTTTTGGATTTGAGAACCCCTACTTAAATAGCAATAGAAACGGTCTTTTTGATGAGTAAATCCAATAATTCTATATCCTTCAGGCGAAGCCGACGGAATTTGGTCAATGAACTTGGATTAATCAAGTTAGTCTCCTCAGGAGTTAATCCCAAGAAATACTTAAACGACATATCATAGCGAGCACGTTCTACAACATCAACGTCCGATACATTATCTATGTGATTGTTAGGCTTTCAGCCCGTCTTAGACCACATTATCAGTTTTACCGGACAGCAATAGATTTGAATACCATCCTCATCACACCATGGTTTTGTGTGTTCTCCAATAACGATGAACTTTTTGAAAGAGTCGTCTATCAACTTTAGAAGATGACAAGAAACGAGAATTTGAGCCAGTAACATACTTTACGAAAAGCTGTCACTTGTGACACATTTTCGGAGCAAAGATAATGTTTTCATTTGAAATACGACTAATAACAAAGCAATCATTTTAATAGTTCACATCAAAAACTCTTGGTTTACTCGAAGGTAAGCATCGAGGACTCCATGTATATCCATCGGACATCGAACGCGATCCGATCAGATTCCGTCCGCCGTCCAATCAGATTCCGTCCGCCGCCCGATCAGATTCCGTCCGCCGCCCGATCAGATTGCGTTCGGGTGACGATGACTTTTCGTGAGGTTTTACTGCGAAAATATAAAAACATGAGGGGCATACATGGTGCTGCGGAGGCCGGAGACCTCAGCTACTTGTTTGCTAAAAGCCGCTGGGCGAAAGGAAGTGCATCATTTCGCCCGTGACGGGATGACGGAACGTGAGATCGGCGGCGTGCAGGTACATACGGTCGGCGCGCTCGATGCCGTAAAGCGGGTCGCCGAGAATAGGACAGGCGAGACCTAAGGGATGGGCGCAATGCACGCGGAGCTGATGCGTGCGACCGGTTTTAGGATACAGGTGGACAAGCGTGCGGCGCTTGTCCACCTTTTTTGTTGTGTACGCCACGGCAGTATTCGCATCCACTGCCCTCACCTCTACTATATTATATAATGTTAGTGCGGGCTTGCCGTGCTCCATGTCCACACGCTGGCGCGGACGGTCGTTGATGTCGGCGATGAGAGGCAGGGAGATGGCTTCCAAGCAGCCTGACGGCTGCGTGGAAGAATGTGGAATGTGGAATGTGGAATGTGGAGTTGTATGCTTCGGCACGCCGCTGAGCACAGCCTCGTAGCGCTTCACGGTCTCGCGACTGGCAAACTGACGCTGCAATTCTACATACGCCTGCTCGGTGCGGGCGAGCACAAGGAGTCCGCTCGTGTCCATATCGAGGCGGTGGGCGGCTTTGAGGAATTTTGAGTTTTGAATTTTGAGTTTTGAATTGTCGGCTTCGCCGATTGTAAATTGCTCAGTTGGGAGTTGAGAATTCGTGGGTAACTGTAGGTTGGCGAAGTATTCTTCTACGCTGATATTCGCCGAGTCAGAGAATTCCGACCTCACGCTCTCCGCCTTTCCCGGCACCGACAGCATGCCCGCCGGCTTGTCAACCACCATTATATACTCGTCTGCGTACAGCACGCGCGGCTCGGCGGTGTGCCGTTTCTGCGCGAGCGGATTGGGCGCCACGTCGAGTCCCTTGAGCATGTGCGTGAGGATGGGAAGACACTTCGAGCGGCAGGCAGGATAGTAGTGCAGATGGTGGCGAATCTCGGACGCAGGCGACTCGCCCCACCAGAACTCTGCCATGCAGACGGGGCGCAGATGATGCAGGTAGGCGTATTGCAGGAGCTTCGGCGCACAGCAGTCGCCGGCTCCGGCTGGGGGCATGGCGTGCGTGTACTCGCGGAAGATGTCGATAAGGTCGCGCTCCTCGCCCTTGGCGTTGAGCATGCGATAAGCCGCGAAGAGCCAGCGCTGCAGCTCGTCGCTCATCTGCTTGCGCTTGCGCTGAAGCGATTTTAAGAATGTTGAATGTTGAGTGGTGAGTGTTGAATCGGCTTGCTCCATCGCCTTGCGACGCCGGCGCAGTTCGGCCTTCATAAACTGACTCTCGCGTATCATCTCCGCCTGCTCCTCCTCGCTCAGCGGCTCGCCACTCTTGCGGCGTGCGTCGCGTCGTGCCTTCGCAGCATCCACCTCAGCCTTGAACGCGTCCACCTCAGCCTGCAAGCGCTTCTTCGTCTGCTCGTGCTGCTCCACGCTCTGCAGATACTCAGGGTCGTGTTCAATGGCTGCGATCTCACGGTTGATGGCGCTTATCTCGCGCTCCGTACGCTTGAAATGGCCGTCGGGCTGCTGCGCGTCGAACACGGGCGGCACGAAGTAAGGCCAGTCGTTTCTACCGCCAAGCAAGCCCGAATAGGCGGTAAGGAATCCACGCTGCAATGCGCCCTCCTCGTCTTCATACTCCACAACCAGCACGCCGAACATCTTGCCGCAGCCCTTCTCCGTGCTCATCAGGTCGGCATCGGCGATGTAGCGCTGCAGCTCCAGCGACGCAGCCTCGGCAAGCGGGTCTACGTCGTAGCAGAACGGATAGGTGAACTGGCGGGGTGAGGGAATGGAGACGTTGAGAGTGTGGAGCATATTCGAGTTTTGAGTTTTGAATTTTGAATTTTGAATTGTCGGCTACGCCGATTTTGAATTATTCAATGTTGAGTTGTGAATTATTCAATTGAGAGTTTTGAAATTCGCTTGTGCAGTTGCAAAGTTATTGAATTTTACAAATTGTAGGGCATTACACATCGGTTTTTCGATAATTTTATCTACATTTGCATTATTGAATACCCAAGACTAAACATCTCAATTAAATATCCGAAAGGTAACAATTAAAAATTAAGAATTAAAAATTAATAATTACAGAAATGAGTACACTCAAAAAAGACTTCGCCTCTAAGCTTCTCGAAGTAAAGGCCATCAAGCTTCAGCCCAACGATCCGTTCACATGGGCATCAGGTTGGAAATCTCCGTTCTACTGCGACAACCGCAAGACCCTCTCGTTCCCTTGGTTGCGCTCGTACGTTAAGCTCGAGCTCGTTCACACCATCCTCGAGCACTTCCCCGAGGCAGAGGCTGTGGCAGGCGTAGCTACCGGCGCTATCGCTCAGGGCGCACTGGTTGCCGACGAACTCAACTTCCCGTACGTCTACGTGCGCTCTAAGGCTAAGGACCACGGCATGCAGAACCTCATCGAGGGCGAACTGCCGGCTGGCGCTAAGGTGGTTGTCGTAGAAGACCTCATCTCTACCGGCGGAAGCTCGCTGAAGGCTGTTGCAGCTCTGCGCGAGGCAGGCTACCAGGTAGTGGGCATGGTGGCTTCTTACACATACGGCTTCCCGATTGCAGCTCAGGCTTTTGCCGATGCTGACGTACGCCTCGAAACTCTCACCGACTACGACCACGTCGTAGAGCAGGCTCTTGAGACTGGTTACATCAAGAACGAGGACGTAGAGCTGCTGCACGAGTGGCGCAAGGACCCGGCTAACTGGAAGAAGTAATAAGATGTTGTGGTGGTGAGATGTTGAAGTGGTGACAATGGATGTTGAAATGTTGAGGCGTTGATATGTTGAGACTACTCTCACCATTACAATATCTCAACACATTTCTCACCATCTCAACATCTCAACCCCTCAACATTTTTCGAAGAAAAAAACATGACAACATTCGAAAGTACAATACGACAGATCAACTATCCGCAGCAGAATGTCTACAACAAGCTCAGCGACCTCAGCAACCTGCAGGCTCTGAAGGAGCGCTACGAGCTGATGAAAGACACGATGCCCGAGGAGGCGCGCCAGCAAGCAGAGAAGATTAAGGATATGACGTTCGACGCCGACTCGCTCTCTGTCAACGTGCCGCCGGTAGGATCAATCCGCCTGCGCATCGTAGACCGCGACGAGCCGAAGTGCATCAAGTTCGAGAGCGAGCAGAGCCCTATCCCGTTCAACTTCTGGATTCAGCTGCTGCCCGTCACCTCCACAACATCGAAGATGAAGCTAACCATCAAGGCTGAGCTCAACATGTTCATCAAGCAGATGGTGAAGAAGCCGCTGCAGGAGGGCATCGAGAAGATTGCCGACGTGCTGCAGATGATACAGTATTAAGCCGAATAGGTATTAACAACAGATTAAGCGGATTTATCGAATTTTTTAGTAGCGGAGGTCTCCGGCCTCCGCAGCAACCAATGATACAAACTCTATTATTAGTAATGATTTGTATTCTACTTGGTGCTGCGGAGGCCGGAGACCTCCGCTACTTATATGTTCATGATTGAATCACTCCATATTTCGGATGCCCCTAAAAAAAACTGCACCCGTTTGTCACAAAACCGCACGTCGCACGTTATATATATGTAACAAGCAACCGACAAACCCAGAACGCACCCCAGACACGACAATGGAAAACAACGTACTGACAATATTCACGCGCATACGTCAACGACTGCACACCACGGCGCGCAGCATAGCCGGTGAGGACAACGCTGACGATGTGCTGCAGGACGCGTTCTGCAAGCTGTGGACACTGAAAAACATGCCGCCCGACCAACAGCAGACGGAGCGCATAGCCGCCACAATAGTGAAGAACGTGAGCATCGACTATCTGCGCTCAGCCCACCGCAGCGTTCAGCCCGCCAACGTCTGCGGCGCCACCGACGACGCAAAGGAGCAGGACATGCGCGAACGTTTCGACGCCGTGAAGCGAATTGTGGAGACACAGCTCAGCGACACGCAGCGGCGCGTGCTCTGGATGCGCGACTACGAGGGATACTCGTTCGCCGAGATTGCCGCCGCCGTAGACATGACGGAGGAGAACGTAAGACAGACGCTTTCGAGAGCGCGAAGACAGATTCGTGAAACTTATAAAAACATAAACTGATGGCAAAGAACGATATACACAGTCTGATAGAGGGCTATTTCGACGCCACGCTGAGCGAGCAGGAGGAGGCAAAGCTGAAGCAGATGCTTGCCGAAACCGACGACGACTCCGACGACATTCGCGAGGCAAAGGCTACAATGGGCTTGTTCGCCACCGAGAGATACTTCACAGAAAAGGCGCCCGCAACGAAGAAGCCGCGCAAGGGATGGCGCCGACTGAAGTACGCAGCCGTGTTCGCATTGGGCGTGCTGCTCGACCTGTTTTTGGACATCGACAACCCGTACAATACAAAACGCTGAAACAGCCTCGTCTGAGTAAAACCATAACATCCATTCTGATAAAAAAACAACAACACGCTATGGAAACAAACGAGTATAGAAACGAGACAACAATGGCTATGGGCGTGCTGCTCTGCCTGTGGTTAAAGCTCGACACGCTGCTTGAGTACGGCATGCAGCATGTGTCGCCCTTTCTCATCGCCACTTGCGCCGTGCTCCTGCTCGCCGTAGCGGGCAGAGCGCTGTGGCTCGCCTTTGCCGACCGTCGCCGTCTGTGTGCCATTGTGCGCAGTTTGCTGAAATCCGACTTCTTCGACGCCGCAACCGCACTGGCTTTCCTCATGCCGCTGCTGAGCATCGAGGCATACAGCGAGTGGTTCGCCTATGCTGCATGGGTGCTTGGCGATGTCGTGCTGATTGGCGCAATGGTGCAGTTGCGCAGACAATCAGCATCTGCAGCCAAGCAACCTCTCTAACAGCATCACCATCCCTTCTAATAATATCAACATTCCCTCCAAACAGTATCAACATCCCTCCAAACAATATCGACACCCTCCAAACAGTATCAACCCGATAATAATCTTCAAAAACATACAGTTATGACAACAAACAAAGTGACAGCAGAAAAGACCTGCGAGTTTCTTCTCTATTTCGTGCTTCTGATGGTGTATTCCGGCGTGTTCTATCTGCTCGGCTTCGACATTACTGGCGAGAGCAGCGACTGGCATACCATCCTCTACTTCCTCGTGCTCAACATCGTCACCACGCCCACCACAAGTCTCATCATGGCGCAATGGAACAAGCGCAAGCAGTGAACGGATAACTCTACTTGCAAGAATTAAAAACGGATTAAGCGTATTAAACGGATTCTCATTGCTTGAGTAAAAATCCGTTTAATCCGCTTAATCCGTTGTTTTGTTTTACGCACCCTAACAATCTGTGAATTTCTGGGTGCACTTCTTGCTACGTTGGTGCACTTCTTGCTACGTTGGTGCACTTGAGACAAGTGCACCCCCTAAAGATTACTGCATGTAGAGCTTGAGCGTTGTCGTTTCGTCGCCAACGTCCACGGTCTGCATCTGCATCTCGCCCTTGCCGTTCATGAACTTTACGATGTACTGCTGGTTCTTCTCCACATTGAACGTAAGCACATCGTTCATGTCTTGCGTAGCGCCCGTGCTGCGACCACCGTAGAGCTGCTTATCGCCCTTGAACACATCGAGGTTGGTAGCCACGCGGTCGCCCGAATTCTCGGCATGGTCCTTATCCTTGAACACCATCACGCGCAGAGCCACGTGCTTGTCGTCGGCAGGCGTAGCAGAGAGCTGCGCACGGTAGAGGCTGGTGTAGCGGTCGGTGACGTTCTCGGCGTGAACATAACGGATATTGTCGTCCCAAACCAACGGGAAGTAATAGCCTGTGGGCTTGAACGAAGCCGCATAGATAGCCTTTCTCACGTCCTCCTTTATCGCCTTGCCCGCATCGGTGAGGAACCACGACTGGTCGAGGTCGTCGGAAGGATAATACTCGGTGAAGCGCCACTGACCGTCTATCCACACCTCGTTCCAGTTATGATTGCCGCGGTCGTCGTGCCAAGCCGGAGTGCCCGCCACACGCGACGGAATGCCTACGGCGCGGAACGCATCGGTAAGCAGGATAGAGAGGCCGGAGCACGAAGCCATGTGCTGACGCATCGACTCGTAAGGAGCCTGGTCGGGCTTCTCGCGCTTCGTGTTGTAGTCGACAAGCAGCTCGTCGCGCACGTTCTTGTTCACCGAGTCGATAGCCTCGCGCATCGTCTTGCACGGAGCCACGTACTTCTTGAAGCGCTCGTAGAAGTCCTTGCGCCAGTTCTCGCGCGCCTCGTTCAGATTCACGTAAGCCACCACGTCGTTCAGGAACACGCTGTCGGGCACGGTCTTTGCCCACGGGAACTCGGCGCGAGCCTTGTAAGCGTACTCAACGTTCTCAAGAAGGAAGTCGGCTGAGAGCGACTTCGCGTCTCTCTCGGGCATGTACGAAATGAGGAACGCCACGCCCTCGCGCTGACTTGTGGGCGCTTCCTTCAGCGCCTTCTTCAGTTCCTTCGCATTGGCACCGGCTGTAGCCATCGTCTGGTCTATCAGCTTGTTATACTTAGCTGGCACACCGGCATATCTGCCGCTCGTGCAGGCCGACAGGCCGAACGCCATAAGCAGGAGCATACTCTTTATCTTCATAATCTCTTTGTTTTTATTACATTATTTATATATAGTAAGCGCCGCATCCTTTTACAGATAGCAGCGCCGTCGTTTATAGATGGCGCTGCCGATGCAGGCTGCGATTGCTTAGTAGGCGCTGCCCTGCATCATTCGCGCGAAGAAGTCGAAGTTCTCCTTCACCACCTTGCGACCTTCCTCCTCGCCTCCGAAGCAGTTGATGCGAGCCTCGGGCAGCATGTCGTGAGCGTTGAGGTAGCGCAGCATGTCACCCGGCAGCATGAAGATGTTGCTGAAGGTGTGCGCCTTGGCGTACTCGGCATCGTAGAGCGGGTTGCGCGGGTCGCAGATGAGTCGCGCCACATTGGGGAAGTAGACCACGTTGAAGTCAGACTCGCGCACGAACACGGTGAAGTCCACCTCGTCCTGCGGCAATGTGAGCTGCGACACGGCACGCTTCGATAGTCCTACTCTCTCGATGAGGAACAGGCGCAGCATGTCGGCGTTGTTGAAGTAGAACAACGGCGAACCGCTGTTTTGCTCTATCAGCTTGCTGCGCTTTTCGAGACAGAGCGTGGTGTTATGCTTGCGTGTAGCCTTCTCGGCGTCGAAAGCCTCAGTGTTGTTCGACCATGAAGCCTGCGAACCGAGGTAGAACTCGCCGCCATACTCCACGAAGAACGCCATAGCCGACTTGCTGTCATAGCACTCCGTCTGCGGGTGAGACATGGTGAGGTCGGTCAGCGTGAACTTATCGCCGCGCAACGACTCGAACGTCATGCTCTCGCCCTTCTTCGAGTCGACGATGCGATAGAAGTCGAACGGCAGGTAGCGCTGCGAAGCAATCTTATCGGCAGCCTCAGCGTTGCCGTTGTTGCGCACGATGCGAGCCAGCCAGTCCTGCGGACGCATAGCCAGCGGCTGCAGACGGCTCTCGAACATGGCAATGCTCTCAGCCACGTTCATGGCGATAGGCGGCGGACAGTTGAGCGACTGCGAGAGGCGCTGTGCCTGTTGGCGTATGAGCATCGGCGCATTCTCGTTGCACGACGCATAGCAAGCGTAGAAAGACCACTTCATGAGGTCGAGCTGCGCGTAGAAGTTCTCAGCGAACTCAGCCTTCTCGAAGAACTCCTTCAGTTCCTCGTTCACAGGCATGTCCTCGAAGCGCTTGTCCATCAGCGAGCACGCCGTGCGTGCAGCCGCCTCAAGCGCCGGCGTATCGGGCGACACCACAGCCGACGGCTCGGTGCGTGTCATGAGCAGCCAGATGAGGAAGCGTATGTCCTCCACGTTCGGCTCGTTGCGATAATAGTTCTGCATGTCTACGTCGTAGAACGGCAACTGACGTCCGTACAGCTCCTGGAAGGTGTCGGTAAGGGCGTTCCAGATGCCCAGATCCGAAATCATATCCTCGTAATACATCGTGAGCACGATAGCGAGCTCACGCAGATTGTCGCCTTTGAATTCTTGAATGTTCAGTTTCTCCATAAGCTCTGCCAGGTCTGAGGCAAAGCGTGCGTATGCAGCATCGGTCGTTCCCTTCAAGAAAAGCGGGTGACGACGCGCGATGTCCATAGCCGGAATGCGGATTTTTGTCATATTATTTGGTTTTAAGTTATTTTTTTTGCAGCGTTTAAGCCGAACTAAGGCAGCGCTTAAGCCTTTCTAAGCCTCTTTAGGCCTTCCTAAGCCTTAACCAACTAAGCCTCTTTAAGCCTTGCTAAGCCTTTGCCAACTAAGCCGAGCTAAGGCCCTTTAGGCCTTCTAAGCCGTTGTTGGCTAAGCCCTCCCCGACGGGGAGGGTTGGGAGGGGCTACCCGAACAGCTCTCTCAGCACCGCGAGCGATTTCATCTCGGGGAAGTCGGGCAGGTGCAGCCTATAGTAAGCCAGCAGCACATCTACGCAGCGGTTGCGTTCCTCGCGCGTGAGGCGCAGCAGGCGCATCGTTGCATAGTTGAGGCGCAGCAGCAGACCAATCTTCTCAGCCTCGTGCGGAGGCAGGAAATCGGCGTGCGGAGGCGCCGCATAGACAAAACAACCCTCGCGCATGTCGAAGCTACAACCACTGGCATAGTCCTCCACGTTAGGATAGAAGCCGATGAAGCGCGTGAGGTGCAACATATATATAATGTGGAAATTGGCGAAGCTGCCCTCACAGGCGTCAAGCCATCGCACGCTGTTCTCTACGAAAGCATATAGCGCAGGGTCGGCCTGCTCCGATCGCGTTACGTAGATGGTGAACTCAGCCACGAACAGGGCTATCGAGAGTTTCGCCATATCGAACGGCAGAGAGCGGAACGGAAACGCCACGGCAGCCGAACGCAACTTGTGCAGACGCTGCGTAGCGCGGTAGTCGAACTCGATGTCGAGAATGGTGAGCGGCTGGAAATACTGCTTCTTAATGCCGCCGCGCCCCTGACGCGGAATACGCTGTATGAAAGAGAGGCGTCCGCGCCCCTCGGTATACATGTCAACAATCATTTGCGACTCGCCGTATTTCAATGAGTTAAGCACTATTGCGCGCGTTTTTTCCAACATTTTCTGATTGTTTTAGTCTATTTAAGGGCAAAATTAATGAAAAAAGCACGATTTAAAGAAAAAAGAACAAAGAAAATTTGGTGGGTTTAAAATAAAGCAGTACCTTTGCATCCGCAAAAATGCAAGTAGTGTTGGTCCCTTCGTCTATCGGTTAGGACGAGAGATTTTCAT
>UMGV01015628.1_pt1 | contig 10437 bp, 14 predicted proteins | sample 1965361 | NCBI WGS metagenome assembly UMGV01 (sample SAMEA4836081, study PRJEB28245) | human gut metagenome | biome: gut microbiome; material: fecal sample | place: Denmark | collected 2008
TAAGTGGGAATCGCTTGCGTCCCACCTACTCAGTTTGTAAGATACCGCATGTCGTTTCGTGGGCACCTTCCGACTGAGGGGCTTTGCACTTACGTCACGCTCTGTTGACATAACTGCAAAGTCTATCAGGTGGAACTCCAGTAGCATCCTTCATGGTGTGGGGCGAAGCATTATCAGGGAAATCAGCCGATTATCACTATAAGAACAGCTCTTTTTGGTTTAAATCCGCATGTTTATACCATTTTTTTTGCTGCTACGCAAAAAGATTTCGCACTATTTTTGTATCTTTGCACCCGTTAAAAGAATTTAGAAGTAAAATACAATAAAAATCCTATACGGAAATGAATTTAAATATGCACATAACATCACAATCATTCGTTCAGAGCTATCGACGCTTTGAGCGGAATAGTTATGTACATAAATCAAGTACATCAGATACAGCCGGTATAGGATTCCCACATCATTATTTGCATAGTTATTTCTATCGGGCATCGTAACAGCGTGCCCCACAGAGAACAAAGATAATACGAAAGAGTTGGAGTTTCCTTGCCGGGAGAATCCAACTTTTTCTTTTTAGTCAACTGCTTGCATATGCTCTGACATGGCGAGAAAAAGCTGGATGAAATCCAACCATTTTTTTACGCTTAAAATGAAAGAACTATGCCAGCAAATAAGAATGCCTTAATAAGGTACAAAACTATAGACAACTGTTTAAGAAACAGATACAGAAGATGGACTCTCGATGATCTCGTAGAGGCATGTAGCGATGCACTCTACGACATGGAGGGAATCACCAAAGGAGTATGCGCCAGAACTGTTCAGATGGACATACAGATTATGAGATCTGACAAACTGGGCTACAATGCTCCTATCGAGGTTTATGATAGAATATACTACAGATACGCTGATCCTGACTATTCTATCACTGAAATGCCTTTATCCATAGAGGACTGCAAGCTGATAAAGAAGGCTATCATTCTTCTTGAAAACAAGAAGGATAAGAATAACGAAGACACCATCCAGGTGCTCAACAAGGTACAGGATAGACTCAAATCTATTCTGAACTTTGTGTAAGGATAAAGGAGGAAAATTATGAACGAACATCAACGAGACATCGTCTTACAAGAAAGCTAAAAGGCTTCTTTTCAAGCAAAACTGCCTGAAGAGAAGCCTTTCTTATGTGGAGCTTCAAGTAGGATTCGAACCTACGACCTGCTCATTACAAGTGAGCTGCACTACCACTGTGCTATTGAAGCATTTGGGAGTTTGATGGGGATAGAACCCATGACCACCAGAGCCACAACCTGGCACTCTACCAACTGAGCTACAAACTCCATATAAACTCCAGATGGATTCGAACCACCACCTCCAGAACCGAAATCTGGCATGCTACCAATTACACCATGGAGTTGTTTTTTAACTTGTCGCCCCAGAAGGAATCGAACCTTCGCTAACAGGACCCAAACCCGTTGTGCTACCATTATACCATAGGGCAAGTTGAGTTCGGGAGGTAGGACTCGAACCTACGAAGTCATCAGACAGCGGATTTACAGTCCGCCCTCGTTGCCACTGGAGCACTCCCGAATTTTAAAGTGGAGCCTCGTGGAGTCGAACCACGTTCTCGGGATTTTCAGTCCCGCGCATACACCAAGTCTGCCAAAGCTCCTTACTGATGTTGCCCCAGATGGAATCGAACCACCACTTGCAGATCCAGAATCTGCCGCACTACCGTTATGCGATAGGCAAGTTTGCGGAGGCTAAAGGATTCGAACCTTTGAGACGTTGCCGCCTGCCGGTTTTCAAGACCGGTGCAATAGACCAACTCTGCCAAACCTCCAATATTGTGACTCGTGAGAGACTCGAACTCCCGACACCGACGTTCGTAGCGTCGTGCTCTGATCCAACTGAGCTAACGAGCCAAAGTGCGGAAGCAGAAGGATTCGAACCTTCGGAACCTTTCGGTCCGGCACGTTAGCAGTGTGCTGGTTTAAGCCGCTCACCCATACTTCCTTGTTTTGACGATGCAAAGGTATAAAGGGAGAGTGAAGTCTTTTTTCGTAGCAAGGAAAAAGTTTCAAAAAAGTTGTTTTTTGAGCGATTTTTCCAGAAAAAAGGCTTTAAAGAGTCTCTTTTTCGGCATTTTACGGTTTTTGAATGTGTATTCATGTACACACCTATACATATATACATGTATTCACGTCCACATGACCAACAACAATGAAAGTTAGATTTTCCTAATTGCGTCCACAGTGCGGACGTAATCCAAAAAGTTGCTATTTTTGCATCGAAGTATTCATATACGAATATCTGCGTACAAAAACAGCAACTTTCTTTTGCTGGATTTTCAACGATTAAATTACCTCTGTCGCACCACAAAAACCGTTTTAACCCCGATATTTGTAATTTTATTGCAGATTACGGGGTTAAATCCTGTTTTTATATATGTTTAAGGCTTTTACTATCAATAAACCAATGAATAGTTCACATTGAAATAGGAATCTGAAACCTTCATGGTTGTAATCATCATAGATTTGTCCTGGTTGGTGAAGCAGTACTGCAGGCTGGCTTCATCGGCAGAAACAAGCGTGTAATGCTTCTTCAGATAGTCAATCACAAGCCCACGGTTCACACTTCGCTCCGTATCAATGACGGAATAAAGAGAACCGTCAAGACGGGAGAAGCTGTAAAGAACGCCTTCACTACCCTGCCCAGTCATAAAGGTCAACTGGATGTTGTCGCCGGAAGTCTCAGCTACCTGGCGGTAACGCTTCATGGATTAAGCCATATAGCTCTTGACCTCATCCACATTCGCACCCATGATGTGGAATGGCTCTGTCCAAACGTCCAGTTTTGTTTCCGGACTCTCGACCTCCCCCATCGGGTCATCATTGCCGCAAGAGGTGAATACTACTGGTAAAGCCATCATCATCAGAAGGATGGCGATTGAAAGATACTTTTTCATTTTCATGACTTTTCGTTTTTGATGTTATTTAATTTCATTGTATTCATATCCACACGTGGACATGTATCAACGTCTATATGTATATATGTATCAACGTACACGTGTATCATTGTATTCATGTGTACATGGCTACACGTCCACACATTCTACATGACTTCCCGGATGGTTTTAGTCCTGATTTTCTTGACCTTACCATACTTCGACTCATAAGCTTCAATGCCTTGTTTCATGACGTATTCCATGAACGAGCGGATGGTGAAACCTTCCTTTCGGGCGATGGTCTGAACCTTGTCAACGAGTTCCTTTGAGCAGATAAAGGAGAAATGTCGCCAGGGTTCATCATTAGGCGAATTGCTCTCTGTCTGAGGGTTGGGAGCAGAAATCTGTTGCTCCTGAGGATTCCCAGGAGACTTGTCAAATCTGTCCTGCGGATGAATGACAGCCTTTCCGAGAATGTTGCCAAGCAAGATGTCCATATTCTTCTTTGCCATAGTCTTTACTGATTACGTGAAATAATTTCTTCTGTCAATGCCTGATAGTCCTTCGCTCCGTTCGACTGAGGGTCGTACTCGAAGATGCTCTGACCACTGCCTGCCGATTCTGTCAGGGCGATGTTTTCACGGATGCGAGTCATCATGGTGATAGTCTCATAACGGGACTTCACAGCTTGCTCAACCACCTTGTTTAATTTGCGATGGTTGAATCTGGCGATGAAAACTCCTCCCAGTCTGAGGTTCGGCTTCACTCGCTGCAATGTAGAGACAAAGGAATCGAGCATTCTCATTCCTTTCAGAGGAAGAAGTTCGGGAGTCATCGGAACGATAATCTCATCAGCTGCAAGGAAAGCGTTTGTGGTGACGATTCCCAAAGATGGAGGACAGTCTATGAGAATGTAGTCATAGTTCTGCTTCACGGGTTCGAGCAGTCGGCTCAGCAGCTGTTCTCTTGCCAGGAGATTGGTCAAGGCAATCTCTGCGCTTGCCATTTCGAGGGAGGAAGGAACGAGGTCGAGGTTCTCCCTGACGTGCATCACTGGCAGGGGTGCGCCTTCAACCAGAGAGTCAAAGATGCTTGCCTGCACCTCATCTTCATTCGGGATAAAATACAGGGTAAGATTTGCCTGACCGTCAAGGTCTATGAGCAGGACTTTCTTGCCCATACGTGCCATGCAAGCCCCGATGGAGGCTGTAGAGGTGGTCTTCGAAACGCCACCTTTATGATTGGCGAATGTAATGATTTTCAATGACATAATATAAAATCTTTTGTATATATGTATTAACGTATTCATGTGTACATGGCTCCACGTGTACGTGGCTACATGTATTAACGTGTACAAAGGTACGGGTATCTGGCGAGAGTTCCTTCACGTTTCCCCTAACAACCCAAAGTGTCAGGGGAAACGTCAGGATTTGAGGAGTCATTTATTCAAAAGTGAAGGTTCGGATGTAGAAATAGGTGTCATCGTCCTCATACTCATATTCATTGATGAAGTCCATCATCTGCTCATCGGTTCGCTCTCCCTGCTCAATGCCGGTCTTGGAAGTCCATTCTCTGATGGCTTCTCCGATAGTGCCGTAAACATCATCACAACAATCCTCGAATGGTTCTCCGGATGCGCTGACGCAGCATTCTTCGGGAAAATAATCGCCTTCATCATGGGTGTAATAGACCTCACATCCACACTCGCAGCATCGGTAGGAAATGCTCAACTCATCATCAAGAAGTCGGTTTATCTCAAAGAAGAGGTCATTGCAAGCATCCCAGGCTGTTTCGGTCTCAAAGGAAAGAAGATAGGTGTCTTCATCCTCCTCATACTCTGCCCAGTAGATGTGACCACGCACGCTGATGTGCTTCTTCTGATAGTCGATTCCATAGTGCTTGGCGAGGTCATCCAGCCAGATATTCCTGCTGTTCACCTCCATGCGCTGAAGGGTGTTCCAAAGGTTGCTTACTGCCTTTTGGGTTCCTGTGACCTTATAGGTCGTTGTTGCCTGATTTGCCATTGCTTTGTATATTTATTTGATTACCATTCTGTATAATAACTCTGGTCGTTGGATTCACATTCCTCTGCCCATTCCTCATCTGTGAAGTCGCTATGCAGACAGTCCTTGCTGCAATAGTAGGCTACTCCCATGTCTGCGCAATAACCCTCACGCATCAGCTTGCCACATTCCGAGCATCGTCTGCAAGCCCTGTCGGTATTCCACCAATAGTCCACGAAAGACTCTGCCACCACGTCCTCGCTTGTGTTTTCATCCCACTTGTCAAGATAGAATGAAGCAAACTGGTTCAACTCCTGCTCACTGAAGAGTTCCTTGTCTGTGCCGTTCACCGCCTGGGTAAGTCGGCTGAGAATTGATTTCATTGTTGTCATAATGCCATCTGATTTTATCTCCCTTTCGTAGATCAACTACTTCGGGGATGGTTAAAAATTATGTTGCATCCAGAAGGTGTTATGGCTATCCATACAAGGTTTTGTCTGCAAAATACTACCCGAATGGTGTGGAGATTTTTCAGCAAAGCAGCGCCCTGACCTTGTAAAGATAAGACAGAACCGTTACCTTCGCAACAGAATTATTACCGATTCCCAGAAGTCGATGAATGAAATCCTCCTATAACAGGACAATCCTTTCAGCAAGGAAAAGTAGAAGCATAAAATTAAAAACCTATTGAATATCTGTTTGTTATTGACATTTTTACATCGTTTTAATAGGGTATTAAAATGAAGCAGAATGATTAAAATGACAAGAAGTATAAGCACAAAAAAAGCGACCCGAAGGCCGCTCTTTATCACGGAGAGAAGGATTTACTTATCCTTCTGGGTCTTGCCCTGCTGAGAATCAGGAGCGTTCTCCTTCTCTACAGCTTCGTAGAACTTGGTGGCAACGAGAATCACTCGGTTGTGCTTGACTCCCTCGGCATCCTGCCATTCCTCTGGCTTGAAGTAGCCCTCTACTGTGAGGAGTGCTCCCTTGACCAGGCGGTCGAATGAAGAGGTGTTCTCGTTCTTGCGCCAAGCCTCTACATTCATGAAGGCAGAAGTGCGAGAGTTTTCATCGCCATTCTTCTCATTGCGGCTGATGGCCAGTGAGAAGCGAGCTACGCTTGCGGTTTTAAACTGATGGATGCTTGCATCCTTACCTACGAAACCTGTTACTGCGAAAGAATTTTCCATCTTTTTCATAATTCAATATTTTTAGAAGTGAAACATTTATTTTTTACGGTGCTATCAGAGTTGGCAAGGGAAACATAGGAAGCAAGGAATTATCGAATTATTTCACCCTTGGGCAGGAAAAGTTTTTGGGATGAGCAGCAGACGGAAAAGTTTTTGAAAAAATTCAGAGAATAAGGCACCTGGTACTTGCAGAAATGTGGCTTGCACTAACTTTGCAGCGGAAAAAGTAAGTGTGGATGCTTCGTCCAAAAATATGAATGATAAGGATGAATAGAAAATTTCTGCAGTTGGTTGGGTAAAGGAAAGCTGCATCCTCCACGATGTTTGTTCAAGCAAACTGGTTGCGCAATACGGCTTATAAGTTCAAGAGATTGGCAGGAAAACTCAAACTTCATCATGAACATGAATAAGGTTAAGCCAAGGACAGAACAATCTGGCCTATGACTGCCAAGGGTAAGCATCGGCATGTAGAGGGAAGCTGATCAGAGAAGCATGATGCCTGAGACAAGAGGCAAGCTCAACCAATATCTCTTGGCAACAAGCGAAACAGAAGAGAAGGGCTACGAAAATTCAGCAAGGAGAAGAAGGCAAAGCCCTGAACCAACTAAAGAGCAGCTGCCAAGGCAAAGCTTACGGCGCATACAAGTTTAAGGTTTAAGTTTACCCATGTATAATACATGTTCTTTCAAACTCAAATAGTAAACCTCTACCGATTTTTAACCACTCAAACCTGGAAGTTTACAAGTTTAAGAAAACCATATATGTATATATGCCGAAATAAACTTGTTTATTAGCATATAGTCAAGGATTTTGGGAGAATCTATTTTTCCTTGCTGAAATGCACGGATAATTATACAAAATGGAGAGGGTAAACTCATCCATACTAGGATGAAAATCGCAAAAACATGCCGATAAGTCGTGGAAATCTATCGTTTTTCAATAGATTTCCACGACTTATCGATACATTTTGGAGGTTTTTGCAGGATAAATGTATTTTTATACAACCAGCAACTTCCACAAATAGCGACAGCTTTTGACAAACAAAAGGTCTTAAATCAGCTAATTTGTGTTAATCACACGGTGTTTTTGCAAGTATTCGACATTAAACTATACATTTTTCGAAGAAAAAGCTTATCTTTGCATCAGTATTAATAAGAAAATGACATTGTTATGATACTTAGAGCTACATTTGAAAATATATATTCCATCAAGGATGAGACTCAAATCAGCTTTGTGGCAGGTAAGAGCAACTCACATCCGTATCATGTTTCCCGTGCAGAGAAGCGTGACGATATTTCTGTGCTGAAGGCTGGTATCGTGTATGGTGCCAATGCTTCCGGAAAGAGCAACGTCATCAAGGCCATTGCCCTGCTCCAGCAGATAGCCAATGGAAGCTTTCCGCAAAGCAAGGTGGAACCTTTCAAGCTTGCTGATACTGAAGAGAAAAACTCTAAGGTAGAAATCGAGTTCAAGACCAAGGGTAAGTGCTTTGCCTATGGCATAGAGTTCACCATCGGAGGAATCAAGGAGGAATGGCTGTTTGAAATCAATAGCCGTACCGACAAGGAAGTTTTCACCAGAAAGGTCACAGCTGCCGGTAACGAGTTCACGTTTGGCAAGGTGGATGGAAACGAAGAAACATCCATGCTGCTAAAATTCATCGCCCACAGTACTCCTTCCGATTCCAGCTTCCTTTCAGAGTATGTGCGCAGAAACGGCAAGGGACTTGAAACCATACGCATGGCCAAGAACTGGTTTGCTGACGGCTTGAAGATCATCTTCCCAAGCACACGACTGCAGGGAATTTCTTTCCTTACTGAAAACAATGATGAGCTGCAAGAAACGACACGCTCGCTTCTTGCCTACTTCAACACGGGCATTTCAGACGTGCGCCTGTACAAAATCAAGAAAGAGGATGTGAACTTATCTTCCGATTTACTTGACAACATACTCAGCAAGGCCAAGAACGGCAAGGCGTACAGCATGGCTGCCACAGTTGGAGGCGAAATGCTTCTTTTCGAGGTAAATGCCAACGGAGGATATGAAATTTACAAGCAGAAGGCTGTTCACCGGAATCTTACTTCCGGCACAGAGGTTGTTTTTGATTTGAGCGAAGAATCAGATGGCAGCATCCGATTGCTCGACTTCATCCCAATGCTCATCGATTTGAAGCAAAATGAAGTTGACTATCTCATCGACGAGATTGACCGCAGTATGCACCCGATGCTCTCGCAGAAAATCTTAGAGTGCTATTTCTCAGGACTGGAGTCAGGAAGAGACACTCAGCTCATCTTCTCCACCCATGAATGTAACCTGCTCAACCTCGACCTTATCAGAGCTGATGAAGTCTGGTTTGTCGAGAAGGGGAAGGATGGAGCATCACATCTTACATCCTTGGCAGAATTCAAGCCTCGCGAAGATGTTCGCAAGGGTTATCTTTTAGGACGCTACGGAGCCATTCCATTCTTCGCGCCTATAAGTCAATTAAAATGGTAACAGCTATGAGACAAAGAAAAGACTTTCAACGAATAGAAGGAGTTAAATCTTCTCGACTCATTGTCATAGCTGCCGAAGGAAGAGCAACCGAGAACATTTACTTCGAGGCTATGCGCCAGGAACTATGTGCAACTAATGTACAGCTGGTTGTTCTTAACCGAGAAGATGACAACTCTAATCCAGCCAATGTTCATCGTCAGATTAAGGATTTCATGGATGAATACAACATCTTGGACGATGATCAACTATGGATTGTAATTGACCGTGACGACTGGAAGGAAAAGATGCTTGCCGACATTGCACAGCTATGTCAGCAAAACAGCAATCTCAGATTTTGCATGAGCAATCCATGTTTCGAACTTTGGTTGATATTGCACCTTGAAGACATCGAAGATTATTCGGAAGAGGACAAGAAAAACCTCTTTGAAAATCCTCGCTTGTCAACTCATGGTACATGGACGAAATATCATCTTCGAAAACTGATGGGACATTATCAGGAATCAGACTATGATCCATCCATCTTACTTCCACATGTCGAAGAGGCTATATGTAGAGCAGAAAAGCTGGATATAAACCCAAAAGACAGATGGCCACAGACTACTGGAACCAGAGTATATTTACTCGCAAAAAGCATCATGGACAGATAATGACCGTACAGATAAGTCGTGAGATACATTCCAAGACGATGCAATAATCCAACGCCCCTTACGTTATTACAGAAGACGAGGACAACCGCATCCGCAACCGAAGGGAGACCTTCATCAGGGAAACAGGCACCGAGAAAACGGTACTCATCACGATGATCACCTCCTATGGACTTGCGCCGGGCGGCTATTCTGATGACATCCAATGCCAGCTGACGATGGCAGATTTATTCAGATAAAAGCCGACCTCTCAAAAATGATAAAAAACCACGTTTTAGCACGAAAATGCAGATTTTAAGTGTTTACAAAGGTTAAATATATTAAATCTTCAACCCTTAAAAATGGGCGTTTGCAAAGATATATGACATACGAAATGAATGAAATCAAGTGAAACCAAGTGAAAATACGAAAATCGTAAGTAGCTGACAATCAGCATTCTTTTCATTCAGAAGGAAAGCGGCTCACAAATAGCACGTCAGTACTTAACCGATTGAGAATCAACGACATTCATTATTTGCGTGGGAAAGTGAAAGGCGTAGAAAAGGGCTTAAAAAGATACTTGAAAAAAGTAGGAAAGTAGGACTAAAAAGCACTGTATATCAGATAATTAAAGAGGTAAAAATCCTTACATTTTAGCCCGGCTTACATATGGCTCAAACATACATTAAACAGCTGGTACTCAGTTGGTTACGTATGGTACATCGGAATGTAACCAGATTATAGCTAAGCACAAAATCTTACTTTCTATAGTTAAAGCGCTCACACAGAGCGCTTTTCTTTTTTAAACATTAAAATCAACACCAAGACTTTTAACCGACGAAGCAGCAAGAACTATCAAGTTCGCTTGAATGGCCGAGTTACGAAGGAAAAAGGTGAAAACAAGATTAGAGCATGAAGAAGATATTATTCCTACACGGATTCTTCGCCACGGGCAGTTGTCCGATGGCGAGAGCCTTGAAAGAGGCGTTTGAGGGGACGGCGGTGGTGCTTACTCCCGACCTCCCATTGCACCCCAAGGAGGCACTGAAGGAGATTCGCTCCATCATTGACCGGGAACAGCCCGACTTGCTTCTGGGCAACAGTTGCGGCTCTTTCCTCGCCCAGATGCTGGCTTCGGTAGTGGGCATTCCTGCCCTGCTGGGCAATCCGTATTTCATGAT
>UMGV01004953.1_pt1 | contig 10423 bp, 10 predicted proteins | sample 1965361 | NCBI WGS metagenome assembly UMGV01 (sample SAMEA4836081, study PRJEB28245) | human gut metagenome | biome: gut microbiome; material: fecal sample | place: Denmark | collected 2008
GCAGACCACCCGCTGGGGGGTCTGCTTTTTTCTTGTATTGATAGGTAAAGTAATGCCGCCGCCCTGCATAGGGCGGCGGCATTTTGTATATTACAGTTCAGCTCTCCGCAGGCGGATTCAGGACGGTCTGCACCGCACCAATGAGACTGTCCAGCGCTTCTGCGTCCTCGCCCATCGGCAGACGGCAGGTCAGGCCGTCCAGGTCTACGTTCAGCTGCGCGAGATCCTCCGGAAGGCTGACGTTCTCCACCGTGGGCCACACGTACCAGCCATTCATCGCCGCCAGCGCCTGACAGGTGGGGGACAGCACGAACTCCATCCATAGCTGTGCCGCGGCGCTGTGCGCCGTGCCGCGCAGAATGGCAGAGCCGTTGAGCACGTAAGGCGTGCCGCTGCGGGGCGTTACCAGCCGGATGTCATCATAGCTGTTCTCCAGCCGCTGGGCTGCGCCGCTGCTCAGCAGGCCCACCGCTACCACGCACTCGCCCGTGCCTACATATTTGGCCGCCGGGTCGCCGTCCTCGGTATACTGTGCCACATTTTCATCCAGCTCCAGCAGATATTTTTCCGCCTTGTCGCCGAAGGCGTCCCATGCCGCCTGGGCCAGCAGCCGGCCCTCAGTGGTATCGTATCCGGGCAGCCACACCAGCTCCCAGTATTCCAGCTCCGTCAGGTCTGCCCAATCCTCGGGTGCGCCGATCTCCATCGCCTTCAGGGATGCCGTGTTGACCATCAGTCCCAGGGGATCGACGGCTATACCGTACCACTGTCCGTCCGCTCCGGCGAAGTCACTGTCGGACAGTCCGGCCGCTGCTGTGGGGACATAGGCCGTCAGGCCGCCCATAGACGCCGCCTGCTCCAGCGCGCCGCTGTCCGCGCCGAACCACACATCCGCGCCGGGCCGTCCGGGCTTGCTCAGCTTGTCCAGCACCGCCTGGTCGCTGATCTGCTGATAGCTGACCCGGACGTTGAACAGCGTCTCGAAGGTCTCACAGGCGGCGGTGAGATAGGCCGCGGGGCAGCTGCCGTATACCGTCAGGCTGCCCTCCGCCTGTGCCTGCTCTACCAGTGTCTCCAGCCCGGCAAAGGCGGCGGGATATTCCCATTCCGTGTCGCCGGTATCCTCCGTCTGCCCGCAGGCCGTCAAGGACAGGGTCAGCAGCAATGCCAGCAGCAGGGCGGTGTATTTTTTCATAGGGGTGTCCTCCTTACGAAAACAGGCCCAGCCACAGGGCCGGGCCTGCACTATTCAGGTGATATTATACCGACATTTTTCGCCGCTGTCAATCTTACCGCAGGCAGGCGGTGAACACCACCCGGCCCTCCGCTGCTTCGGCCTTGATCCAGCCCCGGCATCATCACGTCCAGAATGATGGCGTCGTAGCTCCCCGCCACGGCGTAGTCATAGGCGCTCCGTCCGTCATACACCGCATCCACCGTGAACTGGTTCTTCTCAAACAGAAAGGTCAGCGCCTCCGTCAGATCCTGCTGATCCTCCGCGATCAACAACCGCATGGTATCACCCGCCTGTCATTGCGTTTTCCTGATTGTATCATATACGCTCTGCCTAAAGAAACCCTAAAGACATGGATTTTTACGTATCCCACAAATTTTGATGCCGTATTGCAGCGACCTGCACAAAACAAAGATACTTTAACGAAAAAAATATTCCGCCGCAGGGGGGTTGCTTTGTGAAATTTGTCGTGTTATACTATGCCTCGAGCGCGGGAGATTTTCCGCGTTTTCCTGCGCCAATACGGCAAAAAACGGGAAAAATCATAACAACAGGAGGGTATGGCCATGTCTGCTGCCACTCGCCGCCGGACGCTCACCGTAGAGATGACCTCCGGCTCTCTTTGGAAAAATATACTGCTGTTCAGCCTGCCGCTGATGGCGACCCAGGTGCTGGAGGTGCTGTTCAACCTCAGCGACGTGGCCATCGCCGGCAAATACGCCTATAACACCTACATCGCCCTGGGTTCGGTGGGCTCTACCACCACGCTGGTCTCCCTGTTCACAGGCCTGCTCATCGGCCTGGGCGGCGGCGTCAACGTGGCCGTGGCCCGTGGCCTGGGTATGGGCAGCGACGAGGATGTGGAGCATACCAACCATTCCTCGCTGCTCATCTGCCTGTCCGCCGGTATCCTGACCTGTCTGGTCTGCGTGTTCTTCGCCGAGCCCATGCTCCGCCTGCTGAACACCAAGGAGGAGTTCCTCCCCGGCGCGGTGCTGTACCTGAAGCTCTACGCCCTGGGCCTGCCCGCCATGGGCATCTACAACTGCGGCAACGGCATCCTCAGCGCCACCGGCGACACCAAGCGTCCCCTGATCTACCTGTCCGTGGCCGGCGTGCTGAACGTGCTGCTGAACCTGTTCTTCGTCATTGGCTGCAACATGTCCGCCGAGGGCGTGGCCATCGCCAGCGCCATCGCCCAGTGGGTGTCCGCCATCCTCATCATGCTCCACCTGATGCACCGCAAGGACTGCTGCCGCATCTGCCTGAATAAGCTGCGCTTTCACCGATTGGCCTCCAAGCGGGTGCTGCTCATCGGCGTGCCCTCCGGGCTGCAGAACGCCATCTTCGCCGTGGCCAACCTGTTCGTCCAGGCCGGTCTGAACTCCTTCGACGAGATCACCGTCTCCGGCGCAGCGGCCGCCGCCAACGCCGATACGCTGGTGTTCAACATGATGGCCGCGTTCTGCACCGCCTGTGCCAGCTTCGTCAGCCGCAACTGGGGCGCGGGCAGGAACGACCGCATCCGCAAGAGCTATTATATCAGTATGCTGTACGCCTCCATCGTGGGTGCGCTGGCCGGTGTGCTGCTGATCCTCTTCGGCCGCCAGTTCCTGAGCCTCTTTGCCGACAAGCCGGAGGTCATCGACGCCGGTGTGGACCGTCTGCGCATCATGGCCTTCTCCTATTTCATCGCCCCCCTGATGGACTGCAGCATCGCCGCCTCCCGCGGCCTGGGCCGCAGCGTCACCCCCACCGTCATGGTCATCATGGGCTCGTGCGTGTTCCGCGTGGTGTGGATCTACACCGTGTTCGCCTTCTTCCACACCATCACGTCCCTGTATCTGTTGTATATCGTCTCGTGGATCATCACCGGCGTGGCCGAGGCCATCTATTTCCGCATGAGCTACAAGAAGTATGTCCTGGAAAGGTCCATGACCTGGTGACAGATATGTGCACTTCAAAAAACCGCCCTCCGGGCGGTTTTTTCATGCCCCGAAACGCACCGTTGTGGAATTGCACAGGAAAACCCATCCAAGACGTGCGTGAGTATGAATATTCACTAAATATGCAATTACACGGATAAATATTCACAAAATCCCTTGACTTTACGGATAGACGGTGGTAAAGTATGCATCGTCAACAAGAGCTGTACGGCGGAACGATTTCAGCTCCGCCGCAAAAGGAGGCCTGCAACATGAAAACACCGAGTCCCGGGAAGCCGTGTCTCCCTGTATTGCTGCGACGACGACATTCCCACCACCGCTGCGGTGCATAACAACAACGATATACACAAATATACACGATATACGAAAGGATATACGATCATGAAAAAGCTCATCTCCATGCTGCTGGCGCTGGTCATGGCCCTGTCTCTGGTGGCCTGCGGCGCAAAGAACGATACCAAGACCGACGATACCCCGCCCACCGATGCCGATGCCACGCCTACCAATGCCCTGGAGCAAATCAAGGCCGCCGGTGTGCTGACCGTGGCCCTCAGCCCCGACTTCTCCCCCATGGAGTTCGTGGACTCCTCCAAGACCGGCCAGGATCAGTATGTGGGCTTTGACATCACCTTAGCCAAATACATCGCCGAGAACCTGGGTGTGGAGCTGGTCATCGAGCCCATGGGCTTCGATGCCAGCCAGACCGCCGTCTACACCGGCGCTGTGCCCATGTCCATCTCCGGCTACTCCTGGACCGAGGACAGAGCCCAGAACTATGAGCTGAGCGACTACTACTACGCCGGCGAAAACGAGACGAGACAGGCCCTGCTCATCAAGAAGGAGAACGCCGATAAGTACACCTCTCCCGAGGCTCTGGCCGGCCAGGACGTGGGCGCCCAGAACGCCTCCCTCCAGATGCAGCTGGTCACTGAGCAGATGACCGACGCCAACCCCGTCTCCATCGGTGACATCACCGTGGGCGTCATGGAGCTGAAGAGCGGCAACATCGAGGCCCTGGCCGTGGCCTACGGCAACGCGGAGATGATCGTCGACGCCAACCCCGACCTGGCCATCTGCACCTGGGAGTTCGATGTGAAGGCTGAGTATTCCGCCAACGTCATCATGATGCAGAAGGGCGAGACCGAGCTGCTGGAGGCCGTCAACGCCATTCTGGCCCAGGCCAAGGAGGCCAACCTCTACGATGGCTGGTACAAGGACGCCGTGGAGCTGGGCAAGAGCGAGAACGCGCAGGAGCTGACCCTGGGCTGATGCCGATACACGATCCGGCGGCGGGTACAGACGCTGTATCCGCCGCCGGACAGGACTAAGACGAGGAAACCACCATGAAATTCATCGACTTTGAAAAGCTGGCCGCCCTGTTCCTGAAATACTGGGACAAGTTTCTCATCGACGGCGTGGAGTACACCCTGGCCCTGGCGGCCATCACCGTGGCCTTCGGCACGGTGTTCGCCTCCGTGCTGGCCCTGATGAAGATGTCCAAGATCCCGCCTCTGTGCTGGCTCTCCGCCATCTACATAGAGATCATCCGCGGCACGCCCATGCTGCTGCAGCTCTACTTCTTCTATTTCGGTCTGCCCATGCTGATCCCGGCCCTGACGAAGCAGAAATTCCTCTGCATCGCCATCGCTCTCATCTGCAACAGCGCGGCCTATGTGTCCGAGGTCATCCGTTCCGGCATCCAGGCCGTTGACCCCGGCCAGAAGGAGGCGGCCCTGAGCCTGGGCTTCAGCGACAGCAAGGCCATGTGGTTTGTGGTCGTTCCCCAGGCGGTGAAAAACATCCTGCCTGCGCTGGGCAACGAGTTCATCATGATCATCAAGGACACCTCCCTGGGCTCTACGTTCTTCATCGGCGACCTGATGACCCAGTACCTGGTGGTCAAGGGCGCAACATACCTGCCCATCGAGCCGCTGGTCATCGTGGGCGTCATCTACTTCATCATGACCTTTGTCCTCAGCAAGGTGTTCGGTCACTTTGAAAAGAAGCTGCAGCGGGCCGACCGGCACACGGACTACGGCCATAAGCGGAAGCAGCAGCGGGAGGCGGTGATCTGATGTCACAGAAGCTCATCCAGGTCAAGGACCTGAAGAAATACTACAACGGCGGCGACGTCAAGGCCCTGGACGGCGTCACGGTGGACATCTGCAAGGGCGATGTCATGGCGGTCATCGGCCCGTCCGGCGGCGGCAAGAGCACATTCCTCCGCAGCCTGAACCTGCTGGAAACGCCCACCTCCGGCTCGATCATCTTCGACGGCGTGGACATCACCGGCAAAAAGGTGGACCTGCCCCTCCACCGTCAGAAGATGGGCATGGTCTTCCAGCATTTCAATCTGTTCCCCAACAAGACGGTGCTGGACAACCTGACCATGGCTCCCATCAAGATCAAAAAGACACCCAAGGCCGAGGCGGAGGCCAAGGCCATATCTCTGCTGCAAAGAGTGGGTCTGGCCGACCGTGCCGGCGACTGGCCCGCCCAGCTCTCCGGCGGCCAGAAGCAGCGCGTGGCCATCGTCCGCGCCCTGGCCATGGAGCCTGAGGTCATGCTCTTCGACGAGCCCACTTCCGCCCTCGACCCCGAGATGGTGGGCGAGGTGCTGGAGGTCATGAAGGAGCTGGCCCAGTCCGGCATGACCATGGTGGTGGTCACCCACGAGATGAATTTTGCCAAAGAGGTGGGCAGCCGCGTGCTGTTCATGGACGCCGGCAGGATCGGCGAGCAGGGCACACCGGAGGAGATATTCTCCCACCCCCAGAGCGCCCGGCTGCAGGATTTTCTGAAAAAGGTACTGTGAGGTATTTCCTATGAACGAAGCAAAAAAGGCGGCGCTGGCCGCCATTGATGAAAAGAAGGACCTGATCGCCCAGGTGGCGGATGCCGTTTGGGACTACGCGGAGTTGTCCATGCAGGAGGTCAAGTCCGCCGCCCTCTTTGTGAAGGTGCTGAAGGCGGAGGGCTTCCAGGTGCAGGAGGGCATCTGCAATATCCCCACTGCCTTTTCCGCCTCCTACGGCAGCGGCAAGCCGGTCATCGGCTTCCTGGCGGAGTATGACGCCCTGTCCGGCCTGTCCCAGGCGGCGGGCAGCACGGAGTACCACGAGCTGGTCAAGGGCGGCAGCGGCCATGGCTGCGGCCATAACCTGCTGGGCGCCGGCGCGATGGCCGCCGCCATCGGCATGAAGCACTACCTGGAGCAGACCGGCTGCCCCGGCACAGTGATCCTCTACGGCTGCCCCGGAGAGGAGGGCGTGGCCTCCAAGGCGTACATGGCCCGCGAGGGCCTGTGGTACGGTCTGGACGCGGCACTGACGTGGCACGCCGGCGACTGCAACGAGGTGGCCACCGGCTCCACCAACTCCTGCATTCAGATGCTCTACACCTTCCACGGCCTGGCCTCCCAGGCGTCCACCGCCCCGGAACGGGGACGCAGTGCCCTGGATGCCGTGGAGCTGATGAATGTGGGCGTCCAGTTCCTGCGGGAGCATATGCCCCACGATGCCCGCGTCCACTACTCCATCCTGGATGCCGGCGGCGCCAGCCCTAACGTGGTCCAGCACCAGGCCAGCGTCCTCTACATGATCCGCTCCAACTTTGTCAAGGACTGCATGGCCCTCCACCAGCGGGTGGATAAGATCGCCCAGGGCGCGGCCCTGATGACCGACACCACCATCGAGCGCCGCTTTGTGGACGGCCTGTCCGACACCGTCTGCAACCACGCGCTGGAGAAGCTGCTCTACGACAATTTCGCCCAGCTGGGCGTGCCGGAATGCACCCCCCAGGAGCACGAGTTCATGGAGAAGCTGGCCGCCACCTACGACGGCAGCGATGTGCCCGGCGGTGTGGGTACCCACAGCGACCCCGCCTTTGCCGAGCAGGTCAAGGCCCTGCAGACCAGCCATTTCAACGATTTTCTCATGCCCCTGTATCAGGGCCCGGCCTTCAACGCCGGCTCTACCGATGTGGGCGACGTGAGCTACCAGTGCCCTACCGCCCAGATCCACCTGGCGGTGTGGCCCAACAACGTCCCCTGCCACAGCTGGCAGGTGGTCTCCTGCAACAAGACGCCCCTGGCCCATAAGGCCACCGTCCACGCGGGCAAGGTGCTGTGCGCCGCCGCCATCGACCTGCTGAACCAGCCGGAGCTGCTGGCCCAGGCCAAGGCGGAGTTCCAGAAGCGCACCGCCGGCGGCTATATCTGCCCCATCCCGCCGGACGCCGTGGCAGCCGTCCTGTAAGATCGTATATATGAAAAGAAGAGGACCGCACCGCGGCCCTCTTCTTTTGCTTATGTTTACAGTGCGTAGAACAGCTTCGCCATCTCCGCCGTCACGTCCTCCTTGAAGCTGCACAGCGTCACGCAGTAGACGTAGTTCCCCGTTTTCAGGTATATCATCTGCTCGTACAGCGCCGTGCCGTCCCGCTCCGCCGTCACCGCCACCGCCGGGCAGCTCTCTGTCCCGGCAAAGTCGGCGGCAGTGGTCTGGGCTGTCACGTTTTCATAACCGTAGGAGGTCAGCGTGTCTGCCACCTCCGCCGATGCGATCTCCGCGTACTCCTGCGGGCTGACCACCGCTCCGCTCACCAGCCCCAGGTTCTGGATCACCACGTTCATCACCATCAGTCCGTCGGTAGACACGGCGTACATATCAAAAATGCTGGGATCGTCCGCCAGCGCGGCCTTTACGTCCGCGTTGTCCGTGCCGTCGGCCAGTGCGCCGTTCAGCTCCGCCATCTGCTCCGCGGTATAGAATACCCAGCCCTCGTCCAGCCTGCAGCCGATGCCGGCGAACTCGTTGGTGTAAACGCCGCCGTTGACGCTGCCCTGTGCGCCGTCCGTGTCCTCCGTCCCCGCCTGCACCTGCCCCGCAGCGTCGCTCTCTGTAACGCCAGGCTGCACCGTGCCTGCCGTGTCCGGCTGGTCCGCCTTGCTGCCGCAGCCCGCTATGGTCCATACCATCAGCGCCGCCAGCAGCAGGGAAATATACCGTTTCATCGCCGCACCTCCCTGTGGCGTCTCCGTTTATTCGGCCTCATTCTACCATCTCTGCCGCAAAATGGCAAGTGACAGCTGTTATGCTTCCTTTTTAGTCACTTTGTACGTTACGGGGTCGAGATGGTAGTTTTGAAGAAGATCGCCATAGGTCAGAATGGCGATTTCACCGATATTGGTATCCGAATCGTAATGATAAACGCGGTAGATCAACGCGGAATCGCGGTAAATGTCCATGAAGGCCCGTTCGTTTTCAGATAGATAAAATGGCGTATCCATGCCGCCGGCAGTCGTCTTTACTTCAATGTATCTGAGCGCATAGTCAGGCCCGTTGCGGGATAGAATGTCGTAACCCGCGCCATCGCCGTATTTACGGGAGGTGTGTATCACCTCGTCAAGTACATTAAACGGGACATGGAGGTCGTATAAGCGGCGGCGCTCCCACTCCAGCACGAAATTTTCGCCGGCATCGCCTAAAGCGGTGTGCTGGATATGTAAGGACTGAAAATCTATTTTTCTTGCGGTGAACCTACGCCGCTTTTCCTTCCGCGCCTCGATGGCCTGCACACTTAATCTCGAGGAGGCATCATCAGCGGCAACAGCTTTGGCACAGAACACTGCGGGACGTTGTGTTTTGTCAATAATGTACCCATTTCGGCAAGAGATACCCGCCGGTGCATGGGCTACAACGTTTCTGACGATCTGCGAAAATTTGTCGTCTGTTCTCCCGGCGAGAATAGTTCGGTCGTCAGCGTCAAGTTCCAGCACCTGACGCAGTAGGTGATTCAATTCGGTGACGGTCAGTTCACCATTCTCTTCAACTAAACTTTTGATATAAGGGTGCAAGCTGTTTTCGGATATTGGCATAATGACACCTCCGTCAATAGTTGGTGATAAGCAGGTGCGAAGCATCCTTATCATTTCGGTTTTGGAAGCTGACAAAGTATTTTTTGCTGAATTCCGATACACACAATTTGCGCCCGCCGTGGACAGCTATGCCATTGGGATATAGCGCCTCAACAAACGGCGTCTTTTTGATGATCAGCATAAAGAAGCACGGGCATTCATTCTTCAGATAGATAGCCAAGCGCTGCTGGTCAGCCTGTCCGAAAGTATTTTTGGCGTATGTGCTGAATTCTGTGTCATAGGGCGGGTCGAGGAACATAAAATCATCGGCCTGCGGGGGAAGCTGGCGAAGAAAATCCTCAAAATCAAGACAGGAAAGTTGTGTATGCTCCAACTGCGTCAACAATTCCGAACTGGAAAAATAGTCGATTTTCCGCGTCAGCGTCTTCCTGTTGTAGGAAATGCCGCCGTAAGGTACGTTGAATTGCCCCTTCGCGTTGTACCGAAACATAGAAGAATAGCAAAACTCGCGCAAGAAAAAATAGATAGCCGTATAGAAAGAAGGCCCTATCCCCAGCGTTCCTGCGTGATTGTAGAGATAGCGGAAATGCATATAAAACGCGGACTTGAAGGCACACTCGATGTTTTGCAAAAAATCAGCGGGCGACAGTTCACCGTGTACCTCCTCCAGCTGCTTCATGCGGACGATCTTACCGCTGAAGTTTCTGATAAGCTCACTCACAAAGTTTTGGATGCCCACGTTGAAATCTGTGGAAAGAAGTCCGTTGAACTCATCTGCGTTGCGTAAGACAAAAGCTGATACCGAATCCCGAAGCAACTGTACGTTGGATGTGTCACAGCAATATGCGTCATATATGGCGCGAATCTCTCCCGCGTGGTCGGTCACCACATTTGACACAAGCTGCCAGTTGTGATCGATCTGGGTCAGGTAGTGAAGGAAATCGGAATTTCTTTCCTTGACGAGCCGATATAATTGCATCAGTTCACAAGAGCGGTCATTCAGGTAATAGTTGTCGGCGGACAAGGCAAAAAACACCGCACCGCCCCCCACAAAAGGCTCATAGTAATTCTGCGCCTGTGTTGGTATATTGGGGAGAATATGGATCAGTTCCTTGTCCTTTCCACCAGGATATTTCAGAAGCGGAGACAGCTTTTGCGCTTTTGGAGAAATAAACATGACAGCATCCTCATTTCACGGGGAATCAATTTTAAGTATAGCAGAGAATAGGGAAAAAGCAAGAGTGAGAGACGATCCCCCCCATTTCCCGACACGTCTCGCCCGTCCGCTGCGCTACAATGGGGACATTGACCAAAAAGGGGAGGGACAAGCCTTGAAACAACTGCTTCACGGGATGCGCCGCGCCG